>ULTJ01040318.1_pt1 | contig 16902 bp, 10 predicted proteins | sample 1957491 | NCBI WGS metagenome assembly ULTJ01 (sample SAMEA4835731, study PRJEB28245) | human gut metagenome | biome: gut microbiome; material: fecal sample | place: Denmark | collected 2008 | reverse complement strand
CAGCCACTTTGATACCGTTTTTCTCCTTGATTTCCGGTACGGAGATTTGTCCGCTTTCCCGTTCATAGTCGGCAGCAAAGCGTTCCAAGTAACCAATGGCTACCGGCTTTTCATTCATCTTCAGATGGATACATTTTGATTCGCACTGTTTTTCCTGTGGGCACACCCGACCGCAAACCGCAGGCAATGCGCTTGTCTCTTTCAGTGTTTTGGCTGCTTCAAGGAATTCACCACGTTCAATGTTTTTGATAAAACGGGGGATATCAATACCCACAGGACAACCTTCCATACAACCCGGATTGGCGCAATCCAAACAACGCTTGGCCTCCGTCAAAGCCTGTTTTTCCGTTAACCCTTGATTTACTTCTTCCTTGCGGCTGTGCGAACGATATTCTGCGTCCAATTCGTTCATCTCAACACGTGGGATAGCCGTGCGCTCTTTGGGTTTCATTGATTTGCGCAACTCTTGGCGCCAAGCTGCATTGCGGCTCTTGTCGTCAGTAGCTTGCACTGTTTCTCCGGTAGCCTGGCAAGTTGTTTGCGTTTCTTCCAGTTTGTGCATTTCTTCGCGTTCAATGCTCTTGAAAGCTCCCATGCGCTTCAACATTTCGTCGAAGTCAACCTGATGCCCGTCGAATTCAGGACCATCCACACAAACAAACTTGGTCTTTCCACCTACGGTGATACGGCAAGCGCCGCACATTCCCGTACCGTCTACCATGATAGTATTCAAAGATACCTCTGTAGGTATTTCATATTTCTTTGTCAACAGACACACGAATTTCATCATAATGGCAGGGCCGATAGCAAAGCATTTATCAACCTTTTCGCGTTTGATAACATCTTCTATACCTTCGGTCACCAGACCTTTACGGCCGTAAGAACCGTCATCGGTCATGATGATGACCTCGTCAGAGCTTTCACGCATCTCTTTTTCAAGGATAATCAATTCCTTATTCCGACCTGCTAATACCGTAATCACACGATTACCGGCAGCTTTCAATGCTTGTACGATGGGAAGCATCGGCGCTACGCCTACGCCACCTCCGGCACATACCACAGTTCCGAAATTTTCGATATGCGTAGCTTGTCCCAGCGGGCCAACAACGTCTGTTATGTAATCACCCTCATTCAGTTCGCACAAACGGGTAGATGATAACCCCACTTCCTGAACAACCAAAGTGATAGTTCCTTTTACCGGGTCAGCAGCTGCAATAGTCAGCGGCATACGTTCACCTTTTTCGCCCACACGTACGATGACAAAGTGTCCTGCCTTGCGTGATTTGGCGATTAGCGGCGCTTCAATTACTAATTTAAAAACCTTTTCCGAAAAGTGTTCTTTGCTAATGATTTTATTCATTATTTAATAATTTTGTTGGTATAATTACGTTATTTCTTTCAGATTGATAGATTTTGCAAAGATACGGCTTATTTGGTAATAACAAAGAATGTAAAGGGAAAAAGAATGTGGGGAAAGAAAGAATGGGCGAGTTCTTATACCGAACTCACGTTATTTAAAAGATGACACAGTTTTAGGCTGAAAGCCTTGTTTCTTATAGGCCGGGGCAACGCCCTGGGTGAGGATATACGTCAGTTCCTTCGCCTTGAAAGGGCAAAAGCACTATACCCATAAATATTCCTCTTTGTATTCGATTTGATAATTTCTTAAAAAAACGGTCAGTTCCTCTTTAAAAGAGGTTTTAGTATGATGTTCTTTTTGTCTACGGATATAATTTATTACGACATCAATTTTCGATTGGCTGACTGAGAATGCGGCATAACCGCTTTGCCAAGCGAATTTAGGGTGTTGAGGAAATTTGTTTTTCATCCATTTGGATGAACTTCTTTTAATTTCTTGTAGTAAAATGGCTACAGAAACAGTGCTTGACAATTCACAGAGGATATGTATATGGTTAGTGGTTCCACCTACAATTATACTTTTGCAAAAATTCTGATTGATGATTCCTCCTATATAGGAATGTATTTCATTCAAATCATTTTCAGGTAATGTGTCTTCGCGATTTTTAGTGGAGAAAATGATGTGGGTATATATTTTGTTTAAGGATTGGGACATAATATTAGCTTTTGCCCTTTCAGGGCGTAATGGGGATAAGGATATAATAAACCCAGGGCGTTGCCCTGGGCTATAAGATGCAAGGCTTTCAGCCTTTTATGTGTGGCATAAAGATTATTTCAATAAGCTTCAATCGGCAATAAGCTTCAGTCAGCAATAAGCTTCAATCAGCATAAGCTTCAATCAGTATAAGCTTCAGTCAGCATAAGTTTCAATCAGCATAAACTTCAATCAGCATAATCTTTAATCAGCATAATCTTTAATCAGCATAAGTTTCAATCACCATAAGTCTTGATAAACTTCAATATTTACTATTTCTACTTTCAGACAATAGCTTATAAAGGTAAGACCGGACGGATTGAATCCTTTTAATCAATCATTTCAAATCCTGTATACGGCACCAATGCTTTCGGGATGCGGATACCTTCCGGCGTTTGGTTATTTTCAAGCAATGCGGCAACGATACGCGGCAGGGCCAATGCGGAACCGTTCAATGTATGGCAAAGCTCCGTCTTCTTTTCTGCCGTGCGGTAACGGCATTTCAGGCGGTTTGCCTGATACGTATCGAAATTGGATACAGAACTTACTTCCAACCAACGTTTCTGGGCTTCGGAATAAACCTCAAAGTCGAAGCAAAGGGCAGCGGTGAAACTCATGTCGCCACCGCAAAGGCGGAGGATGCGATAAGGGAGTTCCAACTTTTGAAGCAACCCTTCTACATGGTCCAGCATCTCTTGATGAGATTGCTTGGAATGTTCCGGCTTGTCGATGCGCACCAATTCTACTTTAGAGAACTCGTGCAGACGATTCAGACCGCGCACATCCTTACCGTATGAACCTGCTTCACGACGGAAACATTGTGTATAAGCGCAATTCTTGATAGGCAACTGCTTCTCGTCCAGAATAACATCACGATATATGTTGGTAACAGGTACTTCGGCCGTTGGAATCAGATACAAATCATCCACTTCGCAATGATACATTTGTCCTTCCTTGTCCGGTAGCTGGCCAGTTCCATAGCCGGAAGCGGCATTTACTACCGTAGGCGGCATAATTTCCGTATAACCGGATTTGCGTGCCTCGTCCAGAAAGAAGTTGATGAGCGCGCGTTGCAACTGTGCGCCTTTACCTTTGTAAACCGGAAAACCTGCACCTGTAATCTTTACACCCAGGTCAAAATCTATCAAGTCATATTTTTTAGCCAATTCCCAGTGGGGCAGCGCATCCTTAGGAAGTTCGGTTTCCATACCGCCCATTTTCTCAACGACATTGTCTTCTGCGCCAACACCTTCGGGCACATTGTCGTATGGAATATTAGGGATGGTATAAAGCAAATTCTGCAAATCTGTTGCAGCTTCATCCATTTCCGTCTGCAAGGCTTTATTAACCTCTTTCAGTTCGGCCACACGGTTCTTTGCTGTTTCCGCTTCCTCCTTTTTGCCTTCTTTCATCAGCTGTCCGATAGACTTTGAAAGCGCGTTTACCTCTGCGAGGTTCTTATCTAAGATTGTTTGAGTATTGCGTCTTTTGTTATTTGTTTCCAGCACTTGCCCGATAGTTTCCTTAGCATTTTTGAAGTGCTTTTTCTCCAGTCCGCGAATCACCGCGTCGGTGTCTTCTGTAATTTGTTTAATGGTAAGCATATCTTATACTTGTTTTTATAATACTCCGTTTTGCGACTACAAAGATATATAAAAATAAGAGAAGCTATATTCTGATATTGAGATAAATTATTTGTTTATAGCCTGATTGATATATAATGAGTATTTGAAATGACTTGTTTTAGGGGAATATGTATGCATGGATAAAAGAAAACGGGATGCAACCTTCAAAATTGCATCCCGTTTTTCTATTTCTTGTTACGGAAACTTATGCTTCTGCGCTTTTTGCAGGAACTACAGATACATAACGTCTGTCTTCCCGACTTGTTTTGAACTGTACAGTTCCGTCTACCAAAGCGAAAAGAGTGTGGTCCTTGCCCATACCGATGTTGTTACCCGGATGGAATTCAGTACCTCTTTGACGAACGATGATGTTACCTGCTTTGCAAGCTTCGCCACCAAATATCTTAACGCCTAATCTCTTACTTGCTGATTCGCGGCCGTTCTTAGAACTACCGACACCTTTTTTATGTGCCATTTCTTCTTACTTTTTAAATTGATTAAGCTACTACTTCTGTAATTGTTAACTCTGTGAATTGTTGACGATGACCGTTCAACTTGCGGTGACCTTTTCTTCTTTTCTTGTGAAAAACAAGTACTTTTTCACCTTTAACCATGTTGGATACTACCTGGCAAACTACTTTTGCACCTTCTACAGTAGGAGCGCCTACAGTGATAGCACCGTCTTTGTCTACTAAAAGAACTTTTTCAAATTCTACTGTTGCACCGTTTTCTGCTTCTTGAATGTGGTGTACAAACAGCTTCTTGCCAGCTTCAGCTTTGAATTGCTGACCGTTGATTTCTACAATTGCGTACATTTCTTATATTAATGTATAAGTTAGCTCCGTCGGGTGGTCTCTAATCACTTAGAATACACTTAATTGAACCCGGTGCGGAATAATCGGGCACAAAATTACCTCTTTTATTTGAAACCCGCAAATGTTTTTTCTCGTATTTACCGATAATCGGAAAAATAGACCAATTTCTTACCTCCACCGTGCCTGCACCCTACCTGAGCCGTACCCGGTCCGTACCAAGTCCAATCCTATAGATACGGAGCAAACGCGGTTTTGGTGCGGTTCGGGTCATGAGAAACAGGAAATATAGACCAAAAATCTTTTTATTGATGAAGTGGCTACTTGCTGCAAAAGCGGTTAGAGTATATAAATAGCTGTTATGGCTATGAGTATGGCAATAAGAGCCAAAATAAAAATCAGTTGTTTGAGGTTTAGACTTGGTTGTGGTCTTTTTCTACTGATACTTGGTTCGGTTTGCGGTTCTTTTTCCAGCAACTCTTCCAGGCTGTTCATTATTTTTTTATGGGGGTATTGTTGCAATTCCTCGCCTGTAGTCATGCCGTGCAACACACCGGCGAAGTCTACTCCCGCAGCTTTGGCCGTTTGGGCATCTACCGTGCTGTCACCGATGTACAGTGTTTCGGCCTTGCTGACGTGCAGTTGTTTGATGGCAAACAGCAAACCTTCGGGTGACGGTTTGGCGGTTTTTACGTCTTCGCCACCCACAATGATATCCATGAAATTAGCGGGGAAATGTTGTTCCAGCAGTTCTTCGATGCGGTAGCGGTATTTGGTGGATATAATTCCGATGCGTGCCCCCGAGTCTCTCAATGCCACCAATACAGACTTGGTTTCAAGGAAAAGCACGGTGTTCACGGTCATGTGCGTGTCGGCTTCCTTGCGATATTCCTCTTTGAAACCTGCCAGTTGCGCGGCGTCCGTCACTCCGGTGAGGATGGAAAAAGATTCTTCCAGGGTTTTGCCTATGGTACGCTTTATTTCATCATCCGTCACTTCCAGATATCCGTGCCGGGTTAGTACAATCCTGAAACAGGTGACAATTCCGCGTGATGAGTCAGCGAGGGTATAATCGAAGTCGAAGAGATAAGTCGTATAATTCATTGGTGACTATTTTATTTGCAAAGATATGAATTAATCGGAATTTTATATTATTTTTGCTTGCCAGAATTTTTAGCGTGAAGTGGATAAGTGTTTTATGGGGTTGGGTTGTTTTAATGTATAAGTTAACTCTGAATATTATGAAATTGCTAAAATCTTCTTTGCTTCTTGCAGTCTTTTTCTCTTTTTCGGCATGTGGTTCACGTGTGGCGGACGACGGGGATGAGTGTTATGCAGATTATGTAAACCCATTTATCGGTACTGATTTCACGGGAAATACATATCCCGGTGCCCAAGTTCCTTTCGGTATGGTGCAGCTTAGCCCGGACAACGGACTTCCCGGATGGGACCGTATCTCCGGTTATTTCTATCCCGACAGTACGATTGCCGGTTTCAGTCATACCCATCTTTCCGGTACAGGAGCCGGTGATTTATACGATATATCCTTTATGCCCGTAACGCTGCCCTATAAAGAGGCGGAGGCGCCATTGGGCATACATTCCCTGTTTTCCCATGCCGATGAGTCGGCAAGTGCGGGATACTATCAGGTTCGGTTGAGAGATTATGATATTAATGTTGAGCTGACGGCAACCGAGCGGTGCGGCATCCAGCGTTATACATTCCCGGAAGCGGATGCGGCGGTATTTCTTAATTTAAGAAAAGCCATGAACTGGGATTTTACGAACGATACTCATATTGAGACGGTAGACTCTGTTACGGTTCGGGGATACCGCTACTCCGACGGATGGGCGCGCAATCAGCGTATTTATTTCTGTACCCGCTTCTCGAAACCGTTTGCCGCCATGCTGCTCGATACGGCGGCTGTTTTGAAAGACGGCAAACGCATAGGAACTTCAGCTATTGCCCGCTTTGACTTCCATACGGCGAAAGGGGAACAAATACTTGTCAGTACAGCCATTTCCGGTGTAAGCATGGAAGGGGCGGCACGCAATCTGGCTGCTGAAGTGCCCGATGATGACTTTGACAAGTACTTGGCAGCCGCCCGGAAAAACTGGAACGAACAACTTTCCAAGATAGAAATTGAGTGCGATGACAGGGATGAGAAGGTCAAATTCTATACGGCATTATATCATTCCATGTTGGCGCCTACTATTTATAGCGATGTGGACGGTGCTTATTATGGTCCTGATAAGAAGATACATCAGGCAGACGGGTGGACAAACTACAGTACCTTCTCGTTGTGGGATACTTTCCGTGCCGCGCATCCTCTTTATACTTATCTCGAACCGGCACGTGCCAACGATATGGTGAAATCCTTCCTGGCTTTTTATGAACAGAACGGGCGCTTGCCGGTGTGGAACTTCTATGCTAGCGAAACCGATATGATGATAGGATATCATTCCGTACCGGTCATTGTGGATACCTATCTGAAAGGAATCGGAAACTTTGATGCCCGGAAAGCGCTGGATGCCTGTGTGGCAACCGCTAATATAGATACATACCGGGGAATAGGTCTTTATAAAAAATATGGATATGTTCCTTATAATGTGACGGATAGCCTTAACTCCGAAAATTGGTCGTTGTCCAAAACCCTGGAATATGCTTACGACGATTATTGCATCGCCCTTATGGCGGAGAAGATGGGAGAGAAACAGATAGCTGATGAATTCTACAAGCGTTCACAGAATTACAGGAATGTCTACAATCCTCAAACTTCCTTTATGCAGCCGCGTGACGCTAAGGGAGGTTTTATTGAGAATTTCTCACCGGATGAATATACGCCGCATATCTGTGAAAGTAACGGATGGCAGTATTTCTGGTCGGTACAGCAAGATATAGAAGGTTTGGCATCATTGGTGGGAGGAAAGGAGCGGTTTGCGCAGAAGCTGGACAGTATGTTTACTTACAATCCTTCTGCGGACGATGATTTGCCTATATTCAGTACAGGCATGATTGGACAATATGCTCATGGAAACGAGCCCGGGCATCACGTCATATATTTGTTTAACGAGGTGGGGCAGCCGTGGAAAACGCAGAAGTATGCGGCGGAAGTAATGCGCGAACTTTATAAGAATACTCCTGCCGGACTTTGTGGGAACGAAGATTGCGGTCAGATGTCGGCCTGGTATGTATTCAGTGCCATGGGATTTTATCCGGTAAATCCCGTTGGCGGTAAGTATGAGATAGGTACTCCGCTGTATCCTTTAATGAAAATGCACTTGGCCGATGGCAAGACTTTTGTAGTGCGGGCGCCTGCCGTGAGTAAGCAAAACTGCTATATACAGTCGGTGAAACTGAATGGAAAACCATATAATAAAAGCTATATCACGCATCAACAGATTATGGAGGGTAGCACCTTTGAATTTGAAATGGGGGATAAACCGGGCGAGGTATGGTATTAAGATTGTAATATGTTAGATGATAAAGTGATAAGGTAATAGAGTGATAGGGGAATATTAGATAATATATTGTGGAGTTATGGAAGAAAATTTCGACCTGAATTATAAATTCCTTTTCCGTAAATATTACGCCAACCTGCTTTTTTATGCCACGCGCATCGTGGGAGAAGAAGAAGCGGAAGATGTGGTGCAGGATGTGTTTGTGGAGCTATGGAACCGAAAAGATGCGGTGACAGTGGGCGACCAGATACAGGCTTTCTTGTACAGGGCGGTATATACCCGTGCATTGAATGTGCTGAAGCATCGGGATGTAAAAAACAGCTATGAGGCTGTTGTGCTGGATATTCATAAAAAGAGGATTGAGTATTACCAACCGGACAGTAACGACGTAGTGAAAAGGATAGAAGACCGGGAACTTCGCCGTGAATTATCCGAAGCCATCAACGAGCTGCCGAACAAGTGCAAGATGGTCTTTAAACTCAGTTATCTGCACGACATGAAAAATAAAGATATTGCCGAAACGATGGGCATTTCATTGCGGACGGTAGAGGCTCACATGTACAAGGCATTGAAGTTCTTACGCGATAGGTTGGGGTATCTCAATTTGTTGTGGGCTCTGTTTTTTCTAGGTAAAGTAAGTGTTTTTATGGGAAGCGTTGTTTTATTATTAAGATGATGGAAAAAGTGAATAAGCTGGATGAAAGATTAATGGCTAAATTCCTCATGGGGAAGTGCACGGAAGATGAGCTTCGTGAGGTGGATGCCTGGCTGGACGAGTCGGATGAAAATGCGCGGGAGTTGTTCAGGCTGGAAGAAATATATCACTTGGGAAAGTATAATGATTCACAGGATGAAAAGAAGATTGAAAAAGCGGAGAAGAGATTGATTAAGCGGCTGGAGCAGGAGAAGGCAAAACAGCATAAAGCGCGCAGAATGTATGGCTGGATGCGCTATGCCGCTATATTCATCGGCCTCTTCATTTTGGGTGGTTTGGGATATGTTGTCTATCAAACCAATAATCCGGTGGAAGCGTTGCTTGCCGTTACAACCAAGAATGAAATTAAGGAACTGAAACTGCCGGATGGAACAAAAGTATGGCTGAATAAACATACCACATTGAAATATCCCCGTGAATTTTCTGAAAAAGGGAGACTGGTTTATTTGGAAGGTGAAGGTTATTTCGAGGTACAGAGAAATCCTGAAAAGCCTTTTACCGTACAAAGCGAAGCGATGCAGGTCAGGGTGCTGGGAACGGTTTTCAATCTAAAATCGGATAAGACGCGGATGTCTGCCGTGGCAACTCTGCTTAGAGGTGAAATTCAGGTGAAGGGTAATCATGAAGAAGGTATGATTGTTTTGTCTCCTGGACAGAAAGCTGAACTGAACGGTATGAGTAAAAAGCTGATTGTGAAGCAGGTGGATACCGGATTTGAAAATTGGCACAACAATCAGTTTGTATTTGAAAAGGCGGATATATTCACCATTGCACGGACTTTGGAAAATTCCTATGGCGTGAAGATTATCCTCGCGCCGGATATAGATGTGAAGAATACGTATTCGGGTACGTTGATGAAGAAAGATGATATCGAGGCGGTGCTGGGGCTTATCAGAAATGTGATACCTATAGAATATAAGGTGGTGGGGAGCAGTGTGTTCCTCTCTTCCAAGAAATAAAACCAATAAATATCTAATAGTATGAGAAAATTGTTTGTGTCAATTTGTCTTTTGGCCGGGGCTTTCTGGCTGCAAGCCAAAGATTATACACAGTATGTCAGCCCCTTGGTGGGAACATTGTCATCATTCGAACTTTCTACGGGGAATACATACCCTGCCATTGCCCGTCCTTGGGGAATGAATTTCTGGACACCGCAGACCGGTAAGATGGGAGACGGGTGGCAGTATGTATATACCGCCAATAAAATCCGTGGTTTCAAACAAACCCATCAGCCCAGTCCCTGGATTAACGATTACGGTCAGTTCTCCATCATGCCGGTGGTAGGCAAACCTGAGTTTGACGAGGAAAAGCGCGCCAGTTGGTTCTCGCATAAGGGTGAGGTGGCTTTACCTCATTATTATAAGGTGTACTTGGCGGAACATGATGTGGTTACGGAATTTACTCCGACCGACCGTGCTGTTCTGTTTCGTTTTACTTTCCCTGAGAACGACCATTCCTATATCGTGGTAGATGCTTTTGATAAAGGCTCTTACATTAAGATAATTCCCGAACAGAACCGTATAATAGGGTATACCACCCGTAACAGCGGCGGCGTGCCCCAAAACTTCAAGAACTACTTTGTCGTCGAGTTCGACAAACCTTTTACTTACAAGGCTTCCGTTGCCGACAGCGTTTTGCACGAAAATCAATGTGAACAGGTTGCCGGACATGCAGGAGCCATTATCGGTTTCAAAACCCGTAAGGGCGAAATAGTCCACGCCCGCGTTGCTTCTTCTTTTATCGGCTTTGAGCAGGCAGACAGGAATTTGAAGGAATTGGGTAATGACAGTTTTGAAGCATTGGTGCAAAAAGGACAGGATGCCTGGAATAAGGTCTTGGGTAAAATTGAGGTAGACGGTGGTAATCTCGACCAATATCGCACTTTCTATTCCTGCTTGTATCGCTCGGTGCTTTTCCCCCGTGCTTTCTATGAACTCGATGAGGCGGGAACTCCCGTTCATTACAGTCCTTACAATGGACAGGTCTTGCCGGGATATATGTATACCGATACAGGTTTTTGGGATACTTTCCGTTGCCTGTTCCCTTTCCTTAACCTGATGTATCCTTCGGTGAACAAGCAAATACAAGAAGGACTTATCAACACGTATAAAGAAAGCGGTTTCTTCCCCGAATGGGCAAGTCCGGGACACCGGGGGTGCATGATTGGCAATAATTCTGCTTCCGTCCTTGCCGACGCTTATCTGAAAGGTGTAAAGGTGGATGATGTTCAAACTCTCTACGAAGGCCTGATTCATGGAACAAGGAACGTGCACCCGGAGGTTTCTTCTACCGGTCGCCAGGGCTATGAGTACTATAATGAATTGGGTTATGTACCATACGATGTGAATATCAATGAGAATACCGCCCGTACGCTGGAATATGCCTACGATGACTGGTGTATCTATCAGATGGCGAAGGCTTTAAATCGCCCCAAGAAAGAACAGAAACTCTTCGCCGGACGTGCCATGAATTATAAAAATGTGTTCGACAAGGAAAGCAAGTTGATGCGTGGACGCAATAAAGACGGGCAGTTCCAGTCACCATTTTCTCCTCTGAAATGGGGAGATGCATTTACCGAAGGGAACAGCTGGCACTATTCCTGGTCGGTGTTCCATGACCCGCAAGGTTTGATAGACCTGATGGGAGGCAAAGAGTCGTTTGTGCAGATGTTGGATTCTGTATTTATCGTTCCTCCTTTGTTTGACGACAGTTATTACGGGCAGGTCATTCACGAAATACGTGAAATGACAGTGATGAATATGGGCAACTATGCGCATGGCAACCAGCCTGTGCAACACATGATTTATCTCTATAATTATGCCGGACAACCCTGGAAAGCGCAATATTGGCTGCGTCAGGTTATGAATCGGATGTATACCTCCGGCCCCGACGGATATTGTGGGGACGAGGACAACGGGCAGACTTCCGCCTGGTATGTTTTCTCTGCACTGGGATTTTATCCGGTGTGTCCGGGAACGGATGAATACGTGCTGGGTGCCCCTCTATTCAAGAAGGCTACTTTGCACTTTGAGAATGGCAATTCATTGGTGATTGATGCGGCCAATAACAGCCCTGAAAATATGTATGTTGAAACTCTTCGCCTGAATGGAAAAGAAGATACCAAAAATTATCTGAAACATGGTGATTTGCTAAAGGGCGGTGTCCTGAATTTTGAAATGGGTAGAAAGCCAAATCTGCAACGGGGTACACAGCCGGAAGATTATCCCTATTCTTTTTCCAATGAGCGGGAGAAGTAAGTGCTGAAGTTAATAATGTGTTGATGGAAAAGGGAATGGGTTATAAAGCTATTCCCTTTTTCATTTAACGAAAAAAAATATCATTTTGTAGTAAGTGTATTTCCGCACCCCGTTGTTTTATATACAACAAGCAGGAGATAAACTCTCCTGAATGATTAAGAAACAATCAATGTGTAACCTTTAATTTTTGTTTATGAGAAACAATCATGCTTTTCGGAGTTCGACAATTCTGCGGACTTTATTAGTTTTGTTGTTCATGACATTTTCCGTTCAGTGGACTTTTGCCCAGTTGAACTTGAACGCTTCCCATACGAATTTGGGAACGGTTATCGAACAAATCAAATCTCAATCCAAGTATCAATTTTTCTATGACGACAAGCTGGCAACGCTGCCGATAGAGAATGTCAAGGTAAAGGATGCGTCTATAGACGATGCCTTGAATGCTATTCTTAAAGGAAAGAATATTTCATTTAAGGTAGAAGACAATGTGGTTTACCTTTCAGAGAAAACCGGTTCTCAGCAGAATGGTAGCCAGCAGGGTAAGGAACGTACCATTACGGGGCAGGTATCGGATGACATGGGGCCGCTTATCGGGGTCAACGTGTTGATAAAAGGTACCAGCCTTGGTTGTATCACCGACCTTGATGGTAATTTTACATTGACCACCACTGAGGCAAATCCGGTTGTGCAATTCTCCTACATCGGTTATAAGCCGCAGGAAGTTGCCGTGAAGGGTGCCGGACCCATTAATGTGATGATGCAGAACGATACGCAACTGATTGACGAAGTGGTAGTTACCGCACTCGGCATCAAGCGTGCCACCAAGGCATTGAGTTACAATGTACAGGAGGTTAAGAGTGATGAGATTACCCGTGTAAAGGATGCCAACTTCGTCAATTCCTTGAATGGTAAAGTGGCAGGTGTAAATATCAATGCTTCTTCATCCGGTGTCGGTGGTGTATCAAAGGTAGTGATGCGTGGTACGAAATCAATCATGCAGTCTTCCAATGCACTTTACGTGATAGATGGTGTACCGATGTATGCCGGAACCGGTCAGGGTGGTAAGGAATTTGATTCAAAGGGTGCAACGGAACCTATCGCTGATATTAACCCGGAAGACATTGAGTCTATGTCTGTACTGACCGGTGCCGCCGCTGCCGCTCTTTACGGATCGGATGCAGCGAACGGTGCTATTGTCATCACGACGAAAAAGGGTAAAGAAGGACGGGTAAACATTACCGTTAACAGCAATACTGAAATTTTCAATGCTTTTGTGACGCCTCGTTTCCAGAACCGCTACGGAACCAGTGCCGACGACGCGACGCGTAGCTGGGGAAACCGGTTGAATGCTTCTAACTCTTATGGTTACGATCCCGTTAGCGATTATTTCCAGACGGGTGTTACCGGAACGGAAACCATTTCATTGTCAACCGGTACGGATAAGAACCAGACTTATGTTTCAGCTGCTGCCGTCAATTCCAGAGGGCTCACGCCGAATAACAAATACGCACGTTATAACTTCACATTCCGTAATACGACTTCTTTCCTGAATGATAAGATGACGCTGGATGTGGGCGCTACATACGTTTTGCAGAAAGACCAGAATATGGTGAACCAAGGTACGTACAATAACCCGTTAGTCGGCGCATACCTGTTCCCCCGTGGAAACGATTGGGAAGACATCAAGATGTATGAACGTTACGATGCGTCCCGTAAGTTGAATACCCAGTATTGGCCTGTAGGCGATGCCGGTATAGTGATGCAGAATCCTTACTGGATTAACTATCGCCAGCTTCGTAATAACAATAAGGATCGGTATATGCTGAATGCCAGTCTGAATTACAAGATACTGGACTGGTTGAGCGTAAGCGGACGTGTACGTTTGGATAATTCTATCAACGATTATACTGAAAAGTATCATGCCGGAACGAATACTCAGATGACAGAGTCTTCCACACGCGGTCTGTATGCCATTTCCAAGACAAAAGACAAACAGCTGTATGCCGACTTCCTTGTTAATATCAACAAAAGCTTCGGGGAAGATTGGAATCTGACGGCAAACATCGGTACTTCATTTATGGATATGCGTTCGGACGGTCTGGAAGTAAGAGGCCCTATTGCTGATGAGACTTTTGAAGGTGAGACTCCGGGACTGGCCAATGTCTTCAATATTCAGAACCTGAGCGCCAAACAGACTAAACGTCTGCAATCCGGCTGGCACGAACAGACTCAGTCTATTTTCGCTTCTGCCGAACTGGGATATAAGAGCACGTACTACCTTACATTGACCGGACGTAATGACTGGCCTTCACAATTGGCAGGACCTAATTCTACCAGTAAGTCATTCTTCTATCCGTCAGTCGGTCTTTCAGTAGTATTATCGGAACTGATGCCTAACCTGAACAGGGATTACCTTTCATTTATGAAGTTACGCGGCTCTTTCGCATCCGTAGGTACGGCTTTCGAGAGATACATTGCCAATCCCCGTTACGAATGGAATGAAAGTACGGGACAGTGGAGTAATACCACCCAGTATCCGGTATATAATCTGAAGCCGGAACGTACGGAGTCGTGGGAAGTCGGTTTGACTATGCGTTTCCTGAAGAATTTCAATTTTGATATGACCTACTATAATACGATAACCAAAAATCAAACGTTCAATCCTCAGTTAGGCGTATCCGGTTATTCGGCATTGTACATTCAGACAGGTGCCGTACGCAATCAGGGTATAGAGTTGGCCTTGGGATATGAAAAAACATGGCGTGATTTTACCTGGAGCAGTAACTATACCTTCTCTACTAATAAAAACAAGATTACAGCTTTGGCGGACAATGCCATCAACCCTGTTACCGGAGAGTCATTCTCTATCTCTACTTTGAATATGGGTGGCTTGGGGTCTGCACGCTTCCTGCTGAAAGAAGGTGGCTCTATGGGTGATGTCTATTCGAATATAGACATGAAGCGCGATGCCAACGGTGATATTTATGTGGACCGTAATGGAAATGTTTCCACTGAAACGATTTCTAATTCGGACAACTGGATTAAGTTGGGAAGTGTATTGCCGAAAGCCAACATGGCATGGCGCAACAGTTTCTCATGGAAGAACTTCAATGTAGGTTTCATGATATCAGCCCGTCTGGGAGGCGTGGTATTCTCACGCACACAAGCGGTTCTGGATGATTTTGGCGTATCGGAATCCACGGCAGATGCAAGAGACCTGGGATATGTGATGGTAAACGGCAGGGACAAAGTGACTCCGGAAGCATGGTATCGTGCTGTAGGCAGCGGCGATGCGGTAGCGCAGTACTATACATATTCTGCTACGAATGTGCGTTTGCAGGAAGCTTCTTTCAGCTATACATTCCCCAAGAAAATGTTCAAGGATGTATGTGACTTGACTATCTCGCTCGTCGGACGTAATTTGTGGATGCTTTACAGTAAGGCTCCCTTCGATCCTGAAAGCGTAGCGTCTACCGATAACTTCTATCAGGGTGTCGATTACTTCATGATGCCTTCTACCCGTAATTTCGGTTGCAGTGTAACTCTTAAATTCTAATGTTATGAGAAGTATTATTAATAAAATTATAGCAGGAGCACTGGTGTTTACCGGGGTGTCTTGTACAGGCGATTATCTTGAGATAAATTCAAACCCTTACCAGCCGGGAACCGATGATATGCAGACCGATGATTATATGCTGGGATCGGCTATGAACAATTTGGCAAGTTGTGTGGTGTCTTCGGATGTGAATACGGCACAATTCACCGACTGTTTGCTGGGCGGACCGATGGGAGGATATTTTGCGGATACCAACACAGGTTGGGGAAACACCATTGGCAACTTTAATGCTACGGATAACTGGACGAATGTGTTCCTGAAATCCGATAAGCTTATCCCTCAGTTGTTCACTAACTTGACTTCGGTTGAGAATATATCCAAACAGACCGGTAACCCGGTTCCTTTAGCCATTGCAAAGATTATTAAAGTTGCGGCAATGAGCCGTGTGACGGATACTTACGGACCTATCCCTTATTCAAAAATCGGTTTGGACGGTGCTGTAACCACTCCATACGATTCACAGAAAGATGTATATAACCAGTTTTTCACAGAGTTGGATGAAGCTGTGGCTACATTGAATGAAAATCCGGGAGCTGCCTTGGCTGCTACTGCCGACTATGTGTATAACGGGAATGTCAGTAAATGGATCAAGTTTGCCAATTCTTTGAAATTGCGCCTTGCCATGCGTATAGTATATGCCGACCGTACACTGTCGGAAACAAAGGCGCAAGAGGCTATAAAAGGGGGAGTGATTGAAGCGAATGCTGATAATGCTCAATGGAATTATTTCGGTTCTACTATCAATCCGCTTTATACGGCTACCCGTTATAATTCCGCTACCGACCATGCTTGCAAGACCGGTGGTGATACGCATGTGGCTGCCGATATCATCTGCTACATGAATGGATATAACGATCCCCGGCGCTCTAAATATTTCGTTCCGTCTGAGTGGGGAGAAGGTTATGAATATGTCGGCATTCGCCGGAGTATCAACCGTTCTACCTTGGGTACGGATGCGCATAAGTATTCGGGTGTAAACGTAGCCCAGGGTGATCCCGTGGTATGGATGAATGCCGCTGAAGTCGCTTTCCTGCGTGCTGAGGCTGTAGCGGTCTTTAACTTCTCGGGCATGGGTGGCACGGCACACGATTTCTACAAGAAAGGCGTGGAACTGTCCTTTGAGCAATGGGGTGCCGGAAGCGCAACAAATTATTTGGATGACGCCGTCAGCAAACCGGCTATCTATAATGATCCTTCCGGAATGAATAGCTATGGTTCTCAGTTGTCCGCCATCACGATTAAATGGAATGACAGTGATACTCCGGACGTGAAACAAGAACGTATCATCACCCAGAAATGGATT
>ULTJ01052560.1_pt1 | contig 16949 bp, 16 predicted proteins | sample 1957491 | NCBI WGS metagenome assembly ULTJ01 (sample SAMEA4835731, study PRJEB28245) | human gut metagenome | biome: gut microbiome; material: fecal sample | place: Denmark | collected 2008 | reverse complement strand
CCGCCAGCACGTTGATGAACTCTATGCTACGCCGGAGTATAAACAGAAAGGTTTGGAACTTATCAAATCTCATTTTGACTATATCCGTTCTTATACCAAAGACCTCTTCACACTGTTCGAAGAGAAAGTTGTATTGGCACAGGGCGAGTTGATATCAACTGCCATGATGAACTACTATTTGCAGGAATGTGGTGTCAAATCAATCTTGCTTCCGGCTTTGGAGTACATGCGTACCGACAAGAACGCCGAGCCCGATCCTGTATATATCAAGGATAAACTTCAGGTTCAGCTTGAGCTGCATCCCGATGCCGATATCTACATCACGCAAGGATACATCTGCCGTAATGCATACGGAGAGATAGATAATCTGCAACGTGGTGGCAGCGACTATACCGCTTCTTTGATTGGTGCGGCAATCAATGCTTCCGAAATTCAGATTTGGACAGACATCGATGGTATGCACAACAACGACCCGCGTATTGTAGACAAGACGTCTCCCGTGCGCCATCTTCATTTTGAAGAAGCGGCAGAGTTGGCATACTTCGGTGCAAAAATCCTGCATCCCACCTGTATCCAGCCAGCCAAATACGCTAACATCCCTGTACGTTTACTCAATACCATGGATCCCAAAGCTCCGGGCACATTGATTTCAAACGATACCGAGAAAGGGAAAATCAAGGCAGTGGCCGCTAAGGAAAATATTACCGCCATCAAGATTAAGTCCAGCCGGATGTTGCTGGCTCATGGCTTCTTGCGTAAGGTGTTTGAAATCTTTGAAAGTTATCAGACTTCCATCGACATGATTTGTACTTCCGAGGTGGGTGTATCCGTATCTATTGATAACACCAAGCATCTAAATGAGATTTTGGATGACCTGAAGAAGTACGGCACTGTCACGGTGGATAAAGACATGTGTATCATCTGTGTCGTAGGCGACCTTGAATGGGAAAACGTAGGCTTTGAAGCCAAGGCGCTCGATGCCATGCGCAATATACCTGTGCGTATGATATCTTTCGGCGGTAGCAACTACAACATTTCCTTCTTGATTCGCGAATGCGATAAGAAGGCAGCGTTGCAGTCGCTGAGCGATGCACTGTTCAACGAGCAATAATAAAATCTTAATAATTTCAGGCACGGATTACACGGATTTCACGGATTCTTTTTTATTCTTTATCCGTGAAATCTGTGTAATCCGTGCCTGAAAGAAATTATGAACAATTTCCTCCGCACTCTTTTTTACTAAACAAAGATTACATACTATTATATGAAAGGAACATTCCCTATCAATAAATTCCGTGAACTGCGCACCCCTTTCTATTATTATGATACGAAGGTGTTGCGCGATACACTTTCCTGCATCCGTTCCGAGGTTGCAAAGTATGAAAACTACTCGGTGCATTATGCCGTTAAGGCCAATGCCAATCCCAAGGTGCTTACCATCATTCGTGAGAACGGTTTAGGTGCCGATTGCGTGAGCGGTGGAGAAATACGTACAGCCATCAAAGCCGGTTTTCCTGCCGGAAAAGTAGTATTTGCCGGGGTAGGTAAAGCTGATTGGGAAATAAACCTAGGCTTGGATTACGACATCTTCTGTTTCAATGTCGAGTCTGTCCCTGAACTCGAAATCATTAACGAACTTGCAGCCGCCAAGGGTAAAGTTGCCAATGTCGCTTTCCGCATCAACCCCAATGTAGGTGCCCATACCCATGCCAACATCACCACCGGTTTGGCGGAAAACAAGTTCGGCATCAGTATGCAAGATCTTGATTACGTCATCGATGTGGCCCAGGAGATGAAGAACGTCAAGTTTATCGGTCTGCACTTCCACATTGGTTCCCAAATCCTCGATATGGGTGATTTTGTAGCCTTGTGTAATCGCGTCAACGAGTTGCAAAGCAAACTCGAAGCACGCCGCATCCGCATCGAGCATATCAATGTAGGCGGTGGGCTTGGTATTGATTATGCCCATCCCAACCGTCAGGCTATTCCCGATTTCAAGAAATACTTTTCTACCTATGCCGAACACTTGAAGTTGCGTTCCTACCAGACACTGCACTTTGAACTGGGACGTGCGGTGGTGGGACAGTGTGGTTCTCTCATTTCACGTGTACTCTATGTGAAGCAGGGCGCCAACAAGCAATTCGCCATTCTCGACGCTGGTATGACCGACCTTATCCGTCCCGCCCTTTATCAAGCATTCCATAAGATAGAGAATATCACCTCCGATGCTCCGGTACAGACCTATGATGTTGTAGGCCCTATTTGCGAGTCTTCCGATGTTTTCGGTAAAGCTGTCGACTTGAACGCCGTACAGCGTGGCGACCTTATCGCCCTTCGTTCCGCCGGTGCATACGGTGAAATTATGGCCTCTGGTTATAATTGCCGCGAACTGCCGCAAGGATATACATCGGAAGAATTGGTGTAATACTTATTCTTCTACTATCCACCGTTCAATATTGCGCGTTTTGGAGCTGAAGTTCACACCGATTTTGAAGAGTTGGCGTCCATCAGCTTCAAAAGGCTGTGCATAGTGTTTGTCATTAATTTGTTGCAAAGCTTCCTCCGCCGTTCCATTCAGCTTGAATTCCATGATATAGATGTATTTGTCGGTCTGCAAGACGAGGTCTAGACGGCCTTCACTCGTGTGATACTCCACTTTTGTGTAGAATCCCATCAGTTTGAAGACAATGAAGAGTACATTTTGGTAGTGAAGTTCCAAGTCGCGAGCCAGTTCGTAGGGGGTATCGGCAAAGAAGCTTTGAAGACGACGGAAGAAAGAGTCGTAATCACCGGATTCTATTTCCCGAACAAATCTCTGTATCTCGAAAGGAGCTTCCACCTTATTGGTATTGGCATAGAAAGGTAACAGGAAACGGACAACGCGATCTTATCAACGTAAAAATAGTCCATTCTACGAAGTTTCTCGAAGTTCTGTATACCGATAGGATATATCTTGTTGCTCATACTCTTTCACTTTTCTATGATAATAGAACAAAGATAATCGTTATTTTCTTTTCCGGTATGCCAAGGCGCTATGTTTTTATTTAGTTTGAGATGTTTATTAATTAAAAAAATATCTCAACTATGAAAACTGTTTATTTGAACTCACTACTGAGTCTCATGGCACCTCGCCATGCCGGTAACCCTAACATTCTTTTGATAATGGCGGACAAGATACTCGGATACCGCCTTCGGTCTGCCTTCTCCGGAGAGTTCAACACGTCCATTTGTGAAACCCTCGATTTGCCAGCGCTTGCTTCCTTAAAAGAAAAACCGGATGCAATCATCATAGATGAACATGTAAACGGAACTTGTGGAGACGAACTTTGCTCACAAATCAGAGCCGATGAAGCAACAGCCTGCATTCCCATTGTCCTTCTTTTAGAAAGCTGCGATAGTGAAAGTTATCTTTTGCATGCAAGAAGCGGTGCCGACAGGCTTGAATTGCGTACGGTCGATATCAATAAATTCAGGGTTGACATGCACATACTTATCGACCGGTATATCTTCTATCGCGAACAACTGCGCCATATACTGATGGATACAATACACATACTTCCCGGGATAGTGGAAAATGCAGGTGATGACCTGATGTTTATAATTCAGGTTCGTGAACTGTTGGAGGAAAATCTTTCAACGGAAAAGTATACAGTAGACATGCTTTGTTCGGATATGAACATGTGTCGTACAACTTTTTCCGCCAAGATGAAAGAACTTACTGGGAAAACTCCTACGGAATACATGTTAACTTACAAAATGGATACGGCAAAGGCAATGTTGGCTTCCGGACGGTATAACGTTACAGAAATAGCGGATATGCTTGGATTCTATGATGCTAAATACTTCGGGAAAATATTCAAAAGAATTCATGGTGTATGTCCCACCGGTTATTCAAAACAGGATGGAGTAGGATAAGGGTTTCATTTAAACGCGTTGACAGACAAATGTGTCTACCTAGAACAGGATAAGACATGAAGAGGAAATACAGTGGCATTTCTCTGATAGTAAGCGCTTTGGAAAGAAGATGAGAGCCACGTTTCCTTATAGATAATAATTCAATGAAGAATTCTTCCTTCATCATTCGATAAGATTTATGTATCTGTTTTTATAAAAAAATGTTATAGAACGAACAAAGTAAAGACTTCTTTGTTATATTTGTAATCATTTCAATTTACTTAATAAATACAATTATGATAACAGAAAAATTACAGAATGCAATTAATGAGCAGATTACGGCTGAGATATGGTCATCTAACCTTTATTTAGCAATGTCTTTCTATATGGAGAGAGAAGGTTATTGTGGTATGGCTTCCTGGTTGAGAAAACAATCATCTGAGGAAAAAGGCCATGCTTGTGAAATGGCATCATACGTCATCAAACGTTGTGGCAAGGCTAAATTGGATAAGATTGACGTTGTTCCTAATGACTTCGGTACTCCGCTGGAAGTATTTGAACAGGTGTATGAACACGAACGTCGCGTATCAAAAATGATTGATGCACTTGTTGACATTGCCGCTGCCGAAAAAGATAAAGCCACGCAGGATTTCTTGTGGGGATTTGTTCGCGAGCAGGTAGAAGAAGAAGCTACTGCCGCCGGTATCGTAGATATGATTAAAAAAGCCGGTACTACCGGAATCTTCTTTGTGGACGCTAAGTTGGGCGAACGTAAATAAGAATAAAAAGTGAGAAAGTGATAGGGTGATAAAGTGATAGGATAATATCACTTTATCACCCTATCGCTTTTATCACCCCTGTCGCTTTGCATTTATTTCAGTACTCCCAATTCTTTTCCCACCTTAATAAATGCTGCGATACACTTATCCAAGTGTTCTTTCTCGTGTCCGGCAGAAATCTGTACGCGGATACGTGCCTGGTCTTTGGGAACAACGGGGTAGTAGAATCCGGTGACGTAGATACCTTCTTCCTGCATGCGGGCAGCATAAATCTGAGACAGTTTGGCATCATAGAGCATGACGGCGCAGATGGCGCTTTGGGTAGGTTTGATGTCGAAACCGGCGGCGGTCATCTTCTCGCGGAAGTAGTTGACGTTTTCTACCAGCTTGTCGTGCAATGCGTTGCTCTCTTTCAACATTCTGAATACTTCGAGGCTGGCACCGACAATGGCAGGAGCTACGGAGTTGGAGAACAGATAGGGACGGCTGCGTTGGCGCAACAGGTCGATAATCTCCTTACGGCCGGTGGTGAAGCCACCCAATGCGCCGCCAAAGGCTTTTCCTAGGGTTCCGGTGTAGATATCTACGCGACCGTAGGTCTTATACAACTCGCTTACGCCATGTCCTGTAGGACCTACTACACCGGCAGAGTGGGATTCATCAACCATAACCAATGCGTCATATTTCTCGGCAAGGTCACATATCTTGTCCATCGGGGCAACGTTGCCGTCCATGGAGAAGACTCCGTCCGTTACAATGATGCGGAAACGTTGCGCCTGGGCTTCTTGCAGGCATTTCTCCAGTTCTTCCATGTTGGCGTTGGCGTAGCGGTAGCGTTTTGCCTTGCAAAGGCGTACGCCGTCGATGATGGAAGCGTGGTTCAGTGAATCGGAAATGATGGCGTCTTCATCGGTGAACAACGGTTCGAATACACCGCCGTTGGCGTCGAAGCAAGCGGCATAGAGAATGGTGTCTTCAGTTTTGAAGTAATCGGAAATGGCGGCTTCCAGTTCCTTGTGGATATCTTGTGTTCCGCAGATAAAGCGTACGGAAGACATTCCGTATCCGCGACGATCCATCATTTTTTGAGCGGCGGCAATCAGGTTGGGATGATTGGATAAGCCCAGGTAATTGTTTGCGCAGAAGTTCAAAACTTCTTTGCCTTTCACTGTGATAGCAGCTTGTTGTGCACTCTCGATAAGGCGCTCTTCTTTGTAGAGTCCGGCCTCTTTGATTTCAGCAAGCGTGTTGCTGAGGTAGTCTTTCATTTTACCGTACATAGGATTTAATATTTAATGGTGATACATGTTTATAACATGCTCTGCAAAGGACACCATTTTTATTGGAATAAACAATATCTTTTTGATAGAAAAATGAAAAAAAAGTGCGTATATTTGCGCCTTAGTAATTATAAACACCTTATTTATAAATCAAATGAAAAATATTTTGGTAATTGGAGCCACCGGACAGATAGGTTCGGAACTCACGTTGGAACTACGTAAACGTTATGGTAATGACCATGTTATAGCCGGATATATTCCGAGTGCTATGCCTCAGGGAGAGTTAAAAGCATCAGGCCCTTCGGCTATTGCCGACGTGACGGACCGTCAGTCTATTGAAGTGGTAGCACGGCAATTCAAGATTGATACAATTTATAATCTGGCGGCATTGCTGTCGGTTGTAGCCGAAAGTCGTCCCGCTATGGCTTGGAAAATCGGTATAGACGGCTTGTGGAATGTACTGGAAGTGGCGCGCGAATATGGTTGCGCTGTGTTTACTCCGAGTTCCATTGGTTCGTTTGGGGAATCTACGCCACATGTAAAAACACCGCAAGATACAATTCAACGTCCGCGTACTATGTACGGTGTAACAAAAGTGACCACTGAATTGTTAAGTGATTATTACCATACGAAATATGGTGTGGATACGCGTGCGGTGCGTTTTCCGGGAATTATTTCCAATGTAACTCCTCCGGGTGGCGGTACTACAGACTATGCAGTGGATATTTTCTATTCGGCTGTGAAGGGTGAGAAGTTTGTATGTCCCGTGAAGGCAGGAACTTATATGGATATGATGTATATGCCCGATGCGTTGAATGCGGCTATTACGTTGATGGAAGCTGCCCCGGTACGCTTGAAACACCGGAACGCGTTCAACATCGCTTCCATGAGTTTTGATCCGGAAGAGATTTATCAGGCTATCAAGAAGCATGTGCCCGATTTTGAGATGGAATACAACATCGACCCCTTGAAGCAATCGATTGCCGATAGCTGGCCTGATAGCTTGGATGACTCTTGCGCTCGTGAGGAGTGGGATTGGAAGCCGGAATTTGACTTGGAATCCATGACGGCGGACATGCTTGAGAAGTTGAGAGCTAAACTAAATAAGTGACCATAGAGGTCCGTAAAGGATGAGAAAATTAGTAACGGGATTTTTGTTACTCGCTTTATGTGTTTCCTGCGGGAACCGTAAAACGAAGATGGATCCCTTTTCTACCATTACTGAAATGGTGGATTCGGCCGGTCATAAGGCCGATACGCTGCTACAGGCAGAGGTAAAGGAAGAACCGAAACCGCTGGAAGCTGACGAGCTGTTTGATGATTTTATCTTCAATTATGCTACGGATGACGCTTTGCAAAAGCAAAGGACGGTTTTTCCTTTGCCTTATTATAACGTCGATACCCCGTCGAAAATCGAAAAAAAGTATTGGAAGCATGATTATCTGTTTGCGAAGCAGAACTACTATACATTGCTTTTCGATAAGGAAGCCGATATGGATATGGTGGGGGACACGGCGTTGACGTCTGTACAGGTGGAATGGATTTATCTCAAAACCCGTATGGTGAAGAAGTACTACTTTCAGCGTACTAAAGGCATGTGGATGCTTGAAGCCATCAATCTGCGCCAGATAGAAAAAGGTGAGAATGAAGACTTTGTAGACTTCTATACCCGTTTTGCCACGGATAGCCTGTATCAAAGCCAGCATATCAACAACCCGTTGCAATTCATCACCATAGACCCGGATGATGAGTTTTCTATCTTGGAAACTACGCTTGACGTAAACCAGTGGTATGCTTTCCGCCCGATGATGCCTGTGGACAGGCTTTCCAATATCAATTACGGACAACAGAACGAAGACCGGTCGACTACCAAAATCTTGAAAGTGAATGGTATCGGCAATGGTTATTCCAATATCTTCTATTTCCGGAAACGGGCAGGGGAATGGGAAATGTATAAATATGAAGATACAAGTATCTGATTAAAAAAAAGAAATTGACTAATGATGATTTGCAGAAGAAAGCATATACCCAATACATTCGGATTTAATGTGAAAGCTGCCACTTTTGTAGAATACGGCTCAGTGGAGGAATTAAAAAAACTGATTGATGACGGGTGTTTCACTTCTCCTTTTCTGCATATCGGGCAAGGTAGTAATCTGCTGTTCGTTGGCGACTATAAAGGCACGGTGCTGCATTCGTGTATAGATGGCGTGGAAGTAGTGGCGGAGGATGAAGACAGTGTGTCGGTGCGTGTAGGCGCCGGTGTGGTGTGGGATGATTTTGTAGCTTGCTGCGTAGAGCACGGATGGTATGGTGCCGAAAATCTTTCGTTGATACCCGGTGAGGTAGGAGCGAGTGCAGTACAAAACATTGGAGCTTACGGCGTGGAGGTGAAGGACTTGATTTCTTCGGTAGAAACTATAAACATTCAAGGTGATGAACGTGTTTATCAGTCGGATGAATGCGAATACGCTTACCGCAAAAGCCTTTTTAAACAATCGGAAATGAAGTCGGTGTTTGTGACATACGTTAATTTCCGATTGAGTAAAAAAGAACAATATACATTGGACTACGGTACCATTCGTCAGGAACTGGCGAAGTATCCGGTGGTCGATTTGAAAACTTTGCGTAAGGTTATTATCGATATTCGTGAAAGCAAGTTGCCAGACCCGAAAGTGCTGGGTAACGCCGGGAGTTTTTTTATGAATCCCATTGTGTCCCGTGCGCGGTTTGAGGAATTGCTACGTCAATATCCGGCAATGCCCCATTATGATGTGGATGCCGACCGCGTGAAGATACCGGCAGGCTGGATGATCGATCAATGCGGCTGGAAAGGTAAGGCATTGGGACTTGCTGCCGTCCACGACAAGCAGGCATTGGTGCTGGTCAATCTGGGGGGAGCGGAAGGAAAGGATGTAGTAGCTTTGTCGGATGCTGTGAGGGCGTCGGTGAAAGCGAAATTTGGAATTGAAATTTATCCGGAAGTTTGTTTGATTGAAAGTTGATAATTGATAATGAACAATGAAACTGAGAATATTAGGAAGCGGAACTTCTACCGGTGTGCCGGAAATAGGTTGTACGTGTCCTGTTTGTACTTCTGCTGATTCACGGGATAAACGTTTGCGTGCATCGTCTCTGCTACACACGGATGATGCGGTGATATTGATAGATTGCGGCCCCGATTTCAGGGAACAGATGTTGCGTACCCCTTCTTATGAGAAGATTGACGGTGTGCTCATTACCCACGAGCACTACGACCATGTGGGTGGTCTGGACGACTTGCGGCCTTTCTGCCGTTTCGGGGAAATACCTATTTATTCGGATGCTTATACGGCGGCTCATTTACGAGCAAGAATGCCTTATTGTTTTGTGGATAAAATATATCCGGGAGTACCTCGTATTTATCTTCAGGAAGTAGAGGCGGGTAAACCATTTTATATTCGTAATACGGAGGTGTTGCCTTTGCGTGTGATGCATGGTAAACTGCCTATAATGGGATATCGTATTGGCGGAAGTTTGGGATATATCACAGATATGCACACGATGCCCGAAGAATCTTATGAACAATTGAAAGGATTGGACGTTCTCGTAATGAACGCCCTGCGTCCTCAACCGCATCCCACGCACCAAAGTATATCCGAGGCGCTGGTTGCTGCGGAACGGATTGGAGCGAAAGAAACCTACTTCATCCACATGAGTCATCATGCCGGACTGCATGCCGAAATCAGTAAGCAACTTCCGTCTCATGTTCATTTCGCTTATGATGGCCTTGAAATAGTTTTCTAAACTTTTTAAAACATTTGTTTTGTTTTATTAGTAGGAATGTTTATTTTTGCCAGACGTTGATGAATTGAATACCATGAAGCTCAGACTCCTTATACGAATAGCAGTCATTGTATCCGTACTTTTACTATGTACGGGCTTCGGTGTGTACTCATTTTATCGCTTGAATGCAGTAGAAAACCAAAAGGATTTCAATCTTTATACTTTAGTTCCACAAGATGCCATTGCTGTGCTCGAAACCGATCGGGTATCGGATTTAGTGGAAGATATCAATCAGTTGGATTGCAGTAAGGATAATCATTTTTTATATGTATCCGAGCTGTTTGTTTATCTGAAAAATTATCTGCATGCGCTGGTGGGAGATACTCCGCACGGACTTAGTAAGCAGATGAATAAAGTGCTTATCAGTTTCCATGAGCCTGATACGCCTTTCAACCAGGTATTGTATTGTAGTCTGGGGTCGGGCGATTACGGGTTGGTGGAGTCGTTCATCCAAAAATATTGCTCCAGTGCATTTCCTTCCAAATACTTCGATTACGGTGGTGAGGAAATCCGCATCTATCCGATGAATGACGGACGTTTCCTGGCCGCATACTTTACTAAAGATTTCTTAGCTATCAGTTTTCAAAAACGCCTCGTGGAACAGGTTATCGATGCCCGTCATTCTAAAAAATCACTGATGGATGTTCCTGCTTTCCGCACCATGCATGCTGGTAAGAATAGCAATGTGACGGCTACTGTCTACGTGCGTATGAAAGAGGTTGAAATGGGGAAAGATACGGACGGTATTCGTGCTCAAACCCGTTTGGGCAGTTGGGCTGAGTTTGACATGAAGTTTAATGAGGGCGCCATCTATTGCTCGGGCATCAGTCATGGAACGGACAGTACCCAGACGTTTATCAATGCGCTACGTAAGCAAAAGCCGATTGAAGGTTTTCCGGGTGAGCGGTTGCCTGTATCTACTTTCTTTTACGATCAATGGGCACTTTCGGATATGGAATCGATGTTTAGCTTCACTGCACGGCAGGAATATGCAAAGGCGACTTATTCTGATTACATCAAGCAGCGGGATGAAGAGTGGATGCGTTTTTTAAATGAATATGCCGGAGAGAATATCATGTCCTGTCTTTTCCAATCGAAGGATACGATGGATGTTCATCCTTGTGCGGTGATGAGTATTCCGGTGAAAAATGAGAGCAAGGCGGAACATCACCTGCAAAATTTATTGTATATAACTCCGAAAGAGGAAGATGCACCGCCTGTACCCCAGTCTTTGCCGAGATATGCTTTGTATCCCCATGCCAGGAGGTTTCAACAATATTTATTACCAAGGAATACAATGTTGACGCAGCTAACGGGTATCACTAAATCCGCTCTTTATACTTATGCTTGTTTCTATCGGGGTAACTTGTTGTTGGCACCCGATGCGCAGAGTCTTTCAGCCTATATCGACGCGATAGAAAGTAATGAAATTCTGGATGGAACCTCAGTTTATGAGGAAGGTGTAGGAAGCCTTTCACCGGTTTATAGTTTTGCGATGATGGTAGATATGGAAGAAATGATGAATCAGCCTGAGACTTACGTGCGGTTAGTGCCTAATTTCTTTTTTCGCCAGGCAAAATTCTTCCGCCATTTCATGATTGCCATACAGTTTACGTGTGTGGAAGGGGTGGTGTATCCGAATATTGTGTTGCTTTATAAGAATTAAAAATTAAAAATTAAAGGCTGCGCGATGTGAGATATAACTCAGCCTGCTCAGCCTTTAATTCTTAATTTTTAATTCGTTCATCAGAACGGCAGGTCATCCTTAGCGTCGCCTGCCAAGAATTCGGGTGCGGCAGTTGGTGCGGGTGGTGGAACAGGAGCGCTCGGTGCAGGTGCGGCGGCGCTTACACGTTCTACTTTCCATGCGCGGATACTGTTGAACCAGCGATCTTGCCATTGGCGTGCATCTACGTCGAAAGAAACGGTCAGTTCTTCACCCATTTGGATATTGAATTGCTCGATTTTGTCTGCTCCGAATACATCGAAACACATTTTACGGGGATATTGACCGTGGTCTTCAATCACATATTCCTGCGCTTTCCATTCGTTACCTGTCTTTGAAACTCCGCCTCTGGGCTGGAGTATAGCGATAATTTTTCCTGTAAATTCCATTGTTCTCTTTTTTAATGATGCGGCGAAGTTACAATTTTTTAGGGATATGAGACGAATAAACGACTGTTTTTTCTTGCAATTTCTTTGTCATAGGGAATTCTTTTTTTAACTTTGTCCGTTAGTTAACAAGAAGGATAAAATTAAAACTTAAATACACAGAATATATGAAATTTATCGTTTCGAGTACTGCGCTCTCCAGCCATTTGCAGGCTATCAGCCGCGTGATTAATTCAAAAAATGCGCTGCCTATTTTGGATTGTTTCCTCTTTGAACTACAAGACGGAACTCTGTCAGTAACTGTTTCCGATAGTGAAACGACTATGGTTACTACGGTTGAAGTGAACGAAAGTGATATGGACGGACGTTTTGCCGTAACTGCCAAGACATTGTTGGACGCTTTGAAGGAAATTCCCGAGCAACCGTTGACATTCGATGTTAATACGGAGTCATTGGAAATAACAGTACAGTATCAAAACGGTAAATACAGCCTGATGGGGCAGAATGCCGATGAATTCCCGCAATCGGCTATGCTGGGTGAAAATGCCGTACGTGTGGAAATGGATGCACAGATTTTGCTGGGAGGCATTAACCGTGCCGTATTTGCTACGGCCGACGACGAGCTTCGCCCGGTGATGAATGGTATCTATTTTGATATCACGACGGAAGATATTACGATGGTGGCTTCCGACGGTCATAAGCTGGTACGTTGTAAAACGTTGGCCGCCAAAGGTAACGAACGTGCTGCTTTCATCCTTCCCAAGAAACCGGCTTCATTGATGAAGAACCTATTGCCGAAGGAACAAGGTGCGGTGATTATCGAATTTGACGAACGTAATGCGGTGTTCACGCTCGCAAACTATCGAATGGTATGCCGCCTGATTGAAGGACGTTATCCGAATTATAACTCCGTGATTCCGCAAAACAATCCTTATAAGGTGACGATAGACCGCCAACAACTGGTGGGTGCATTGCGCCGCGTATCTATCTTCTCTTCACAAGCAAGCAGCCTTATCAAACTGCGTATGCAGGAAAACCTGATTGTAATTTCGGCGCAGGATATTGATTTCTCTACATCTGCTGAAGAAAGTTTGGTATGCCAATATAATGGTAACCCAATGAGTATTGGTTTCAAATCTACTTTTCTGATTGATATTCTCAATAATATTTCTGCCGATGAAGTTATTATCGAATTGGCTGACCCGTCACGTGCCGGGGTCATCATTCCGGTAGAGCAGGAAGAAAATGAAGATTTGCTGATGCTGTTGATGCCGATGATGCTGAATGATTAATAATTTATCATCACAAGGACATTAGCTCATTGAACCACAGATTATACAGATTTACACAGATTATTTTCCCGGTATATGATTTATCTGTGCTAATCTGTGTAATCTGTGGTTTCAAAGTTTTCATGTGCTTGTAGTGAACTTATATAAAGAAATATACAATGAAATTAAATCTGAAGAACCCGATTGTTTTTTTCGATTTGGAGACTACGGGTACCAATATCAATACAGACCGAATAGTAGAAATTTGTTATCTCAAGGTATATCCCAACGGCAATGAAGAGGCTAAGACTATGCGTATCAATCCTGAAATGCATATTCCTGCCGAGGCATCTGCCGTTCATGGTATCTATGATGAAGATATAGTAGATTGTCCTACTTTCAAGGAAGTGGCGCGAAACATAGCAAATGACATCGAAGGATGCGACCTTGCCGGTTTCAATTCCAACCGTTTCGATATCCCTGTGCTGGCCGAAGAGTTTCTGCGCGCCGATGTGGATATTGATATATCTAAACGTAAATTTGTGGATGTACAGGTAATTTTCCACAAGATGGAACAGCGTACACTGTCTGCCGCTTATAAATTTTATTGCGGCAAGAACCTGGAAGATGCCCATACCGCAGAAGCCGATACCCGTGCCACCTACGAAGTGTTGATGTCACAACTCGACCGCTATGAGGAATTGCAGAATGACATTGCCTTCCTTGCGGATTACTCCAGCTTTAATAAGAACGTAGACTTTGCCGGTCGCATGGTTTATGATGAAAAGGGTGTGGAAATCTTTAATTTCGGTAAGTATAAAGGCATGCCTGTCTCTGATGTGCTGAAGCGAGATCCCGGTTACTATAGCTGGATACAGAACAGTGACTTCACATTGAACACCAAAGCTATGCTGACTAAAATCCGCTTGCGTGAAATGACTCAAAAATAATCATCTCTCATATTGGTGACAGCTCACGTAAATTGAATACAATTCACGCTATTTGTAATTAGTAATTTGTAATTTTCATGGCAAATACACTGAAAGGAAAAAAAATCGTATTGGGTATTACGGGAAGTATCGCTGCATACAAGGCCTGCTATATTATTCGTGGATTGATAAAGCGGGGAGCGGAAGTACAAGTTGTAATAACCCCTGCCGGTAAGGAATTTATTACACCTATCACTTTGTCTGCCCTGACCAGTAAACCTGTTATCAGCGAGTTCTTTGCGCAACGTGACGGTACGTGGAACAGCCATGTGGATTTGGGCCTGTGGGCAGATGCTATGCTGATAGCTCCCGCAACCGCTTCTACCATTGGTAAAATGGCAAACGGCATCGCCGACAATATGTTGATAACCACTTATCTTTCGGCAAAAGCTCCTGTATTCGTAGCTCCCGCCATGGACCTGGACATGTATGCCCACCCGTCCACACAGAAGAATTTGGATACACTTCGTTCTTATGGAAATCACATCATTGAACCGGGTACGGGCGAATTGGCAAGCCACTTGGTAGGTAAAGGACGAATGGAGGAACCGGAAGTCATTATCCGATATCTGGAAGAATACTTTGCAAAGAAGGAAGGTGATTTGTTAGGAAAGACTATTCTGATAACTACCGGACCGACCTACGAGAAAATTGATCCGGTGCGTTTTATCGGTAACTATTCTTCCGGTAAGATGGGTTTTGCGCTTGCCGATGAATGCACCGGCAGAGGTGCGAAAGTTATATTGGTGACGGGTCCTGTGCAGCAACGCACGCATTATCCGGTTTTCATGAGGCATGATGTGGAGTCGGCGGAACAGATGTTCAGTGCCGCTACCGCGTTTTTTGGTGATGCGGATGCCGCTATCCTGACCGCAGCTGTAGCCGACTATACACCGGAGCAGGTGGCAAATCAGAAGATCAAACGGGAAAAGACAGGTGAGATGACATTGAACCTGAAACCGACACAGGATATAGCCGCTTATCTGGGAAACCTGAAAGCGTTCTACCCGGAGAAAGTATTGGTAGGATTTGCCCTTGAAACGAATGATGAACAGCATAATGCGGAAGATAAACTGAACCGGAAAAATCTGGACTTTATCGTACTCAACTCTTTGAATGATAAAGGGGCAGGTTTCCGTTGCGATACCAATAAAATCAGTATCATAGACCGGAAAGGTAAGACGGACTATCCGTTGAAGTCCAAAGCGGAAGTAGCCGCCGACATTGTAAACCACCTGGTAGAGGTGCTGAAGAGTAAATGATTAATTAGTATATCATTAAACTGTAAATGTAGCCATGTTGCGTTCACTTTACATACAGAATTACGCTCTTATCGAGAAACTCGATATAAACTTCGATAGTGGTTTTTCCGTGATAACAGGAGAAACCGGTGCCGGAAAATCTATTATTTTGGGTGCTATCGGCTTGCTGCTGGGACAACGTGCCGATGTAAAATCCATCCGTTTGGGCGCTTCAAAATGTGTGATTGAAGCCCGTTTCGAGATAGGCGCATACGGCATGCGTCCATTCTTTGAAGAGAATGAACTGGAATATGAAGACGAATGTATTCTCCGTCGTGAAGTTTATGTCTCGGGCAAGAGCCGTGCTTTTATTAACGATACTCCCGCCTCATTGGTGCAGATGAAAGAACTGGGCGAACAGCTGATTGATGTCCATTCACAACACCAGAACCTGTTGCTGAACAAGGAAGGTTTCCAACTCAATGTGCTGGATATATTGGCGCACGATGAAGAAACCTTGTCGGTCTACCAGTCTCTCTATCGGGAGTGGAAGCAGGCGCAGCAGGATTTGGAAGAGCTGACTGCACGTGCCGAGCAGGATAGGGCGGATGAAGATTATGTCCGTTTCCAGTTGGAACAGTTGGAAGAAGCCCATCTGGCTGCCGGTGAGCAAGAGGAACTGGAACAGGAAGCCGATACCTTGAGCCATGCCGAAGAAATAAAAGCAGGTTTGTATCGTGCCGACCATATTATGATGTCGGATGAAGGAGGACTGCTTTCTGCTTTGAAAGAGTGTCTGAACACGATGCAAGGTTTACAAAAAGTCTATTCCTCGGCCGGAGAACTTGCCGAACGCTTGGAAAGTACTTACATCGAACTGAAAGACATTTCTCAGGAGATTTCCAATAAGGAAGAAGAAATAGAGTTTAACCCCGTCCGTCTGGATGAGGTGAACGATCGGCTCAATCTGATTTATTCGTTGCAGCAGAAGCACCGGGTCTCTACGGTAGACGAGTTGTTGGCGTTGTCAGAAGAATATTCAGCCAAGCTTTCTAATATTACGTCCTCGGACGAGCAGATAGAAGAACTGAAAGCCCGTTGCGAGTCCTTATATAATAAGGTGAAAAAGCAGGCTGCCGTATTGACAAAAGCCCGTACTGCCGCCGCCCGTGAAGTAGAGAAGCAAATGGCTGCCCGCCTGATACCGTTGGGCATGCCCAATGTCCGTTTCCAAGTAGAAATAGGATTGCGCAAAGAACCGGGGGTACATGGCGCGGATACGGTCAACTTTTTGTTCTCCGCCAATAAAAACGGAACTTTGCAGAGTATCTCTTCAGTAGCTTCCGGTGGTGAAATAGCCCGTGTGATGCTATCAGTCAAGGCGATGATAGCCGGAGCGGTGAAGCTGCCTACCATCGTATTCGATGAGATAGATACCGGAGTCTCCGGCGAGATTGCCGACCGTATGGCGGATATCATGCAGGAAATGGGCGACCACGACCGTCAGGTTATCAGTATCACACATCTGCCGCAGATTGCTGCACGCGGACGTGCCCAC
>ULTJ01064328.1_pt1 | contig 16976 bp, 8 predicted proteins | sample 1957491 | NCBI WGS metagenome assembly ULTJ01 (sample SAMEA4835731, study PRJEB28245) | human gut metagenome | biome: gut microbiome; material: fecal sample | place: Denmark | collected 2008 | reverse complement strand
GAGAATGGCAACCCGCTGAAAGAGCCGACTTATGAAATGGCAGCCGCCAATACGGATAACTTGCAGAACAAATACTATAACATTAACTTAGGATTTACACTGAACCTTACCAAGAATTGGGATGTCAAATTCGACTATACGTATGACAGACAAACGACTGAAACAAATTCTTCGGTAATACAATATGAAGCCGGTGCCACATGGTACGCACCCAATGCCTGGATAGAAAACGGCAGCCAGGTGTATGTCAATGAATTGGGCGAAAGAGTGGAAACCGACGGCATGCCTGCATACCGTTTCCCTGTGGAAAAATATTACAACAGTTCCGGTCCCGGAGCCAGCCAGGTAGGGCAAAATGGTAAGTCTGTAGACAACAATACCTTCAACATTTATACTACATATAACTTGCAGTTGGGTGCACAGAAAGAACATGCTTTCAAGTTCATGGTAGGTATGAACAGAGTAACCAACAAATGGAATTCATATAAAGGCTGGAAGACCAACCTGATTGACATAACAAATCCGCAGTTCCCATTGGCATCCGGTGACCAGTTCATAGAGGGAGACCGTAACTGGGAGGCTCAGTTAGGTTTCTTCGGACGTATCAACTACGCTTTTGAAGACAGATACTTCATTGAAGCCAACTTACGCCGTGACGGTTCATCCAAGTTCCCCAAAAATCTGCAATGGAAGTGGTTCCCCTCTTTCTCCGCCGGTTGGGTATTCACCAATGAGAAGTTCATGGAACCGATAAACAACATCCTAAGCTTCGGTAAATTCAGAGCTTCATGGGGTAGCATCGGCGACCAAACGGTTTCAAACACCCTGTATAAATCGGTACTGGAAAACGGACAATCATCCTGGTTGGATGGAAGCGGAAACAAAATGCCCCTGTTCGGCACGCCATCACTGGTTGATAACGACATTAGCTGGCAGGAAATCGAGACACTCGATTTCGGTGTCGACCTCAGATTCTTCAACAACAAATTAGGATTTACCTTCGACTGGTATCGGCGCGATACGAAAAACATGATTATAGAGGGAGAAAGTTTGCCTGTAACTCTTGGCGCCACTGCTCCCAAAGGTAACTATGGTAGCTTGCGAACCAAAGGATGGGAATTGTCTGCCGACTTCAACCACCGCTTTGCCAACGGACTGGGTATTAATGCCATGGCATCCATATCAGACGCCACCACCTACATCACGAGAGGTGCCGACTACCTGACTCCGTGGGAAGACCGCAAATTGGGCACTACATACTCCACAGGAAGACGTTATGGCGATATTTACGGCTTTGTCACAGACAGACTGTTCCAGAAAGAAGATTTCGTATATGGCGAAGACGGACAAATACAGAAAGTAATCGTTATTTATAACGGAACAGCCCGCACCACCAACCAGCAAACCTCCAAATACCCCGTATATCAAGTACACTATGAAGACGGAAACAAACTGATTTTCGCTCCCGGTGACGTCAAGTTCGTAGACTTGAACGGAGACGGTTATATCACTCCGGGAACCAGTACAAATGGCGACCCGGGCGACCAGACCGTAATCGGTAACACCACTCCCCGCTATGAATACAGTTTCCGCCTAGGAGCAGATTACAAAGGCTTTGACGTATCCGTATTCTTCCAGGGCATCGGCAAACGCCAAATTTGGGGTAAAGGCCAGTTAGCTATTCCGGGTTACAATGCCAAAGAAGGAGCGCTGCCGAAGACTTTCACCACCGACTACTGGACCGAAGAACGTACCGACGCTTTCTATCCCAGAGCATGGAACCTGGGAGGCAGTGACACGGGATTCAGCATGCAGAAGCAGTCCCGCTATTTGCTGGACATGTCCTATTTGAGAATCAAGAACATTACCCTGGGGTATACCGTACCAACTAACATACTATCCAAGTTATATATATCCAAAGCCAGAGTTTATATGTCATTGGAAAACTTCTTCACTTTCGATAAATTAAACGGATTGCCGATTGACCCTGAAGCCATATCCGGATACTCCATGTTCAGAACAGATACAGAGTATAACCTTGGACGTACCGGTACAGGTACACCGGTATTCAAGAGTATATCATGCGGTGTTCAATTAACCTTCTAAAATAGAATTAATTATGAAACTAAGAATATTTATAATTTTAGCCGGTATCGCCTTATTGTTCACGAACTGCAATGACGTGCTCGACCGTCCGTCATTGACTACCGCTGAAGACGATGCTTATTGGACCAACGAAGACAGAGTACGTTTATACGCCAACGCCTTCTATTCAAACTTCTTTGTGGGCTATGGAGTAAAATATACAACGACCTACGCGCCTAATGCCAATTATACATTCAATGATGATGCTGTAAGATTGTCTACCCAAACCCAGTTCGACCGTTCGGTTCCCTCCTCCAAAGGAAGCACAAGCCTGGACATCATGTGGCAAAGCCAGTTTACCGGCCCTACCTGGAACTTTGCATGGGTCAGGAAAGCCAATATCATGCTCGACCGCATTGCCGGATTAATGTCCGATATATTGACAGAAGAGCAGTATGCCCATTGGACAGGTATCGGACGTTTCTTCAGAGGATTGGAATATGCCCGCCTGGTAAATGTCTTCGGCGATGTCCCCTATTATGACACAGAAGTGAAGAATACGGATAAAGACGGATTGTACAAAGACCGTACCCCAAGGAATGAGGTGATGGATGCCGTCTACAATGACTTTGACTATGCAATGAAGAATGTTCGTTTAAGTGATGGAGACGCACAATATGTCAATCGTTACGTGGTAGCCGCCTTTGTTTCAAGATGGGCGCTGTTTGAAGCTAGCTGGCAGAAGTATTATTATAAAAACAACGAGCGTGCCAAGAAGTTTTTTGAACAGGCCATTGCAGCGGCAAATATCGTGATGAATAGCGGGAAATATGATATTGTAACGGATTTCCGTTCCCTGTTCGGTTCTACAAGCGGCAATAAAGACTGCATCCTGTACCGTAAGTATGATGCGGATAAAAACGTTACGCATTCCATCGCATCGACGTGTAATATGAACGACCCCACTGATGTAGGTCCGAACTTGGATTTGATAAAAGCATTTATTTGCACGGACGGCAAAGATTGGCAAACCTCCGGTGTGGAAAATGCCGATGACTTCACCCTTAGCAATCTGATTAAAACAAGAGATTCACGTTTTGAAGCCAGTTTCTACAATAAGCCCACTCCAAGAGCCAAAAGCTGCTATCTGTATGTCACCAAATTCATCCCCCGCAGCGCCTTGAGTTATCTTGAGACCGGAGGTTCGCCCGCACCGGAATTCCAAGGTGAAAAAAATACAACCGGCTACCCGGCAATTCGCTATGCCGAAGTTCTGCTGAACTGGATTGAAGCTAAAGCGGAACTTGCCACATTGGGAGGAGAAGCCGTTTCCCAGCTCGATATAGATGCATCCATCAATAAGATTCGTAACAGACCGATAGCAGAAGAAGCCAAAGCCTTAGGAGTCACCAAGACAAAAAGCATGTCTCTGGACGCTCTTCCCGAAGACCCCGACAGAGACCCCGGCGTATCACCCCTGCTTTGGGAAATCAGACGTGAACGGAGAATGGAATTCGCATTCGAATTCTCACGTATCGTCGACTTGAGACGTTGGAAAAAATTAGAATACATGGATACCGATAAAAACAAAGATTTGTTAGTGGGTACATGGGTTAACTTCAAGGATGAAGTGCCAAGCGAACTGAAAGACGAAAACAAAGGAAAAATCAGAGTAATGGGCTGGGATGGAAAATTCACGGTATATGATGGGAGCAATGACGCCAAAATGAAAGGCTTCTTCTATCCCGAACAGAATTTAGGCAGACTGCCGTTCCTGAATGTCGCCAATGTCAATCCGTACCTTTCACCTATCGGCATCAACCAGATTGACGATTACAAGAGCAGAGGTTACACTTTGACCCAAACGGAAGGTTGGCCGAGCAGCTTAAACTAAAGCGGGTAAGTGAAGTTATGAAAATTGTTTTAAACTAAATCATTGAGATTATGCATAAATTAATAAGAAATATAGGACTCGTAGCTGTATCGCTGGGGCTTGGTCTGACTTCTTGCGATGAAGATTACCCTAAAAGCCGTATAGCGCCATACGACACCGAACTCCTCTCTATCAAAATAGTCAATGCGGGAGCAGACGGTAACACAGTGGTTGAAGGGACAATTGATGAAGCGAACAAAACAATCAATTTTCCCCGTTTGGACATAGCGACTAATTTTTCCGCCCTGAGTTTTGACGCGGAACTTTCCGAAGGGGCGGTTCTCCAGGAATCGGTAATGGATTTCTCTATGGATGAAGAAACTGCCGCCAAGACCCTGGTTCTCCGGATTGTAAACAACAAGAGATATAAAGAGTATTTGGTAAAGGTAAGAAAGAGAATTCCGGTATACGGGGCTGATTTCGAAAAGCCTACAGTATTTAATTTCTCCGGAGACAACATCTATGCCGACTATGCGGATGCCGCTTCTACCCGATGCGCCTCGTACGACGGTGAATACGTATTGATTGTCAGCAGAAAAACAGCTCCTCATCTTCTTAAAGTATCCGACTTGAAGAAGGGGGAAATCAAACCGATTATGCTGGATTTAACCAATGTATCGGGTGGTACTTTCTCCTATAATATGGGTGCCATTATAAACGGTCATGTTTATCTTTCAACATTGTCAGGCTCCCAAGCTTCACCTTTCAAAATTTACTATTGGGAAACGCCTACGTCCAAGCCCGAAGTGATTGCGGATATCAAAGTAGCCGATATTCCCAGAGCAGGACTCAGACATGGCGATAACGCCTCCTACAATATAGATAAAGACGGTAACGGATATATTTTCTTTGGAGACAATAAGGCAACGGAATTTTTGAGACTGACCGTGAAAAACCATAAAACAATCGGTGATCCCAAAGTTCTGCCGTCCAAGTCAGACGCAACCATGGTGACAAATGTGTACAGAATAGAAAATACGGATCAATATCTGTGGTCGGGTGTCAGAGTTCCTGTCACATTGGTCGATGAGTCTCTTGGAGAAAAATATAAGTCGAGCATTGGCGGAGAAGCCGTTGCCCCGAGAATAATCAGCTTCAATGACGAACGTTATCTACTTGTTTGCACAGCCGGACAAGGATCAGCGTCCAAAGCATCCATTGCCATGGAAGTTTACAATCTGACGAAAGGCGGTACGGTAGAAGAAGCATTGAAGAAATTTGATGAGGGCGACAACCATAATCCCGATTATACATTCAAGCTGGGTGGAAGCGGCAACGCAAATGCGCTTGCGCAGACCGAATATTACATAGAAAAAGATGCGGATGGAAAAGACGCCAAGCTCTGCCTATTCGCCTCGCGCACCGGTTCAGGATTCGTAATCTGTGAATTCCCCATCAAGCAGGAGGAGGAAGATTAACTATCTCCCGCAGTTAAAAACTCAAGTTTCGCAAGTGCTCAACTTGTTAGTTTACGAGAGGACAAGTTGACAAGGCACCAGCGAGATACTCTTTTAAAGTACAAGTGAGCTTGTATTAGCCGTATATTTACTGACTATCTTCCTTGTCAACTTGTGCCTGAAACCTTGTCAACTCTTAAGTTGAGCACTTGTGAAACTTATATTATCAACATGGGAGCCGTCTAATAGTTAGAAATTAGGCGGCTTCCTCATTCCAAGACCAAAAATGAAATACTTGAAATATCTGACACTGATTGTATTCATCGCCTTTGCAGCATCTTGCAGCAAAGACGAAGATAATGAAATAATACCACCGCCAACACCGGACGAGCCCTCACAACAAACTTTGATTCTGCCCAAAAAAGAGTTGCGCGGAGTATGGGTAACAACAGCTTGGGAAATAGACTGGCCGATGGGAAAATACAACGCCGCCGCCCAAAAGCAGCTGTACATCGACTATCTTGATTTACTGGCCGGGAATAACATGAATGCGGTCTTCTTCCAGATTCGTGGAATGGCAGATGCTTTTTATGACTCACAATATGAGTCATGGAGCAAATACATCACGGGGGCTGCCGGAACGCGACCAAGTTACGACGTATTGGGATTTCTTGTTGAAGAAGCCCACAAACGGGGTATTCAATTTCATGCCTGGCTAAATCCCTACCGTATTTCTACCCGTGCAAACAAAAATTCATCATTCCCGAAGCTGGATTCTAAAATTCCGGCAGAGCTGACTAAAGATTATGAAAAGATTCGTATTTATAACCCCGCTTTGCCAGAAGTACAAACCCGAATCACACAGATTGTAAAGGAAATCATCACTAAATATGATGTGGACGGCATCCATATAGACGATTATTTTTACCCCACATTGGAGACTTCTGAAAACATGAACGATGCCGCCGAATACGAGAAATACGGGAAAGGTAAGTTTAGCAATATTGAAGACTTCAGACGAAATAATGTAAATGTAGTGGTACAGAATATCCAGAAGACTATTATCGAGACCCGCCCTGACGTAATCTTCTCAATAGGCCCTGCCGCAAACATGGATAACAACTACAATGTCCTGTTTGCCGATGTCAAGAAATGGTCTAAAGAGGGTTGGGTAGATGTTGTGATTCCTCAGTTATATTTTGCAACAGGTACGGACGCAAACAGTTTCAACCAAAAGTTGGATTTATGGTCACAATATATTTACGAAAACCATCTACTGATAGGATATGGCATTTATAAATTCGGTGACCCGAATTACGGAAGCAAATTCCAGTCGTCCGACGACCTGAAGAAACAGTTTGAATTCGCAGATACAAAATCGAAAGTCAAAGGAAGTGTATTGTACAGCGCCAAATACCTGGTAGAGAATAAAGTCGGAATTGCAAACGCCATCAAAGAGATATACAAAAAGCCTACTCTCCCACCCTATTTAGGAAGAACCGACGCACACCTGCCTGCAACGCCAACCAATGTCAAGATGAATGGAAACACCCTGTCTTGGAGCGCGGTAGAGAATGCTTACTATGCGGTATACAAAAGCAATGGCGAAGGAAAAACAGCCGACTTGATAGGAAGCACTAAAGAGACATCGTTTAAAGTACCGGAGAAGGGAACTTATTGCGTAACGGCACTAAACAAGCACAACGTAGAAAGTAAGATTTCCGAACTTGCAACTTATTAGAGGTAATCCGCGTATTCTTGAACGCCTTGATTTTATTGGAAAAGTCCCCGCTTTTAATTTCTTCCTTAGGACTTATAAGCACCATTAGCAGGGATAATAATTCGCCCGACCTAGGTCATTCATTCAGATGACCTAGGTTATTTATTCGATTGACCAGGTCGGTCGAAAGAACAACCATAGTCGGGCGAAGGAAAAATGCGGAGTTTGATAATTATAAACCCTGACTTTACCGGTTAATTTTACCGGATATTTATATAATTGTAGCGTATAGGCCTTTAAACGTTTTGAAAGCGGGTGTCACGGGATAGTTTGTCTATGCCATCCTGATACAACGAACAAGACATATTGGTTAGTATCACACATATAGATAAGGTGAAACTTCAATTGTTTGCAAATTATGATTGATAATTCTAAAAATACCAAAATAAGTGTTTTTGATATTAAAATAAAGTCTATCTTTGTTGCATAGAAATTTCCCTTAATAATACTATTATGAAGAAACTGCTACTATTGACCATTCTGCTATGTAGTTCATTACTGTGCCGGGCGCAAAAAGAGCGGGTAATTTTAGGTGACGAACAGACATCCGAATACTTTCCTATCCTGAAAGATAAGAGAATCGCAATCTTTTCCAACCACACAGGAATGATTGGCAACAAGCATTTATTGGATATTCTGCTGGAAAACAAATTCAACGTAGTAGCTATTTTTTCACCGGAGCATGGATTTCGAGGGGATGCCGACGCAGGCGAACATGTTTCCAGTTCGGTAGATAAGAAAACCGGAGTACCTATCCTGTCGCTCTATGATGGAAAATTGGGAAAACCGAGCGAAGCCTCCATACGCAAATTTGATATTCTGATTGTGGATATACAGGATGTCGGATTGAGATTTTATACATACTATGTATCACTATGCAGGCTGATGGATGCCTGTGCGGAATACAACCGTAAAATGTTGATACTGGACCGCCCGAATCCGAACGGACACTATGTAGATGGTCCGATACTGGATATGAAGTACAAATCGGGTGTGGGTTGGCTACCTATTCCCATTGTGCATGGCATGACATTGGGAGAGTTGGCACTGATGGTAAATGGGGAACGCTGGTTGCCGGGGTCGCGTATATGTGACGTGACCGTTATTCCATGCAAGAACTATACACATCAAACCATGTATAGACTACCTGTCCCACCGTCTCCCAACCTGCCGGACATGAAATCAATCTATCTTTATCCCTCGACTTGCTATTTTGAAGCAACTCCGGTGAGCTTGGGCAGAGGAACCCCGCTTCCTTTCCAAGTTTACGGACATCCTGACATGACGGGATATAGTTACAGTTTTACTCCCAAGAGCGTTCCCGGAGCAAAAAATCCGCCTCAACTCAATAAACTCTGCCACGGTGTGAACCTCAGCAACATGAGTGATGAAGAAATCCGGAAACGTGGCGTGGACTTAAGTTATGTGATTGATGCTTACCGCAACCTGAATATGGGCGACCATTTTTTCCGTCCGTTTTTTGAACGGCTGGTAGGGGTTGATTATGTACGCAAGATGATAGAAGACGGGAAAAGTGCCGATGAAATAAAAGCGATGTGGAAAGATGATGTTGAAAAGTTCAAGGTACAACGCAAACCCTATCTGCTTTATGAAGAATAACCGGATGTATGATTTAGCAACTATAAATATGTTTTTAGGCGCGGATTACACGGATTTCGCGGATTGATAGCTGCGCTATGATTACATAAAAGATAAAAAATCCGCGAAATCTGTGTAATCCGCGCCTAAAAAATATATTCAAAACCAATAAACAAAGAATGTATCAATCGTAAATCATTAAATCGTAAATAAAATAATGAGCCCGTTATCCGTTATCATCACCATTGCAGCCTACTTCGCGATACTTTTCACCGTATCTTATATTGCAGGTCGAAAAGCAGACAACGCAGGTTTCTTTGTAGGCAACCGTAAATCCTCCTGGTATGTCGTGGCATTTGCCATGATTGGAGCCAGTATCTCCGGAGTGACCTACGTTTCCGTGCCGGGCATGGTGGCGGCAAGCAGTTTCGGTTACTTGCAGATGGTGTTGGGATTTGTTGCCGGCCAGTTGATTATCGCGTTTGTACTGACGCCCCTATTCTACCGGATGAAACTGGTATCTATCTACGAATATCTGGAAAACCGCTTCGGGATGTCTTCCTATCATACGGGAGCCTGGTTCTTCTTTATCTCTAAAATGCTGGGGGCTGCCGTTCGCCTATTCCTCGTCTGCCTGACTTTACAATTACTGGTATTCGAACCTTTCGGACTCCCATTCATACTGAATGTAGCTATCACCGTGGCGTTGGTGTGGCTCTACACCTTCCGTGGCGGAGTTAAATCGCTGATTTGGACAGATTCTTTAAAGACACTCTGCCTGGTAGTATCCGTTGTGCTTTGCATCTACTACATCGCTTCCGATTTGAACCTTACATTTACCGGTATGGTAAGCACGATTGCCGACAGCAAACTATCACGTATCTTTTTCTTCGACGACATCAACAGCAAGCAATACTTCTTCAAGCAATTCCTGGCAGGCGCGTTCACCATGATTGCCATGACCGGTCTGGACCAGGACATGATGCAGCGCAACCTGAGTTGCAAGAACTTCAAAGATTCACAAAAGAATATGATTACCAGTATCATTTCACAGTTTTTCGTAATCCTGCTATTCCTGATGCTGGGTGTATTGCTCTATATATTCGCCGGTAGTGAAGGCATCCGGGTAGAGAAGAGTGATGAGCTTTTCCCGAAAATAGCGACAGGCAACTACTTCCCCGCCATCGTAGGAATCCTGTTTATCATAGGACTTATATCTTCCGCCTATTCGGCCGCCGGTTCGGCAATGACGGCACTTACCACTTCGTTCACCGTAGATATTCTCGGAACGAAAGGCAAGACTGAAGAAGAAATCGTGAAGATACGCAAGCGGGTGCATGTGGGCATGGCGATTATAATGGGCGTCACCATCTTCGTATTCAACCTGTTGAACAACACCAGCGTAATCGATGCCGTGTATATCCTGGCAAGCTATACCTACGGGCCTATTCTCGGTCTGTTCGCTTTCGGCATCTTCATGAAGCAACAAGTGCGGGACAAGTACATACCATTGGTTGCCATCGTCTCTCCCATCCTCTGCTTCATCTTGCAGAAGAATTCGGAAGCATGGTTCAACGGTTACCAGTTCAGCTACGAACTGTTGATATTCAATGCATTGTTTACCTTCATCGGTCTCTGCCTATTGATTAAGAAAAAATAGAACGGATATTTAACTTAATACATCATCATCATCATGAGTGCAAGACTTCACTTTTTATTCAGCATGCTCGCCGCCTCCCTCATCCCCCGGATGGGAGGCGCGCAAGAGCTTTCTGTAGAAACCCGCCAAGAAATTGGCAGGTTTCTCGACGCGGGCGCACGGAAAGAAGTCTCCATCGGACCTATCTCCATCGACTCGGTTGCCATAGAAGGAAATACCCTGCAATTGTTCGCCAACATGAATTGCGCTTATATTCCTTTCCGCGAAGACAATGTAGCGGAAATCTACCGGGGGATAAGCAGACTGCTGCCTACGGAATTTACAAAATACAAAATACAACTGCGCACCAACAAACGCAGCATAGAAGAGCTGATACCACAGGCTTTACGTGTAAAGAAAAACAAGAAAGACGTTACTTTCAGCCAAAAGGCGGACAAACCTTTAGTTACGAAACTATCAGTCCCCTACACTCCCACGAATGGCTTACTAAATCGCCATATCGCTATGTGGCAAAGCCACGGGTATTATTATGAGCCTAAACTTACACGCTGGGAATGGCAACGGGCACGTATATTCCAAACCGTAGAAGACTTGTACACGCAAAGTTATGTACTTCCTTATCTTGTGCCGATGCTGGAAAATGCAGGAGCGAATGTATTGCTGCCCCGTGAACGTGATTGCCGGAACACGGAAGTCATCGTAGATAATGACGGTTGCCTCGACTCCCGTTCCGTATACACCGAAAACACTGCCGACAAAGCATGGACACAAGGTATCGGAAAAGGTTTCGCACATCTTCGCTCACAATACATTGATTTTGAAAATCCGTTCAAGGAAGGAACATACCGCGCCATAGAAACCATCAGGAAAGGCAAGGAAAGTACCGCTGAATGGATACCCGAAATTCCCCAAACCGGACAGTATGCCGTCTATGTATCTTACCAAACATTGCCCAATAGTACCGATGACGCCCTCTATACCATCTATCATAAGGGTGGAACTTCCCAATTCAAAGTAAACCAGCAAATGGGAGGCGGCACGTGGATATATTTAGGTACTTTCGGCTTCGATGCCGGTAAAAACAATACCTGCAAAGTAACTTTGAGCAACCGTTCTGACAAAGCCGGACAGGTGGTGACTGCCGACGCCATGAAAATCGGAGGGGGTATGGGAAACATCGCCCGGGGAGAAGTCAGCGGCTATCCCCGATTTTGCGAAGCAGCCCGTTATTGGCTGCAATGGGCAGGCGTACCGGATAGCGTATATTCCGAAAGTCATGGGGTGAATGATTATACCGACGATTATAAAAGCCGTGGTATCTGGGTTAATTATCTCGCCGGAGGTTCAGCCGCAAATCCTACTGAAAAGGGGCTGAATATTCCTGTAGACATGGCATTTGCTTTCCACTCGGATGCCGGTACAACTCTCAATGATTCTATCATCGGAACTTTGGGTATTTATCAGACGGATGGATACGATGGAAAATTCGCCAACGGAGCCTCCCGTTATCTGTCTCACGATTTGACGGATTTGATTCAGTCCAATATTGTGCGGGACATCCGCACCCTCTATGAACCTAAGTGGACTCGCCGGAGCAAATGGAACCAATCCTATTACGAAGCCCGCGTTCCCCGTGTGCCGACCATGTTGCTGGAATTGCTTTCCCATCAGAACTTCGCCGATATGCGCTATGGGCTCGATCCTCGTTTCCGTTTCACCGTCAGCCGTGCCATCTACAAAGGTATGTTGCAATTTCTTTGTTCACAGTATCACGCAGACTATGTGGTACAACCCTTGCCGGTGGAACAAATGGCAATCCGCATGACGAATGAAAATGAAATAGAACTGACCTGGCATCCGGTGGCAGACCCATTGGAACCGACCGCAACCGCTGATAAATACATAGTTTATACCCGCATCGGTAATGGTGATTTTGACAATGGCGTGTTGGTGGATAAAAACAGTTACCGTACCATTCTTCCTGCCGGTGTGGTATGCAGTTACAAAGTGACGGCAGTGAACAAAGGCGGTGAAAGCTTCCCTTCGGAAATTCTTTCAGCCGGACAAGCTTTCAACAGTAAGGGCACGGTACTGGTAATAAACGGTTTCAACCGTATCAGCGCCCCTGCCGATTTCGTTGCCCCCGAACCTGCCGACACCCTGTTTGCCGGATTCCTGGACGAACAGGATCATGGCGTACCTTATATAAAAGACATCAGTTACATCGGAAAAATGAAAGAATTCCGTCGTTCCATTCCTTGGATGGACGATGACGCGTCGGGGTTCGGTGACAGTTATGGCAATTATGAAACGCAAGTCATTGCCGGAAATACATTCGATTATCCCGCCATACATGGCGCGGCAATTCTTAAAGCCGGTTATTCGTTCGTTTCCTGTAGCGATGAAGCCATAGAGAACGGTCAAGTATCTATGAACGATTATAAATTCACCGACCTCATTTTAGGCAAGGAATGCCAAACCAAGATGGGGCGAGAGGGCGTAAAGCCGCTGGAATTCAAAACATTCGAGAAGGCGATGCAGGATGCCATTACCGCATACTGCGGACAAGGCGGAAACATCTTCATATCAGGCGCTTACGTGGGGACCGACCTTTGGGACAATCGGCTTGTTCCTGCCAAAGAGGAAGATAAGAAATTTGCAATGGAAGTCCTGAAATATAAATGGCGTGTGGGACAGGCAGCTACAATGGGTAAGGTGAAATGTGTAGCTTCTCCTTTCCCCACCCTTTCAGGCAACTATACTTATTATAACGAACTGAATGCCGACTCGTACGTAGTGGAAGCTCCGGATGCCATCGAACCGGCGACCCAAGATGCCTACACCGTGATGCGCTATTCTGAAAACAACCTGAGCGCCGGAGTCGCCTATCAAGGCGCTTACAAGACTTGTGTGCTGGGGTTCCCCTTTGAATCACTTCGCACGGCGGTTGAAAGGGAAGAGTTAATGAATGCCATACTGACATTCTTCGATAAATAATTTTATATATGTAAACATCATCAATCATCATCTATGAACCGAAGACTATTAATGACCATCCTGCTTGCTTGCCTGCTCCCCCTCGTGGTGCAGGCACAGCGAGGGGCATTCCGTTTCGCGCAATTGACGGACGTCCATTTAAGTCCGAACAATGCCAATCCCACGGAAGACCTGCTACGTTCCATCGCACAAATCAATGCCACGGACAGCATCGATTTTGTACTTGTGACGGGTGACCTGACCGAAGAAGGCGACCGGGGAACCATGGAGAAAGTAAAATCCTGCCTTGACTTGCTCAAAGCGAAATATTACGTGGCGCTGGGTAACCACGAAACCAAATGGAGCGACTCAGGCTGTACCGCTTTCGGAGAAATCTTTGGTGGTGAGCGGTTTGAGCTCAGTCACAAGGGAGTTCTATTCCTGGGCTTCAACTCCGGGCCGCTGATGCGCATGGCATACGGACATGTTGTGCCGCAGGATATCCGCTGGATGACGGATGAAATGGAAAAAGCCGGAAAAGACCAACCCGTCATACTTGTTACCCATTATCCACTGATGGATGGCGACGTGGATAACTGGTACGAAGTGACGGATGCCGTACGTCCCTACAATGTGCGCCTATTCATCGGCGGGCATTACCACGCAAACAAGAACTTGAAATATGATGGCATTCCGGGCATCCTGATGCGGAGCAACCTACGCGACAAAGACGGGAAACCGGGTTATGGCATTTACGAAGTGACCAATGACTCCATTCTTGTCTACACTCAACGCATCGGAGAAGCTAAAAAGAGATGGGCAGCTTTTTCCTTAACAAACCGGTATTACGACCACCGGGGAAAAGCTGAAAAGTATCCTGACTTTTCCGTAAACAAAGAATTTCCGCAGGTAAAAGAACGATGGGTGGTACAGACCGGCGCCGGGATATACTGCTCACCGGCCGTAGAAAAGGAAACCGTATTTGTAGGTGACGACCTGGGACGTCTGACTGCATATACATTGAAAAACGGTAAAAAACGATGGAGCTTTCAGTCCGACAAAAGAATAGTGGGAACACCCGCAGTGAGTGAAGGCATCGTAGTATTCGGTTCTGCCGACCGCTGCATTTACGGTTTGAACGCAACAGACGGCAGCCTGCGCTGGACCGTGAATGCGGCAGAGCCTGTGCTGGGAGCGGTAAGCATTGACAACGGCATCGCCTACATAGGTGCCAGCGACCACAAATTCCGCGCCATAGACATTCACACAGGGAAAGTGATTTGGACATACGATAACGTAAAAGGTTATATCGAAACCAAACCTTTAGTCACAGAAGACAAAGTGATATTCGGAGCATGGGACAACACCCTGTATGCGCTGAACAAAGCAGACGGTAAAGAAGTATGGAAATGGACGGGCGGACTAACCCGCATGCACTTTTCTCCCGCCGCCGTATGGCCGGTAACCGCTGACGGAAAAGTATTCATCACCGACCCCCAGCGTGCCATGACTGCCATCGATATCCAAACGGGAAATACGGTTTGGCGCACTTTCCGGTCCATGGTACGCGAAACCATCGGCCTTTCTGAAGATAAGGAACGTATCTATAGTAAAACGATGAACGACAGCATTGTCTGTTATTCCGCCAAAGGTGACCGCCCTCGTGAACTATGGGCATCCAATGTCGGTTTCGGCTATGAACATGCACCCTCCATGCAGGTAGAAAAAGACGGAATTATATTTGGCAGCACCAAAGAAGGACTTATTTTTGCTTTGGAAGCAAAGACAGGAAAAGTGCTGTGGAAACATAAAACAGGCAATTCACTTATCAGCACCGTAGTTCCGCTGAACGGACATGAGGTTCTTTTCACGGCGACAAGCGGAGAAGTGGGAGCGCTGAAAATTAAAAATTAAAGATTAAAAATTAAAAGGATATACATAATGAAAAGAATCAGTTGCTTTCTTCCTTACGCGGGAAAAGAACAAGTAGAAAAAACAATAGAGAACCTGCAAGCTACAGGGCTGGTAAAAGACATTTGTTTAGTGACAACCAATCCTGAGTTGGCCCCGCTTCCGGATTGTAAGCGCATCTGGGAGAAGTATCCCTTTGGCAGCATGACCATGCAGACCATCGCTTTCCTGGCAGAAGGGGAGTATACCTTACTCTATACCAAAGAGACTACGCTTGAGATGGGAATGTTTGCCCTGGAACGTATGATACACATCGCCGAAGACTCCGATGCGGGCATGGTATATGCCGACCACTACCAGATAGCCGACGGCAAGCAGACCAACGCCCCGGTTATCGACTATCAGTTCGGTTCTTTACGGGATGATTTCAATTTCGGTTCTGTGCTTCTGTTCAATACTCGAAAGCTGAAAGAAGCCGTAAGACGCATGACATCCGAATACAAATTCGCCGGTCTTTATGACCTGCGCCTGAAGTTGAGCCAGAAAGCAGACTTGGTGCACATCAACGAATACCTGTACAGCGAAGTGGAGAACGATACGCGCAAGAGCGGCGAGAAGATTTTCGACTATGTTGACCCCAAGAACCGTGACCGTCAGATTGAAATGGAACATGCCTGTACCGAACATCTGAAAGAAATCGGCGGTTACCTGAAGCCCGAATTCAAGAAAATAGAGTTCTCTGCCGGTAATTTTGAATACGAAGCGTCCGTTATCATCCCTGTCCGCAACCGTATCCGCACCATCCGCGATGCCATCAAGTCCGTGCTGAACCAGAAAGCTGATTTCAAGTTCAATCTGATTATCATTGACAACCATTCCACGGACGGCACCACCGAAGCCATCGATGAATTCAAAGATGACGAACACCTCATCCACATCATTCCCGAACGTAACGACCTCGGCATCGGCGGTTGCTGGAATATGGGCGTACATCATCCTAAATGCGGAAAGTTTGCCGTGCAACTGGACAGCGACGATGTATATAAAGATGAAAACACGCTGAACATCATGGTGCGCGCTTTCTACGAGCAAAACTGCGCAATGGTGGTAGGCACTTATATGATGACGGACTTCAACATGAACATGATTGCTCCGGGTATCATCGACCACAAGGAATGGACTCCCGAAAACGGACGAAACAATGCGTTGCGCATCAACGGCTTGGGCGCTCCCCGTGCATTCTACACTCCGGTGCTCCGCGAAGTAAAAGTTCCCAATACCAGCTATGGTGAAGATTATGCCCTGGGGCTGAACTTCTCCCGTCACTACCAGATAGGCCGTGTGTACGATGTAGTTTACCTCTGCCGCCGCTGGGACGACAATTCGGATGCTTCGCTGGATATCATGAAGATGAACGGGCACAACTTATATAAAGACCGTATCCGTACCTGGGAACTGCAAGCACGCATCGCGTTGAACCGACAGAAATGACCCCAATCGTAAATCGCTAAATTGTAAATGAACAGAATGAATCAAACGATAAATACTCTCCTGACCAGTCAACTCGCATCCTGGGAGACGGCGCGCAACAACTACGCCGCCCTCTCGGGTGTGAGAGTGAAAGAACTGAACGTA
>ULTJ01058407.1_pt1 | contig 17072 bp, 12 predicted proteins | sample 1957491 | NCBI WGS metagenome assembly ULTJ01 (sample SAMEA4835731, study PRJEB28245) | human gut metagenome | biome: gut microbiome; material: fecal sample | place: Denmark | collected 2008 | reverse complement strand
ATTGGCGCAGGGTGTCGTCTGCCGCCAGTATCTCTCCGGACAGGAGATGATGCGTGGCCCGGTCGCGGCAGAGCCCTGTGTCGTGATAAGCCGCTATGGTATAGACCATACGCTCGTCGGTTTCGGGGTGTTGGCGGGCAAGCGCCAGGCTTTCTTCAATAACGGTTTCCACATGCGACAGATTGTGCGCTTTATCAAAATCTCTGTATCGGGGGATGATTGCTGTTTCTATGTAGCGGATAAGTTCTTGGGGTATCATATTTACTTTTTTTACTGATACAAAGATAAGGTTTTATTTATATATGTGTTTCTTTTAAGTAATAACATTCAGAGAATCAAGGTAAATCTTTCTTATGAAGTTTTTGGCTGTTTAGGATATTTGCGTTATTTTTGCTTACATCTCAGTAAGAGATTGATTACTGATACATAAACACTTAAACACGACTCGGATTTTATGAAATTGTATGTAGGCGCATTGTGCGCATTGTTGTTATCGGGTAGTTTGATGGCGCAAACGAAGAAGTTTGGGGACTATGTAAATCCTCTTATCGGCACGGATGTGCAGCGACATGCGCGGGGAGATAAAGCCCCTTCGGAGGAAAAAGGACAGACTATGCCCGCTGTGGGAGTGCCCAATGGAATGACAAATTGGGTGGTACAAACGCTGGAAGGTGAACGTAAATGTAATCCTCCTTATTATTATTATCACAATGAAATTCAGGGTTTCAGGGCAAGTCATTGGATAAGTGGCTCGTGTACTCAAGATTATGGCAGTGTTACCCTAATGCCGATGGTGGGAGTATTGAAGACGAATGCCCGGGAACGTGCTTCGAAATTCAGCCATGACAGAGAAACGGCAAGGCCTTCTTATTATGAGGTAACTTTAGAGGACTATCGAATTCGTGCGGAAATGACCGGTCTTTCCCATTCGGGGATTATGCGGTTTAATTTTCCTCCGGATGGAAGAGCCCGGTATATAGTTATAGAACCGAACAGCGATAAAAAACAGGGATATATAAAGATTGATGCGGAAAACAGAGAGGTAACCGGTTACAATCCGGCCTATCGTATTTATCAGGGAAGTGGCAAGAGCGCCGGTTTCAGCGGATATTTTGTAGTTAAGTTTGAAGAGGATTTTGATGACTTCGGGGTGTGGAAAGACAGTACGGTCATAGCGGGGCAAACGGAGTTGGAAGGTAGAGGGCATGGGATAGGTGCTTGGTTAAGGCTGTCGGCACTGAAGAACAACTCCATGAGAGTAAAAGTAGGAACTTCCTTTACAAGTATTGAGAATGCCCGTGACAATTTGGAGGAGGAGATACCGGGTTGGGATTTTGAGGAAGTGAAACTCCGTTCGGCTGCCGGTTGGGAAAAAGCTTTAGGGCAGATAGCCGTGAAGGGTAATGATGAAAAAAAGAAAACACAATTCTATACAGCTCTTTATAATGCCCGTATGCTTCCGCGTACATTCAGTGATGTCAAAGGATATTATCCCGGTTTTGCGGAAAACCATACCGTGCATCAGGCAAAGGGATTTACCTACTATTGTGACTTTTCCATGTGGGATATTTATAGGGCTGTATTGCCGCTTTATACCATTCTGAACCCTTCTGCAGTGGGAGATTTCTCTAAATCATTTATCTTGAAAGGCGGGCAGGGCGGATGGTTGCCTATTTTTCCGTTGTGGAACAATTATACAGCGGCGATGATTGGTGATCATGGCATTGCGATGCTGGGTGATGCTATTGTTAAGGGTATTCCGGGGTTCGATTATGAAGAGGCTTATCGGTTGATGTGTAAGAATGCGTTTCAGGTGAATACGGATAAAAAAAGCTACGTGGAAGGGAAGGGGCGCAGGGCACTGGATTCTTATCTGCAATATAATTATATTCCGTTGGAAGATAATGTATGGGATGCGTTTCATAAGCGGGAACAGGTGTCACGTACATTGGAGTATGCCTATGATGATTTCGTCTTGTCTCAGGTTGCCCGTAAACTTGGTAAGGAGGCTGATTACGAAGTGTTGTCCCGAAGGGCGATGAACTATAGGAATGTAATTGATCCTGAAACGGGATATGCCCGTGGGCGTCATGCGGACGGTAAATGGGTGGAACCTTTTGAGTTTGATAAATCCGCAGATTATATCTGTGAAGGTACACCTTTCCACTACACTTGGTACGTACCTCATGATGTGAAAGGATTGATGAAACATATCGGTGAGGAGCGTTTTATAAACCGGCTTGATACCTTCTTTGAGAAAGATTATTACTGGCATGGCAATGAACCGGGGCATCACATCCCTTATCTTTTTGCATTGGCCGGTGAGCCATGGAAAACGCAGAAGTGGGTTCATAGGATACTGGACAGGGAATATTATCCTGCACCGGACGGATTGAGCGGAAATGATGACGCCGGGCAGATGTCGGCATGGTTGGTATTCAGTATGATGGGTTTTTATCCGGTGTGTCCCGGCTCACCGTATTATGTAATTGGAAGTCCGGGTTTCGAGGAGGTAATCGTCACTCTTGAGAATGGCAAGAAATTCAGGATTGAGGCGGTAGGATATTCGGAAAAGAATATCTATATCCAGTCGGCCACATTCAATGGAAGGCCTTATGACCGGCCTATCTTGTCACATGAGGATATAATGAAAGGAGGGACTCTGTCGTTCGTAATGGGAAGTAAACCCAATAAACACTGGGGAGCTGACATGAATATTAATTAATAGATACAAGATAATGAAAAAGTGGGTATTATTATGTATAGGTATTTGCTTGTCTTTGCCTATTATGGCGCAGCAATCGGAGAAGAAAGATTATCTGGTAATGGATATGGTACATCATAATCCGGGAGATGCCATGACACAGACCGCCTTTCGTAATCCAGAGAAGTTAGCTTCTTTCGGAATGAATGGCATGGTGATTAATGAATTTAAGTTTCCGCAGTGTGCTGTCAGTTTTTCCAAATTTGACAAGCGTATTTTTCCGAAAGGTTCGGAAGACAGAGCCTGGGTAGAAAAACTGAGGAAAGAAATCAGAACTCAGATTGACGAATGTCACCGGAATGGTTTACAGGCTTTCTATTTTACTGATATCATTGTGCTGCCCAAGAAACTGGTAGAACTTTATAAAGATGAAATATGCGATGAAGAAGGGAAGGTTTCGTTTGAGAAACCTAAGACATGGGAGGTACATCGGGTAATGCTGCAAGAATTGTTCGAGCAGTTCCCGGAAATGGATGGACTGGTTATCCGTACGGGAGAGACTTATACGCACAATATTCCTTATCATACGGGAAACGGACCGGTAGATTATAAAAAGAAATATGATAAGAGTATCGAGATACATGCCCAATTGATGAATTTGCTGAGGGAAGAGGTATGCGTAAAGCGGAATAAGAAGGTTATATACCGGACGTGGGATTTTGGTTTCTTCCATGTTCGCCCGGATTATTATTTGGCAGTGACGGAGCAGGTAGAGCCCCATTCCAATCTCTATCTTGCTGTCAAACATACGAATGGTGACTATTTCAGGACTTTTCCTTTCAATAGAACAATCACTTTGGGAAAACACAAGCAGGTGATAGAAGTACAATGTCAACGGGAGTATGAAGGAAAGGGAGCTTATCCCAATTACATAGCCGATGCTGTGATTAACGGATTTGAGGAGACTAGGAGTGATGTTGCGCCACGTTGCCTGAACGATGTAAAAGACAATCCGCTGTTTTCCGGTGTATGGACATGGTCGAGAGGCGGAGGATGGTTCGGTCCTTATATCTCTGATGAACTTTGGTGTGACTTGAATACGTATGTAATGAGCCAGTGGGCGAGAAATCCCGACCGGAAGGAAGAAGATATCTTCAATGAGTATGCGTTGAAAATAGGGATTTCGGGAGAGTCACTGCCTTATTTCCGTAGATTGTGTCTTTTGACTCCCGATGCCATTATACGGGGAAGAGGTTCATTGACACATCCTGTCAGTGTCACTTGGACACGCGACCATTATTTGGGTGGTACGAACCAGTTGAAAAAAGTGTTCGACGCGATTTTGAAGAAAGGTAATGTTGAGGAAGCTTTGTACGAGATGAAGCTTTCCGTTGCTCTTTGGGAGGAAATAGTAAAGCTTTCCCAGAGGGTGGAATGTAGCGATGAAACAGTGGGGCACTATATCAGGACTTCTTCTTTGTATGGTTATTGGCTTTATAGAATCATGGAACAAGGTTGGATCGTAATGTTGAAGGGGTATCAGGGCGACCGGACAGGAGAATATGACCGGACAGCCATAAAACTGGCTATTGAAGAATATGACAAGTGCTGGAAGGAGTATCGTAAACTGAAAGAAGAAAACTCTGATTGCGCTACGCTTTATTACGACCAATATGTAAAGTTCAATATAGGCGGGGTGAGGAATAAGATAGGTTTTGTTGATGGTATGGGGGCTACTGTAGATAAATATCGTGCTTTGGTTTTCTAAATAATGAATAAAAAACGGCGGAATACACATGTGTATTCCGCCGTTTTCTTTCTTATAAAGGTTTTGGTTAGTGTCAGTAGTAAAGTTTTTTAAGAGAGAAAGAATGGATTACATGTTGGGGTTATCCATTGTTACCGTCATTTCGGGTACCAGGATGTATTCACCTTTCTTTTTGTTCCATTTATAGTAAGTAGTGGTGAGCGTCTTACCTTGATAGGCATAACGGATGCATAAATCTTTGCTCCATGCATTTTCTGCACTGTTCCATTTCAAAGTCTCACTTTCAGTCATGCGGTTCTGGTCATCGTACTTGTAGTTGTACTTCATATAGTTTGATAGTGTACTGCCGTCCATCTTGTAAACAGTCTGGCCAACCATTACGCCATTTACTTCTTCCGAATTGTAAATGAGGTTACTTTTGTTCTCGGCTGATGCGTTCATGCCACAAGCGAAAAGAAAAGCGAATAAAATCAAAGTTTTTAAAGTCTTCATGGATATATGTTTTTAGAGTTTAACTTACTATATTCTATCAATATGTCATTGATTTCGGTGCAAAGGTACGAATTAAATTGACATAATCTCAATATATGGTTTAAATATTATCAAAATGTCATAAGTGCCAAGACTGATATGCTTTCTTTTTGCCAAGATAGATGAACAAAAAAATATCCGGCAGAATGGTTGCCGGATATTGTTGTGAGCAAACTGTATTTCAAACTGATTGCTTCTGTTGCTTTCTGATTGTAAGTTAAATAAAGTTATTGGCTCAATTAATGTGCCTCCAACCAGTTCTTTCCCCACCCGCAATCGGCTTTCAGGGGTACGAGCATGCGATAAGCACGTTCCATTTCTTCGATTACAATTTTTTGTACAATCTCTTTTTCCGCCTCAGGAACGCTGAAATTTAGTTCATCGTGCACCTGTAAAATCATCTTTGCTTTCAGATTGTTACTTTGGAAGCGCTGGTAGATGTGTGCCATGGCTACTTTGATGATATCGGCGGCACTTCCCTGGATGGGGGCGTTGATGGCATTCCGTTCGGCATAGCCACGGACAACGGCGTTTCGGGAGTTGATATCCGGCAGGAAGCGTTTGCGGTGGAAGATGGTTTCAACGTAGCCGTTCTCGCGTGCCACCTGAATGCTTTTATCCATGTATTCCTTGACTTGAGGATAGGTTTCAAAGTATCCGTCAATCAGGTCTTTGGCTTCTTGACGGGGAACATTCATGCGTTCTGCCAGTCCGAAGACGGAAATACCGTAGATGATGCCGAAGTTGGCGGTCTTGGCCTTGCGGCGCATGTCGGCGGTTACTTCATTGATATCTACCTTATATATCTTGGCAGCGGTGGCGGCGTGGATGTCGTAGCCGCTGAGGAAAGCGTCTATCATGTTTTTGTCTTCGCTCAGGTGTGCCATGATGCGTAGTTCAATCTGCGAATAGTCGGCAGAGAAGAACTCGCAACCATCGTCCGGGATGAAGGCTTTACGGATTTCCTTGCCGTCTTCATCGCGGATAGGGATGTTTTGCAGGTTCGGGTTGCTGGAACTGAGTCGTCCTGTGGCGGTCACCGCTTGATTGAAGGAGGTGTGTATTCGTCCGGTACGAGGGTTTATCAGTTGGGGCAATGCATCGATGTAGGTACTGAGCAGTTTTTTCAGGCCGCGATATTCCAATATCTTGCCGATGACCTCATGCTTGTTTCGCAAGCTTTCAAGCACTTCTTCGGAAGTGACGTATTGCCCGGTCTTGGTCTTCTTGGCTTTCTCTACAATCTTGAGTTTGTCGAACAGCACTTCGCCCACTTGCTTGGGAGAAGCGATGTTAAATGTCTCACCTGCCAGCGTGTAGATTTCTTTCTCAATCTCTTCCAGCCGTGCGGTGAAGTGTGCGGATGATTGTTGGAGTGTCTCTGTGCTGATGCGTACTCCGTTGCTCTCTATATTGACAAGTACGGGGACGAGGGGCATTTCAATCTCATGGAACAGGTGCTCTGCATCTTGCTCTTTTAGTTCTTTCTCCAATACATTCTTCAATTTCAGGGTGACGTCAGCATCCTCGCAAGCATAACGGTAAACATCTTCCGGGGGAAGGTCGCGCATGTTCTTCTGGTTTTTTCCTCTGGCTCCGATGAGTTCGTCAATGTGTATGGTTTGATAGTGCAGATAGATTTCTGCCAGATAGTCCATGTTATGGCGAAGTTCCGGTTGCAGGACATAATGTGCGAGCATCGTATCGAAAAGTTTCCCCTTTACCTGCACTCCATAATTTTGGAGGACTATCATATCGTACTTGATGTTTTGTCCCACTTTCAAGGATTTCTCATTTTCGTAAAGAGGGCGTAGCTCATTTACTATTTTTAACGCTTCTTCCCGATTTGCCGGAACGGGCACGTAATAGGCACGGTTTTCAGCGTCACTGAAACTCATCCCTACCAATTCTGCTTCCATAGGTTCGGTCCCCGTCGTTTCCGTGTCTATTGAGAGAATTTCAGATGTAAGTAACTTTTGAATAAAATCTTTCCTTTTTTCTTCTGTATCAATAAGTTGGTAGTCCACATCAAGCATTTCTAACTGCGTCAGATTTGAATTTTTTGAGCCTTCTGTCCCGTCGTCCGCAAAATTTGCAAACAAATCGCCTTGAACGGGACCGTTTTTTTCGGGAGCCGCGTTCGGCTGTTGGGCAAACAAAGTTCCGGCAAAAGGGTCAGGTGAAGCAGAACTTGGAGAAGAGGAGGGGAGGCTTGTTTTTTTGAGGACGCGATCGATGAGTGTACGGAATTCCAATTCCTCAAAAATCTTGCGGAGCTCTTCTTCGTTCGGTTCTTCACGCACGAGTGCATTCATGTCGAGCTTGATGGGGACATCAATTTTGATGGTGGCAAGGAATTTGGAGAAAACAATCATTTCCCGGTTGTTCTCCACTTTAGTTTTGAGGGCACCCTTCAGTTGGTCGGTATGTTCAAGAAGGTTTTCGATACTTCCGAATTCGGCAATCAGTTTTTGTGCGGTTTTCTCTCCCACGCCGGGACAGCCGGGGATATTGTCGGAAGAGTCGCCCATCAGTCCTAGCATATCGATGACCTGCAAAGTAGATTGGATATCAAACTTGGCTTTGACCTCTTCTACACCCATCACTTCAAAACCGCCACTGTGCTTGGGGCGGTACATGAATGTTTTGTCCGATACCAACTGCCCATAGTCCTTGTCGGGAGTCATCATGTAGGTGATGATTCCTTGTTTGCCCGCTTCGGTGGCAAGAGTGCCTATTACATCGTCGGCTTCATAGCCGGGAACTTCCAGGATGGGGATGCGATAAGCGCGGATGATATCCTTTATAATAGGTACAGAGAGCCGGATAGCTTCGGGGGTCTCTTCCCGCTGCGCTTTGTACTGTTCGTAGGCTTCGTGGCGGAACGTAGGTCCTGAAGGGTCGAAGGCTACCCCTATGTGACTGGGATTTTCTTTCTTGAGCACCTCTTCGAGGGTATTTACAAAGCCCAGGATGGCGGAAGTGTTGAACCCTTTTGAATTGATTCGCGGGTTCTTGATGAACGCATAATAGGCACGATATATCAGTGCATACGCATCGAGTAGGAAAAGTTTATCGGTAGAATTCATAGATTTATCCTTTTTTTCATGGTAAAAGTACAAAAAAATACCGTATTAACCGTTTTATTACTATTTTTGTGCTCAAATAGCACGGTCTATGGAAAGTATATCCCTCATAAAATCTCCGATTTCTGTTGAATTGGAGGAGTTCAAAAAGCATTTTGATACTTCTCTCTCCAGTTCCAATCTTTTGCTGAATAGTGTAATTGCGCATATCCGGCAGAAGAACGGGAAGATGATGCGCCCGATATTGGTGCTGCTGGCTGCAAAGCTTTATGGGGTAGTTTGTCCTGCCACGCTTCATGCGGCAGTTTCCTTGGAGCTTCTGCACAATGCCAGCTTGGTGCACGACGACGTGGTGGATGAGAGTACCGAACGTCGGGGGCAGCTTTCTGTAAATGCTATCTTTAATAATAAGGTGGCGGTGTTGTCGGGAGATTATCTGCTGGCTACGGCTTTGGTAGAGGTAGGCATGACTCGCAACTATGATATTATCGATGTTGTTTCCAACCTCGGGCAAGACCTGGCTGAGGGAGAACTTCTGCAACTTTCCAATGTAAGCAATCCTCATTTCTCTGAGGATATTTACTTCGATGTTATCCGTAAAAAGACGGCTGTCCTGTTTGCCGCTTGTACAAAAGCCGGTGCCCTTTCGGTGGGAGTAGACGGTGAAAAGGCGGAATATGCGCGATTGCTGGGTGAATACATCGGCCTTTGTTTCCAGATAAAAGATGATATATTCGACTATTATGAGAGTAAGGAAATCGGTAAGCCGACCGGTAATGATATGCTCGAAGGAAAGTTGACTTTGCCTGTTCTCCATGCGTTGAATTCTACTGAAGACAGTGCGGCTAAAGCCATTGCCGTGAAAGTGAAGAATGGAACGGCATCCGATGAAGAAATAGCCCGTTTAATCGACTTTGCCAAGAAAAATGGTGGTATTGAATATGCCATTCAAACGATGTATGCCTACAAAGAGAAGGCGCTTGCTCTGTTGGCCGCCCTTCCCGATACAGACGTAAAGACCGCTCTTATTTTCTATCTTGACTATGTGATTGAGCGGGATAAATAAGCCGTTTGAACTAAAACGGCGTATTTATCCAAGGGCTTTCCGCATCTTCCATGGCAGAACAGTAATATCCGATAACCTTTTTAAATTCTTCCTCACCGGGATAGTTTACGGCTTGTCCCAGCAGATAACTTTTACCTACTTCTTCCCAGGAAGTAAAGCTTTCACGGCATTTCTTGTCGGCGAATTCAATATATTCCCATGCTTCTTTTTCGCTGATTAGCCCGTAATCGAAGGCGATGCGGGCAAGGATTATCATTTTGCCCAAGTCCCATGCCAATATGCCGCGCTGCAAATCTTCGTATGTGATGCTGAGAGTGCTATGCGATTGAATGTATTGAAGAAAATTATTCAGGTTCCTGCAATATTGGGCGAAACGTTCGATGCCCACAAACCGTTCTTGAATGGCGGTTTCGCGCTTCTTTTCATCGTTATTCGACAAGAAAAGGGGAATCATGATATCGTATGCGCCTCGTTCGCCTTCTTCCTTCAGAAAGTCGAATATCAGCTGGATTTGGAGCGTATCCTTCATTTTGGTCTTCTCGGATAGGAGAGAGCCCAGTAACTCTTGATTGGCACCTGTAGTCAGGCTGTTGGTATAAAACTGTTTTTGCTCTCCTGCTATCAGTCCGATGAGCAATGCGTGTTGGCGATTTGAATCCACAACTCCGGGCTGGGGATTGGTGTTGAAAAGCGATGTCTTTTTTGTCTTCATACTCTTGTCTTAATGCTTGTTACCAAAAGGCGTGAGAACTGTTGCCCTATATCTTTCCCGAGGTTTCGGCAAACCCTTTACGAGATACAAGCAACAGTCTCACGCGCCATTCGATATATAACAAGAGTATATACGTGAAAGTGCGTGAGACCCGTTTGCTTATTACCTTTCGTAAGATGAAATTTTGCCGAATTTCGAGAAAAAGATAATAAATGAAACGTTCTCTGATACAATACTTTAGCCAAAACTCTATTGGCGTTCTATATCACAAAGATAGGAAAAGTTTTGGCTTTTCCTATCAATATTCTTTAGTTTTTATTAAGCAAATGAGGGTCTTTAAAAGAACTTCATTTCCTCGCCCTTTATTTCTGAGAGCAGTAAGTTGGCTAGACGGCTGGTTCCTAGACGGAACAACTTGTTATCCAACCATTCTTCGCCCAAAACTTCCTTGACGATTGTATAATATATCAATGCATCGTTCACGCAATTAATGCCTCCTGCCGGTTTGAAACCAATCTTATTGCCCGTCAGCGCATGGTATTCTTTAATGGCCTGGCACATCACGTAAGCAGCTTCGGGAGTAGCGGCAGGTTGCTGTTTGCCCGTAGAGGTCTTAATGAAATCGGCTCCTGCATACATGGATAGGATAGAGGCTTTCTTGATGTTCGAAGCCGTCTTCAGCGCACCGGTTTCGAGAATGACTTTCAGGTGATGCTCCTTGCATACATCTTTCAGCTCTTGTATCTCATCGCACATGGTTTCGTAGTCCCCACTCAGGAATTTACCTATGGAAATCACGATATCTATTTCGTCGGCGCCTTCCATGATTGCCATGGCGGTTTCCGCCACTTTCACTTCAATAAAGGTCTGTGAAGAGGGAAAACCTGCTGATACACAGGCTATATTTACATCTTCCACCTCCAGCATATCCTTCACGATTTCCGCGAAATTGGGATAAACACAGATGGCCGCCACGTTCTTCAAATCAGGGAATTCCTCGTCGAACCGGTTCACTTTCTGTGTAAACTTCATCACGCTTTCGTCGCTGTCCGAACTGTTCAGTGTGGTGAGGTCAATGCAGTGAAACAAGAACTTCTTTACTTCCAAAGTATCGTTTGCAGGCACTTTCTCCGCAATAATCTTAGCAACTTGTGCAGCTACTTCTGCATCATCCAGTTGGGTGTTATACTTTGCCAGAGCGGCATCATACTTGTTCTGGGTAGCTTCATTTTTCTCCATGGTCTGATAATTTAGGGTTGTTGATATGTCTTGTCTGGTCGCGTTTGGTCTTCTTCTCCATGGTGCGTGCAAAGGCTTCGGTAAGATTTACCCCCGTCTGGTTTGCAATGCAGAGAAGTACCCAAAGGACATCTGCGATTTCTTCTTCTATATTGTCTTTCTCTCCTTCCTTGAAGGACTGGTCGCCGTATTTGCGCGACATTACGCGTGCCAGTTCACCAACTTCTTCGGTCAATACGGCCATATTGGTGAGCTCGCTGAAGTAACGCACTCCATACTTTTTAATCCAGGAATCCACTTCTTTCTGTGCTTCTTCTAACGTCATTATTCCTTATTTTTTGTATCGATACAGATGGTCACAGGGCCATCGTTCAACAGTTCTACCTTCATGTCGGCGCCAAATATGCCGGTGCCGATTTCTTTTCCTAATGCAAAACTCAGTTCCTTGCAGAATTGTTCGTACAGCGGCACGGATATTTCCGGTTTCGCGGCCCGGATATAAGAGGGACGGTTGCCTTTCTTGGTCGATGCGTGAAGGGTGAACTGGCTGATTACCAGTATTTCGCCGTCAATGTCGAGTATGGATTTGTTCATCACGCCATTCTCGTCGTCAAAAACCCGCAAGTTGACAATCTTCTTGCATAGCCAGTCGATGTCCTCTTGCCCGTCGGCTTCTTCGATGCCTATCAGTATCATCAGCCCCTTGCCGATGGCGGATTTGCAAGTCCCGTCGATGGTGACCGACGCATGTCCGGCACGTTGTATGACTACTCTCATATCTTTTGCTGTTCTAATAAACTTTTGGGTTGCAAAGTTACGAATAAATTCGTAATTGTTTTTCTATTTGCCCGCAAAGTATTCCTCAATAATTTTTGCTTTAGCTTCGCCGATTACCCTGATAATGTCCTCTTGCGCCGCTTCTTTGATTCGTTTCACGCTTTTGAACTCTTTGAGCAGGGCGCTCTTTGTCTTTTCACCGATGCCTTTTATTTCGTCCAGGGCGGAAGCCACCTGCCGTTTGCTGCGCTTGTCGCGGTGGAAAGTGATGGCGAAGCGGTGTACCTCGTCTTGAATCTGCGTCAGCAGGCGGAAAAGCGGAGAGTTCTGTTTAAGCCCGATGGTTTGCGGCGGAACCCCATATAGTAATTCCGATGTGCGATGCTTGTCGTCTTTGGCAAGTCCGGCAATAGGTATGTCGAGCCCGAGTTCATCCATTACCTCTTTTACGGCGCTCATTTGACCTTTTCCGCCGTCGGTGATAAGGAGGTCGGGCAGGGGCAGGTTCTCTTCAATGGCGCGCTGGTAACGCCTTTTTACGACCTCTTTCATGGAGGCGTAGTCGTCAGGCCCTTCAACGCTCTTGATATTGTATTTCCGGTAATCTTTTTTAGAAGGTTTCCCTTTGATGAATACCACGCATCCGGCAACGGGGTCCGAGCCTTGTATATTGGAGTTATCAAAGCATTCTATTTGCATTGGTAGCCGGTCCAGATGAAGTTCCTGCTGTATTTCTTTCAGTAAACGTACCGTTCGCTGCTCAGGATTCAGCTTTTCCGATTGTTTCAACCGGTCTGCTTTATATTGCTTTACGTTGAGGATGGACAGTTCCAGCAATTTCTTCTTGTCTCCTCTTTGCGGAATGGTGAAAACGACATCTTTCAGCTCCATGTCCAGTTCGAAGGGCACGATTATCTCGCGTGAAAGGCTTTTGTAGCGTTCCCGCATTTCGATGATGCCCAGTGAAAGCAGTTCCTCTTTGGTTTCGTTCAGCCGCTTCCTGTATTCGAAAGTGAAAGCCTGGTTGATGGCGCCGTTCGTGATGTGCAGATAATTGATGAAAGCCGACTTTCCGTCGTTGTCTTCCTCGATGGAAAAGACATCGATATTATGCAATACATTGCTGACGACTTCCGACTTAGCCCGGTAGTTTTCCAGTAGCAGGTATTTCTCCTTGATTTTCTGCGCCTCCTCGAACTTCATTTCCGCAGCCAGTTCCTGCATCTGCTGAAGAAGCATCCGTTCCACTTCCTGGGTGTTCCCTTTGAGAATTTCCTTGATTTCAGCGATGTTTTTCAGGTAATCTTCCTGGCTTTGCTTGCCTACGCAAGGGCCGGCGCAGTTCTTGATGTGATATTCCAGGCAGACATTGAATTTCCCCGCCCGTATGTTTTCGGGAGAAAGATTCAGGTTGCAGGTGCGCAGCGGATATAAATGCTTGACCAGGTCCAGCAGCGCATTCATGGAAGGAATATGGCTGTAAGGGCCATAGTAGGAAGAACCGTTCCTGATAATTCTCCTGGTTTTGAATACGCGGGGGAAATATTCGTTTTGTACGCAAATGGAGGGATAAGTCTTATCGTCTTTCAGCAGGACATTGTAGCGCGGCTTGTATTTCTTGATAAGATTGTTCTCAAGTAACAAAGCGTCTTCTTCGGTATTGACCACAATGTATCGGATGTCTGCAATCTTGCTCACCAGCACCCGCGTCTTTCCCGGCTCATGCTCCCTGTTGAAGTAGGAGGACACTCGTCTCTTCAAATTTTTCGCTTTCCCTACGTATATGATTGTCCCCTCAGCATTCAGATATTGGTAAATGCCGGGACTCTCGGGAAGGTTCAGTACGATGCCCTTCAGATAATCGTTTGTTTTGAGTTCTTCCATTAGTCGTACATATATTGAAGGCGGGAAATAAGTGAATAATCTAATTCTTATGCCGCTTATTCCCCGGCTCTTTAATTTATAAAGAAAGCACCGACGCTACATCCACTTCGTTCCCGAAGACCTCTTTTCCGTGCAATTCTTTCAGTTCAATGATAAAGTTTACATAAACCTTTTTAGGATTCATCTTCTTTACTAACTTACAAGCAGCCTCCATTGTTCCGCCGGTAGCCAATAAATCATCGTGCAACAAAACGATATCATCTTCGCTGATGGCATCTTTATGGATTTGCACAGTGTCTTTGCCATACTCTTTGTCATAGCTTTCTTCAATCGTTTCTGCGGGTAGCTTTCCCGGCTTACGGATGGGGACAAATCCTGCGCCAAGACGAGTGGCAAGAATTGGCCCCATGATGAAGCCTCTTGATTCGATGCCTACCACTTTCGTGATACCTTTGTCCTTATACATTTCGTATAAAGTATCAGATAGCTCTTGCAGTGCTGCCGCATTTTTGAATAGGGTAGTCACGTCGTAAAATAGAATTCCCGGAATGGGGAAGTCGGGAATTTCCCGAATGCTTTTAGTAAGCGTTTCTTTGCTCATAATCAGTTTATTTAATACGTTTGTTGAATTCTTTGTTTCACGTGGAACACGACGCGCTATCTGCCGCAAAGCACCAACAGCACGTTGATGTCGCTTGGAGATACCCCCGGAATTCGGCTCGCCTGGGCAATTGTTTCAGGGTCTATCTTTACCAGTTTTTGGCGGGCTTCGGTGGAAAGGGACTGGATGGAATTATAATCAAACTTCCCTTTAATCTTTATACTTTCCAGCCGTGCCAGTTTGTCGGCTATTATTCTTTCGCGTCCGATGTATCCCTCATACTTGATAAGTATTTCCGCCGCTTCGATGATTTCCTCCTTTCTATCGGTGATTTTATCCAATTCGCGTTGGAAGGCATCCACATGCCCGGCCATGTTTTCGATGCTTACTTGCGGACGGTTTATTAAATCCACCAACTTGCATCCTTGGCGGAGTGGAGTAGTGCCCAGCCGCTCTAGCACAGGATTGATTAATGCCGGTTTCATCGAAAAAATTCGTGTGAACTCTATAATGCCGTTCACGGCTTCCCGCTTTTCTTTCAGCAATTGATAGCGGTCTTCCTTGGCAAGTCCCAGCTTCCATGACTTTTCCGTGAGCCGCATGTCCGCATCATCCATACGCAGCAAGATGCGATATTCGGCACGTGACGTAAACATGCGATAAGGTTCATCCACGCCTTTGGTTACTAAATCGTCGATTAAAACGCCGATATATGCTTCATCACGGGCAAGGGTGAAAGGTTCTCCGCCGTGGCAATTGATATGGGCATTGATACCCGCAATGAGTCCTTGTCCGGCAGCTTCTTCATATCCCGTCGTCCCGTTGACTTGTCCCGCAAAGAACAGGTTTTTGATTTTTTTCGTTTCCAACGTATGTTTCAGTTGGGTGGGGTCGAAGAAATCATATTCAATGGCATATCCCGGCCGGTAAATGACAAGGTCGCGGAATGCCGGAACTTTTTTCAAAGCCTCTATTTGGATGTCCATCGGCAATGAAGAAGAGAAACCGTTCAGGTAAAGTTCCTGAGTCGTTTCACCCTCCGGTTCCAGGAAGAGCTGATGTTGCTCTTTATCCGGGAAAGTAACAATCTTGGTTTCGATGCTGGGACAATATCTGGGACCGATGCTTTGAATTTGTCCGTTGAAAAGGGGAGAATCCGGCAAACCTTCGCGGAGTATGCGGTGTACCTCTTCATTCGTAAAGCAAGTCCAGCAAGGCAACTGTTTTAAATGACGGACTCCGGTATTCATGAACGAGAACTTGTGAAAGTCCGCCTCGCCTTCCTGAATATCCATATCCTCATAATGTACGCTCCTTCCGTCAATGCGAACGGGAGTTCCCGTTTTCATACGTCCGTAAGTGATGCCATGCCGTGCGATGGATTCGGTCAATTCGTAAGATGCCGGTTCTGCCATGCGCCCTCCGGGAAGCATGGTACGTCCCACGTGCATCAGTCCGTTGAGGAAAGTCCCTGCCGTCAAAACTATGCATTTTGCACGGAAAGTAACTCTCCAAAGAGTTACCAGCCCTACAACTTCTCCGTTTTCAACGAGAATTTCCTTTACGGTATCTTGCCAGATATGCAGATTTGGAGTGTTTTCAAGGATTTCCCTCCATACCCAAATAAATTTATTGCGGTCGCACTGCGCGCGCGGGCTCCACATGGCGGGGCCTTTGGAACGGTTCAATATGCGGAACTGGATGGCTGTCCTGTCTGTCACCAAACCCATGTATCCGCCCAAAGCATCTATTTCGCGTACTATTTGTCCTTTGGCAATACCTCCCACAGCCGGATTGCAACTCATCTGTCCAATCTTGTTCATATCCATCGTGATAAGACAGGTCTTGGAACCAAGATTGGCGGCAGCGGCAGCGGCTTCGCATCCGGCGTGTCCGGCGCCAATCACAATAACGTCATACTTAAATTCCATTCGTTCAGTATTGAATTTCTTTGCGCAAAGTTACTAAAAAGTTGCACTCCGAATGCCGGCGTCGTGAAATTTCCTCTATTATTTGAGATTGTTTTCGTATTGAAAAAAGATATTCACTTGCATTTGTAACCTTCCGATTACTGTCTGCGCCCTATCTTTACCTTTATTGGCACATTATTTCTCCAATGCAACTCCAATGCTATAGATTGGACTTGCATTGGACTTGTATTGGACTTGTATTGGACTTGTTATGGAGGAAGTCCTTTCCGGATACCTTTGATAATTTGACGAAATCTTTCGTATACTCCATTCTTTATCCCTATTTTTGCGGGTAGCAATATTTACATATAAAAAGAATAAAATCATGGCACGTACAAAAGATGGAGTTTTAGGAGGATTTTCGGGTAAGATAGGCAATGTGATAGGTTGTAAGGGCAAAACCGGATATTATGTGCGGGCCTGTCCGCAACATGTAAGCAATCCGCAGACGGAGCGGCAACAAGCACATCGTGGCAAATTCTCCGTAGCCATGCAGTTTGCCCGCGCGCTTACACCTTTCCTGCGGGTGAGCTACCGTGAATATGCCGGGGCGTGACAGCCCTTCCATGCAGCGGTTTCTTCTTTCCTGAAGACTGCGGCAGTAGAGGCGGACGGAACTTTTGCCATTGATTTTGAGAAGGCGCTTGTATCCCGTGGTTCTTTGACTGCGGTTCATCAGGCAAGTTCCCGGAGGGGCGAAGATAAAGTTTCTTTCGTGTGGACCGATAATAGTG
>ULTJ01020052.1_pt1 | contig 17151 bp, 19 predicted proteins | sample 1957491 | NCBI WGS metagenome assembly ULTJ01 (sample SAMEA4835731, study PRJEB28245) | human gut metagenome | biome: gut microbiome; material: fecal sample | place: Denmark | collected 2008 | reverse complement strand
CAATGCACACATTGCTAAAAAAGCCCCAACGAGCCATAGGGGCTCTGCCCCTTTGGAAACCCCGTGAGCCATGCGGCATAAGAGCAAGGCGGGGAAAGTATTAACCGAAAAAGATTTTACAGTTATGGGATATGCAGTATTGCATTTGGAAAAGGCAAAAGGTGCGGACAGCGGAATGTCCGCACACATAGAGCGTACCATCCACCCGAAGAATGCGGATATGGCACGCACACACCTGAACCGGGAACTGGTGCAGTTTCCCGAAGGGGTGAGGAACCGCACCGAGGCGATAGCCTACCGGGTGGAAACGGCTGGTATCAAACGCAAGGTAGGCACCAATCAGGTGAAGGCAATCAGGGTACTGCTCACCGGAAGCAACAAGGACATGAAGCAAATGGAAGCGGACGGGCGGCTGGATGACTGGTGCCATGACAACCTGCAATGGCTCCGTGAGACATACGGGGAGCAGAACCTCGTTTCCGCAGTCCTGCACATGGACGAAAAGACACCGCACATACACGCCACCGTCATACCGATAGTGGCGGGGGAACGCAGGAAAGCCAGGCAGGAAGAACAGAACGGGAAAAAGAAGTACAGAAAGAAGAACCCGCAGGACGTGAGGCTGTGCGCTGATGACATAATGGCAAGGCACAAGCTGAAACACTATCAGGACACCTATGCCCAAGTCATGGGCAAGTACGGTTTGCAGAGGGGTGTGGACGGCTCGCTGGCAAGGCACATCTCCACCTCTCAATACTACAAGGAACTGGTGGAGCAGCAGGACAGCCTGCAAGTGAACATAGAAACCCTGCTGGGGCTGGAAGAAGAAGCACAGAAGAAGCTGAAGCAGGTCAAGGGGGAAATCAACACGCAAAAGATGAAGAACGCAGCGGTAAACGCCACCACAGCCATAGCGGACGGGGTGAGTTCTCTTTTGGGCGGCAGCAAGGTCAAGAGGCTGGAAGCGGAGAATGAAGACTTGAAGCAGGACATAGCCAATCTGCAAAGGCAAGTGCAAGCCGAACAGAGGGAACAGAAGAACATGGAGCATCGCCACAGCAGCGAGATAAACAAGATAGACCGGGGCTATCAGCAGAAAATCACGGAATATGACAATAGGCTGAAACGGATAGACTGCTATTTTCCCAATGTAAAGGAGTTGCTGCCAATAGCCGAGCAATGCCGGGAAGTGGGGTTTACGGAAGAGATGACAAGGCAGCTTGTCAACTTCCAGCCCGTAGGGTTCAGGGGAAAGCTGTATTCACGGGAGTACCGGGAAAAGTTCAGAACGGAACACTCAACGGCAACCGTAGAGAGGAACCCGCAAGAGAAAGGAAAATTCCGACTGTGCATTGACGGAATGCCGATACTCGAATGGTTCAAGAAGAAATTTCAGGAACTCAAAGAAAAACTGGGTGTAACCCACACCTCAAAAGAAGAAAACAAACCAAAGAGGGGATTGAGGTTATAAAACACAAGAAATGAAAAAATTAGAATATATTTAGTTGAATTTATTTGATTAATTTTCATACCTTTGCATCGAATTGAGAGAATACTCTCTCCAAGACATATTAGAAAAGAAAGAAGCGTTATGCTTATCTTGTAAGTTAGAAACCTGAGAAATTTCAAACGTAGTACAAGGATTTGCATAGTGGTTCTCACGCTATAGCGTGGGCTGCTATATCCATATCTGTACTACAAGGTTTTCTCAGGACCTCTAACTTAAGACGTGGCATTGCAGTTCCACGCTTCGTGTTTTTATGAACTTCTTCATGGAGCTGGGAAGAACTAAAAATATTATAGTGCATGACTAAAAAGTTACTATGCTTTGTATTTCTTACGGTTTCAATATTTGCTAATGCACAAAACCGTTATGACACTCCTGCTAACGCAACATTTATTAATACCTATGTTCCGATGACACATGAAGAAATGATGTTAAGAGCGGCAGCGGAAGTGTATAAAAAGAAACAAGCCCGAGAAGCTTTTGACAACTATTCACGGGCTGCTTATGAATACCTACAAAAGAAACAAATTGGATATTTTACGAGTTATGCCAATGCTGCTTTAAGTACTGGCTATTACAATAGTCAGTTATACTACAATTTGGGAATATCATACTACTTATCTGGACAAAAAAGACAAGGAAAGAAATTTCTAAAAAAGGCTTTGAAAAAAGGTTTTCTTGAAGCAAATCGTGCATTGTTCGCAATAAAGAAAAAGGAAATATTATCTTATTCATGGTTTATATATTAAAAAAATTACAATTATGAAAACATTTTTTACAACTATTCTTTTATGTATTTCTACTCTATTATGGGGGCAGAATTATACGCAAAAATACAATGACCTATATGATAGAACAGAGTTTTACAATCCCTATGGCAATCTCATTGGATATGCCAAATATAACTCATTATATAATCGCTTAGAGTATTATAATGCAAATGGAGATTTATTAAAAACAGAACAATATAATAGCTTATATAATAGAAAAGACATCAAAGATCAATATGGAAACCAGCAGGGTTACGAGAAAAGAAATGATCTTTATAACCAAAATGAAGAATATGATTCATATGGCAATGTGAAGTATAAAAAAAAGTGGAATGAACTATATCAGCGATATGAGATTTACGACACTTATGGGAATATGGTAGGTTGCTATAAATGGAATGAGTTATATAGACGGTGGGAATTTATTAATAATAAATAAATGCTATGAAAAATATACTTTTACTTTTTTTGTTTTCAATGAGCATATTTACTATGCACTCTCAAAATATTCAGCAATTGGAAACAAAACCCTCTTTTAAAGGGATAACTATCGGAATGCCGATATCTGAAATATCTAATAAATTGAGTTTTGAGAAAAGTTCGAATGGTTATTCCATTTACAAAGTGACAGATGCTTATTATCATAGCATTTTTAATGTAACGATGAATTATGTAAGAGTTATCGGCTTGAATGGAAAAGTACATGCTATAGAAGTGATGAAAATGGTTAAAGCAACAAACGAACATGCAACAGTATTTGACGCAAGCGAACTGGATGTTATTCAGGCAGGTCTGACCAGGTTATATGGTGCCCCCCAATATAAGCTAACTGAAAACAATTCCCAGTACAATAGAATAGGAGTGCAGTGGATTTCTAGAAGTAAAGAAGCTAACTGTTTTATTGACTTTTATGGAACTTTTGTCGGATATAAACTGCAGTTCTCTTTGTGTGAACATAGTGAGGATTTTTAGTGACATAGAGAGGTTATCAATTATTCTTGCTCTAAAAAACTAACGGGAAGAATAAAAACGTATTCTTCCCGCCAAGTAATATCATAACTATATTCCCCAACAGACTATATTAATATGCAGCCTATTATAAGCGAATCAACAAATCTTTTATAAACATATCTCTGTTCTCACAACTTAAGAGGTAATTCTTTTTTTCTGTTAATATAAATATTTGTTGATTGGGATTCTTTACATAGGAATAATACTTTCCATAATGGGTACTGCCCATTACGCCTATATACCCCAAAAAGCCATTACTTCCAAAATAACGGACATCATTTTGAACCTCGTCATAAACAAAAACGTTCTTAATACAAGAATACGGAATACACTTCTTACCGAACACTCTTTTTATAACGAGTTGATCCTTTTCCAAACATATAAATGAAGGAATCACTATCAGCATGTATATGTATATAGATACAAGAATGCCCCCCAATAATAGGCTTGCGATTTGCTCCTGCAAAGATTGCAGTATAAAAGTTCTTAATAGAAACATAAGTCCAGTAGTTAATAAGACAATCTTTAATGCCAGAGACCAACGCTCCATTACCGGTTGAAATTTTGATTTATATACACTCATTATATTGCTAATGCCTTCTATATTATTTCAATAGTTCTTTATCTGCATATCGTTCCATAACCTCAGGACATTTTTCTTTTTGTATAAGCAGGAAATTTAGAATAGCCCCCAGTTGGAATAATTAAATACGGAACAGCAAGAAACAAATCTTAAATAATACAAAACACCCAATTTCACTTTTAAGGGTGTAAAATTGGGTGTTATTCTTATAAATCATTGATTATCAATGTTTATTGCGGAGAGACAGGGATTCGAACCCCGGGTGCCTCGCAGCACAACGGTTTTCAAGACCGCCGCAATCGACCACTCTGCCACCTCTCCAGAACTTCCTTTTCAAGAAGGCTTTCCGTTGAAAGCGGTGCAAAGGTACAAATCATTTTTAATTCTGCAAACATACTTTCTCTTTTTTCGCGAATTAATTGTACTTTTGCCACATAATAATAGGCTATGCCCATGATATACCCGCAAAATTTTGAACAAAAGATAGGTTTTGACCAGATACGCCAATTGCTGAAAGAGAAATGCCTCAGCACACTTGGCGAAGAACGTGTGACTGATATGACATTCTCCGACCGCTTTGGCGAGGTAGAGGAACTTTTGGAACAAGTCACGGAGTTCGTTCGCATACTCAGAGAGGAAGACAACTTCCCCGCACAATATTTTTTTGATGTCCGCCCATCGTTGAAGCGAATACGAGTGGAAGGAATGTATCTGGACGAACAGGAACTTTTCGACCTGCGACGTTCATTGGAAACGATACGCGATATTGTACGTTTTCTACAAAAAAATGATGATGCAGAGGAAGAAAGCACTTCTCCCTACCCTAGCCTGAAACGTCTGGCAGGAGATATTACCGTATTCCCGCAACTCATTGGAAAAATTAACGGCATCCTCTCTCCATACGGTAAGATTAAAGATAATGCTTCTACCGAGCTGGCACGCATCCGCAGAGAATTGGCAAGTACAATGGGAAGTATATCCCGTTCTTTGAACAGCATATTACGTAATGCCCAGTCAGAAGGTGTTGTAGACAAAGACGTTACTCCCACCATGCGCGACGGGCGTCTGGTTATTCCCGTGGCCCCGGCCTTGAAAAGAAAGATAAAAGGGATAGTACACGATGAATCGGCCAGCGGAAAAACGGTATTTATAGAGCCTGCCGAAGTGGTAGAAGCCAACAACCGTATCCGCGAACTGGAAGGAGATGAACGGAGGGAAATAATCCGTATCCTGACGGAATTTTCCAATCAATTACGCCCATCCATACCCGATGTATTATTATCTTACGAGTTTCTTGCTGAGATAGATTTTATACGCGCCAAAGCACTATTTGCCGAGCAAATTGCAGGAATAAAGCCAGCTTTTGAAAACAGGCAGGTGCTGGACTGGACTATGGCCGTGCATCCCCTGCTTCAACTTTCTTTAGCTAAACATGGCAAAAAAGTAGTGCCACTGGACATAGAATTACACGAGAAACAGCGTATCCTTATCATCTCCGGCCCCAACGCCGGTGGTAAATCCGTCTGCCTGAAAACGGTAGGCTTGCTACAATATATGTTGCAGTGCGGGCTACTCATTCCTATGCACGAACGCAGTCATACCGGCATATTCAGCAGTATCTTCATCGATATAGGTGACGAACAATCCATTGAGGATGACCTCAGTACTTATTCCTCACATCTTACCAATATGAAAATTATGATGAAGAACTGCAATGAGCGCAGTCTCATCCTGATTGACGAATTTGGGGGTGGAACGGAGCCGCAAATCGGTGGTGCCATTGCAGAAGCGGTATTGAAACGTTTCAACGAAAAGCAGACATTCGGTGTCATCACTACTCACTACCAAAATTTGAAGCATTTTGCCGAAGACCATGAAGGGGTAGTAAACGGTGCCATGCTATATGACCGTCATTTAATGCAAGCTTTATTCCAACTCCAGATTGGCAACCCGGGTAGTTCGTTCGCCGTGGAGATTGCCCGCAAAATCGGTTTGCCGGAAGATGTAATTGCAGATGCTTCTGAAATTGTGGGCAGTGAATACATCAATGCAGACAAATATCTGCAAGATATTGTGCGCGATAAACGATACTGGGAAGGGAAACGCCAAACCATCCGCCAGCGTGAGAAGCACATGGAAGAAACCATTGCCCGTTATCAGGAAGAAATGGAGGAGTTGCAGAAATCACGTAAGGAAATTCTAAGAAAGGCCAAAGAAGAGGCGGAACAATTGATGCAGGATGCAAATGCCCGCATTGAGAATACCATCCGTACCATTAAAGAAGCACAGGCAGAGAAAGAAAAGACCCGCCAGGCACGGCAGGAACTTACTGATTTCCGCAAGTCTATGGAAGCCCTTGCCAGCAAAGAGCAAGAAGAGAAGCTAGCCCGGAAAATGGAGAAGTTGAAAGAAAAACAAAACCGGAAGAAAGAAAAGAAAACAAGCAAAGGACAAGAAAACGAATTATCAGCAGAAGCATTGGCAGAAAAGCAGGCACGCAAGGAAGCCGAACGCTTGGCTGCGATTGTCCCCGGTAGCAGCGTCAAGATAAAAGGGCAAACTTCTGTCGGTGAGGTAATGGAGATTAATGGTAAGAATGCCATTGTGGCTTTCGGCAGTATCAAGACTAACGTCAAACTGGATAGATTGGAACGCACCAATGCACAACCTAAACAGGCAGATACCTCTACTAAAAGCACCTTTATCAGTAGTCAGACCCAGGACAGCATGTATGAAAAGAAACTACATTTTAAGCAAGATATCGACGTGCGTGGCATGCGTGGGGATGAAGCATTACAGGCAATCACCTACTTCATAGATGATGCCATTCTTATCGGAATGTCCCGCGTACGCATTCTGCATGGAACGGGTACGGGAATTCTGCGTACCCTCATCCGTCAATACTTGCAGACAGTTCCAGGAGTGCGTCACTTCGCCGATGAACATATACAATTCGGAGGTGCAGGTATCACGGTGGTAGACTTTAATTAAGGAGAGAAAATTTAGAATTAGAAGTAAAAAGTCTGGAGTTAAATAATAATACTAATTTTAATCGCAAATTGTAAATCTTTAAATCGTAAATATATATTATGAAATCAATCAAAGAACTTTATCGTATCGGCACAGGTCCATCGAGTAGTCACACGATGGGACCACGCAAGGCTGCTGAAATATTTCTGGAAAGACATCCAGAAGCCGCAGCATTCAAAGTGACATTATACGGCAGTCTTGCCGCTACCGGAAAAGGGCACATGACGAATATCGCTATCACTGAAACCTTGCAACCGGCAGCACCGGTAGAGATTATATGGGAACCCAAAATTTTCCTCCCCTTCCACCCCAACGGCATGAAATTCGTTTCGGTAAATTCCGAGGGGAAAGAAACCGACCAATGGACAGTATTCAGCGTTGGCGGTGGCGCATTAGCTGAGGAAAATGACGGAGCTTCCTCCGTCAATACTCCTGATGTATATGGCATGAACCACATGACTGAAATTCTGCAATGGTGTGAACGTACCGGTAAAAGTTATTGGGAATACGTCAAGGAATGTGAAAACAGCGATATATGGGATTATCTCCAAGAGGTATGGAAAACCATGCAATCTGCCGTGAAACGCGGATTGGAACAAGAAGGCGTATTGCCCGGCCCGTTGAACCTGCGACGTAAAGCTTCTACCTATTATATACGTGCCAGCGGATACAAATCTTCTCTTCAGTCGCGCGGACTGGTCTTTTCTTATGCACTTGCTGTAAGTGAAGAGAATGCTTCGGGAGGTATCATTGTCACAGCCCCCACTTGTGGTTCGTGTGGAGTAATGCCTGCCGTACTGTACCATCTGGCAAAGAGCCGTGAGTTTAGTGACATGCGTATTCTCCGTGCACTGGCAACCGCCGGATTGGTAGGAAACATAGTAAAAACAAATGCTTCCATATCGGGAGCGGAAGTGGGTTGTCAGGGAGAAGTGGGTGTAGCATGCGCCATGGCTTCAGCTGCCGCCAACCAATTATTCGGTGGTAGTCCGGCACAAATAGAATATGCCGCTGAAATGGGATTGGAACATCACTTAGGTATGACTTGCGACCCTGTATGCGGATTGGTACAAATACCGTGTATCGAACGAAATGCTTACGCCGCCGCACGTGCCCTGGATGCTAACTTATATTCTTCTTTCACAGATGGTATGCACCGCGTATCATTTGATAAAGTAGTCGAAGTAATGAAAGAGACAGGAAACGACTTGCCGTCGTTATATAAAGAGACGAGTGAGGGAGGATTGGCGAAGGACTATAAGCCGATGTAGTTGCTTAATTGATAATGGAGGTGTGTCAAAACAAACAGTAAACGAGTTTTTATTTTGACACACCCCTTATCAATTAAACCACTATTCTGTTACCGGCCAATGCGTATCATCTTTCCCCGTCACATCACGAGTATTCATCAAATTCCCGTCTTCCGAGAAAAACAACTGATATTCAGTATTACCATTCTTAACTTCGATAACGTATTGAATAGGTTGTAACGGATATTCAAGCATATCAATATCTTCCCGTTTCCAAGTAGCAAATTCACTGCCATTGAAACCGGTCTGTACAGCTGCCGGAAGGTCATTCCATGCGATAGATATCTCAGTCAACTGCCAGGTGGCATTAGCATCAAACCATACATCAAGTTCTTTGCCATCTACCCAACAATCGGCTACAAAATAAACTCCTTTTTTTTCCCAATCTACATCAGTAGCACTTGGGTATTTCGCTTTAAGAGCATTCGAGATGGACTCGGGCACTGTGATACCATCGTTTTTATCATCATCACTGCACGCACCGAATGCTAATACAGCAATGAACATCATAGCTAATAATTGAATCTTTGTTTTCATCTTCTTACATAATTGGAGTTAAACATCAAGAGCATACCTACGGATTAGTCATCCATACTGACAAACTTTCCTTTATTGTTAAACTTTAAAGAATAGTCGTTACTCAACTCAACTTCCACACCACTGCGTCCTCGTTCTATCTTCGTAATAATCTCCCGTGGGAAATTTGTTTTTACATATTCTTTTACAGAAACGGGAATCAACGCTCCCGGCACGGCAGCTTTTTTGCAATCGACTTCTGTCCAATTACCGTTACTGTCGAAATCAATCTCCGTACGGTCTGTGAGCAAAACTTCATACTTTTTGGATTGCAGAATATTCGTTTCAATCTTGATGTGCGAAACCTGCGGCTTAGAAAAGTACTGGTTGATAAAGTTACGCGCTGTCAACGGTAATTGTTTGACATCTTGAGTGATAACATCTCCTGCAAAAGCAAACTGGACGGCTACAATAGCCAATACAAGAACAGATAAAAATTTCTTCATAATCGTTATTTTTTAAAGTGTTACTAAATAATATACGTATTATTCACACTGCAAATAACGGCGAAGAATTAGGAAAGATTTGGGAATAATCAGAGTTTACGATTATTTTTGGTATCTTTAACAAGATAAAAACAATGCATCCCCTCGTTCCATTCATAAGTGAGCTTCAAACAAGCGGAATGGGCGATAGAACGGGCGATGGCAAGTCCAAGACCGGTAGAATCTTTCTTTCCTTCGGCGACACGATAAAAGCGCCGGAACAGTTTCTCAGTATTCAAAGGTGTATCTCCCGTATTTTTTATCGTAAATGAATCGGGAGTCGTCAAAATCCTTAGTTCTCCCCCCTCTTGATTGTGAAGTAATGAATTTTTCACCAGATTGGATATCAAAATCTGAGCCAGGGAATGATGACAACGAACTGTAAAAGGTTGCACTCCGTGCTCGCGTACAAGATGAACTTGCTTATGTTCATATATATCCATCAAGTCTGGCAACAGATTATCTAGCACCTCATCAATGGAAATATCCTCCATTTCTGTATATTGTCCGTTTTCAATACGGGAGAGTAACAACAGAGATTTATTCAGTTTCACCGCCCTGCCCAATGTAGTATAAATATCATCCAGTTCCTTCATTTGTTGCTCCGAAAGTTCTTCATTCTCAGCCAACAATTCAACTTTACCACGGGCTATAGCAAGCGGAGTCTGCAACTCATGCGAAGCATTTTCAATAAATTGCTTTTGTTCTTCATACGCTTTATAACTGCGATTCCCCATATCCACGGCAGCAGCACTCAATTCACGAAACTCCCGTATCTTCGTCGGATTATCCAACGGCGATACTTCTCTACCGGGCTGGATACCATGTAACCAATCCAATAATCTGGATAACGGGCGAAATACACTTTTCAAAACTAATTTTATGCCGATAGATGTACAAAGCAAAAATAACAGGAACAGAACGCCGAGATACCATAACATAGCCTCAACCATATCATCCCGTTCCAAAATAGAAATCATCAGCTCCAACTCATAGAACTGTCCGTCAGGCATACGAAAAGCAGTTCTCATCACCCGTACAGGCTCATCCTCGTCTTCAAGTTCGATATAAACCGCAGAATCGTAAAATACTTCTCTATAATGAATACCTTCTTCCTCGGATATAGAACGGAATTTATAAAAAGGCATCAACGGTCCCCGTGTTTCAAGGATTGAAGGATCGTTGAGCGCATTATTTATCAATACTTTGGCATAATTCTCCAAAGTATCATCGGTTTCATCAACCACTTCGTCTATTATGGCATAGTAAAACAATATACCCCATACCGCCATCAACAAAAGTAACAGCAACGAAAGTTTGCGATAAGTGTAATGTATCAGTTTCATACCACTGACAGTTTATAACCGAAGCCATAAACAGCTTTCAGTTCCACAGTGGCATCGGCTTGCTTCAACTTCTTACGTAGATTTTTTACTTGCGAATAGATAAAATCCAAGGAATCCGCCTGATCGATATTATCGCCCCACACTGACTCGGCAAGGCTCATTTTATTTATTACACGGTTAGGATTAACAACGAAATAATAGAGCAAATCAAACTCTTTACGATTCAATCGTAAAGGAACTCCCTCTATTTCCGCTTGGCGCTTATCAGGGTAAAGCAATAAATTTCCAACAGTCACCGTCACATCACCTTGCACTTGCCTACGCCGTATCAGTGATTTTACACGAGCATTCAGCTCCGCCAGATGAAAAGGTTTAGTAAGATAATCATCAGCTCCCAATTCCAGTCCTTCCACCTTGTCATCCAGAGAGTCCTTAGCAGAAATGATAAGCACACTGTCACTGCGATGGAGACGTTTCAGTTCACGCAGCAAGTCAAGACCACTACCACCGGGCAACATAATATCCAGCAGAATACAGTCGTAATCGTAGTCGTTTATCTTATCCAATGCCGAAAAATAATCGGCAGCAGTTTCTACGACAAACATTTCTTTCAGGAGCGAGGTACGGATTGTTTCCCTCAATTCTTGTTCATCTTCTACAATCAAGATTTTCATACCGGCAAAGATAGGTTACAAAACTGGAAACAATCTGGAAAACTACAGAGGAGACAGCACCAATTTATAATCTAATTAATACTGTCAGTTTCGTATAAATCCTGCATCAATTCCTCTTTTGTCATAGATATTTTACCATCAGCGGTAACGGTCAGCCTGAGGGGGACATATAAATCAGTCTGCGGATAGCAAATACTGGCCGCATATACAATGCCCTGCGGAGTAGTCTTATCATAAACCAGACCTTCCAGAATGGCATATTTCATAAATTTGGCGTCTACCAACGAAGCAAAACTCTCTTTGGTAAATACCTTATCCACTATTTGCTTACCAGCGCAGGTGATACGTAATGTAATCCGGTTGTCTACGAATTTATCACCCTGTTCATTTTTTACGATAGGCAACCCCTCATCCGGACGGCGCACCACGGATGAGTGATATTCTTTCCCTTTATAGGTAATCGTCGCCGTTGCATCAGATACCTGCATACGTTCCGGACCATTAATTTCCGTACTGTCTTGCATCAATACTTTCATATCGTCTTTCTCGTTCTTCTTTTGAGAAGAACAAGCCGCAAGCAACACAGCCATCACACAAGCCAACACATAAACCATTGTTCTCATTCGTTCATTTTTAGAGATTGACAGGGACAAAGGAACGAAAAGAGCGCGAAAAATACAAGGGAAAACCTGGTAAAAACGACAAAAGGGCATGACAAAAGCATATAATACTTACATTTGTCACACCCTTTACTTCATTCGGTTATCCTAAAAACTCACTTTCTTCTGGAATTCTTTTTTCCAGCTTCCATCTTGGCCTGTCTATCCTTCATATTTTTAGTATAAGCAGCATACTGGTCAGGAGTCATTATCTTTTGCAACTCTGCATCGTAAGCAGTACGTGCAGCGCCCATTTCTTCACGTTTTTTCTCCATTTCCGCTTTCATTTTCGCACGTTCTTCATCGGTCATCTGCGGTCTTCTACCCTCTTTCTTACCAGACTTATCATTACCGTCCCGTCTCATATCCGGCCTGCGATACATCGGCATATCTCCCATTTTCTCCATCAGCGCAAGATTAGCTTCCTGCAACTGCTTCTTCTGCGTATCATTCAAACCATACTCTTTTGCCATACGTTCCGTCATACGTTCGGCACGAGTTTTGGGATCAGGCATTCTGTCACCACGGCGTGCCTGCTGAGCCATTGCCATCCCCCCCATCAAGAAAGCGGTTACCAATAATAAAATTATCTTTTTCATCATTCTATTCCTTTTTAAATTAATACATTATATCAATTATACCTATTATGTTGCAACGTATTTATGACAAAAAGAAAAGCGAGAAGTTTAATCACACTTCCCGCTTTAACATAAAACAACAGAGTAAATTCATTTATTAAGGTTCATCCAAATAATGCACGATAATTCCCACCTGTTTCGGCATAAAAGTCCGTACCCTGACGTTATATCCTGTATCTATCAAAGCCTTATACAATTCCTTATTACGTTTTATCCAACGGGTAAAAGTACGTATGGCACAACGTGCTGTTGCATTGGGGCAATAGAGACATGCCAAGTCCCTTTTCTTGTAAGTAGTGATTCGAAAGCCATTTTTTGTTTCCATAGTTGGTTTGGTATAAATTACTGTTTCTTAAATTTCAATTTGATAGTGTAAAGATACAACATCCACAAGGCGAAGTCAAGTTTTTAAGGATGGAATATGAACTTATCTCAAAGAAAATTCATATTCCGCTCATTATCTGGTATTTTAGCCTAACGGGTTCTCATTCTGGTCTTCGCCCGAACCATTTCCGTCAGGATTGGACGATCCACCTCCTGATACCGTACCCTCATTATCCCAACTTGCCCTCGTCACACTGGCGCGAGTCAGCATATCTTTGAAATAAAAGCCCGGAGTAAAAATGATTTTTCGATGGTAAACGGTACTCGCCTTCACATCTTCCTCTTTATCTTGGCTCTTAGCATTAATACCCGGACGGAAACATCCAAAATCGCCCAACTGCACCGAGAACCCTTTATTGATATTGATATTCAAAGTATCTATCACACCATCCAACACCATCTTCACCACCCCGCGCGGTGCCATACCTATTTTAGTGACCTCATCGCACAAATCCTCAAACTCCAACATTCCCAGCGTTTTCATCTGTGCCACATACTTTTCTGTTTTTGTTTTATCAAAACCGAATACTCTCTTTTTTACTTCATAATTTAATGCCATAATCTTTTTAATTTTAAATGATTAATAAATTTGTTTTTCGGTTTCGTTCGCCCGTCAGTTAGCAAAACCTGTTTCTTTGTGATCACGATACAAAGATACAACAGGCAAAAACGGCATGGTGCTTTAAATGGAGGTTACCGGAGGTTATCGGAGGATAAAAGAGGATAAAAAAGACAGACAAGTGTCTGATGGATAAAAGAATGAAAAAAACATCCTGCTTGAATTCCATCACATAAATATACTTATCGGTCTTTAATACCAAATCCACGCGACCACGGTTTGTGTGATACTCTACTTGAGTATAGAAACCCATCATCTTGAATACGATAAAGAGTACGTTCTGAAAAAACAGTTCAACATTTCTTTGGGGAGCCTGACCTACTATCACCTCGTAGGACGCATCAGCAAAGAAACTCTGCAAACGATGGAAGAAACCGTCGACATCACCTTTACGTACTTCCTCTACAAACTTACGGATTTCGAACGGTCCTTCCGCCTCACTCATATCCGTATAGAAAGGAAGCAGATATTTCAAGAAGCCTTCCTCAACTTCCTGATTGGGATAGCCTAAAGTATATAACTTGAATTCTGAATCGTAGCCCTTTATCGTCAAGTACCCGCTTTGATAAATCACCGGAATAGGGTTCGTCCCCTCGGAATCGATACTGTCAAGTACATCCTCCGTGACCTCCACACCTTCAATATCCTCCAGCCTGTAATTGTGTTTCTTCAGCAGATAGACCAGATAAGAAGGCGTACCCGTGGCAAACCAATAGCTACCGAAAGACATGGCATCAAAAGTATTGAGTAGACTGAAAGGATTGTAGATGCCGACAGTGTTGAAATTGAAGTGATATCCGTCATAGCGTTTCTGCATTTCACGGCAAGCGGTTTCGTAATCCACGCCCTCAGTCTCGGCAAGAGTATGCAGGTCTTCATCAAAATAGCGGTACAGTTCCTCGTCCGTAATGCCGCAGATATCGATATAATCACGGCGCATGGAGATATCCTTCAGATTGTTCAGGTCGCTGAACACGCTCACCTTGCCAAATTTCGTGACTCCCGTCAAGAAGCCCAGTTTGATGTAGCCATCCATGGTTTTAAGTACACCGTAGAAAGGCTTCAAGGTAAGCATTTCCCGAAAACATCAATATAGTAATCATCTACTTTTTCTTTGCATACACCACATTTCTTCCCGCACCATGCTTCATCAACACTCCATCCTCTATAAACAGGTTCAGGTCAATAATCGCCTGCTTGTAGCTACGTCCCGTAAGCCGGGAATACTGGGCACGATTGATGCAAGGATATTCCTGTAAATATTCATCAAGCATGCGCAGTCGGCGCTCCACAGGCAAAGAAGCGGCAGAGGTAGCGGTAGAAGCGGATTGCGGATTACGCTCCAGTTTCATTTTCCCTCTCAACTCCTCATAAAACCGCTTGCTTAAACGGAAATTCAGACCACGGAGGGTCACTGAAGCGGCACGCACTTCATCTTTTTCCATGGCATGACGTTGGCAACTCAAAGAAGGGGTAAAATAACCGAGTTCACCCAGTTCCACTGTCCATCCATTGGCAAGGCAGTCCCGCAGTTCATCCATAAAAGCGGTCATCGCCCCCTCGAGCATGCTGCGGCTGATGCCGTTAAATAGATGAACACGGTCTATAAATTCATTCTTACCGATAGTTCCTTTCGGTACAAAACGGGCGTAAAGGGGTTGTTGCTCACCGGTCTGGCGAATATCGGGTTTCTCGAAAAGGTCGTAATAAGCGCTCATTGGTTCTGAAGTTTAATTCCGCCATCACTATTTTCAGTATCCCGCTTCCCGATGGCTAAGGAAAAAGACACCTAACATTAAATCGTTCCACCATGGAGAAAGTTTTGTTCCATAACGGGGTAAATTTTGTTCCACCATGGTGGAACGAAACTTACCTCATGGCGGAACGATTTAATGTTAGGCAACAAAGGTACTAATCTTTTCTCCTAAAAACTATGAAGATAGGCACTAAAAATATACCTTTACGCAAAAATAAAACAACATATAAATTTACATACTAAAAACATAGCGCAATCATGAAGAAGATATATCCCAAAGACTGGCTGGAATTACATCCTTATAGACTGACTGACAGCGTAGACCTATATTATACCGGCATTGCCAACAAAATTTACGCTTACCTCAGCACTTCGGCAATATCCGATGCCTTTGACGATGATAAGAACTTGCGCTACACCAGCCTTTGCCTTGCCGCATGGTTCGAGGATGTCATTTCGCAGACCGGCATCTGGCAAGCTTTTACGGCCGAATGCCAAAGACGATATGGCAGTTATCTTCCTTTCTATCCTCTAAACGATAACTATTATCCGGATGAAATCAACTTGGAAGACGTACGCTTCTTGCTATGGCACCATACGCAATATTTCAGAGCCAAAGATACAATCGTAAATCCCGAAAATCCCGGTATCGAACTAGCCGCATACAATATCTATAATATTCTGGCGGATGAATATGAGACGGCTCCCGAAAACGAACGTATGCAGCACTTCCTGCTCCACTCTGATATGGGAAAAGAAGACTTCCTTCTATACAGAACCGTACTGGAATGGTTTCACTACAGCTGCTATTTCAATATAGAGAATATGGACCAGTCCATGGACGAATCCGATAGCATGCTAAACAGTGAAGAGATTACGGAAGAAAAAGTGGATATAATGACCTATGGCATACAGACCACATTGATGTTACAAGGTCGTCGGAGTCCTCTCTCATTGACCTCCCCTGAATGGCTGGCACGGATTACACAAGGAATCCCCGAACGCCGACTATGGAAGGACGTAGAAGTACGAAAAAGCTCCTGTTTTCTACTGACCGGGGAAGACGATGATTTTCTGTATCTGAAAGACTTGTGCAAAAGGGATGATAAAACGCTGAATGTCCTCAAAAAATCACTGAACATGGCTGCTGTCCGGAACAGGATAATAGCAGAAAGTATTCTTATCTGTGAATTGGTGCATTATGGAGACTGTTGGTGGCAGTGCGGACTGTTGCTTGAAAACAAAATGGATGAAAAACTGCAATCCTATATAGATGAACAGACAAAAAAGGATGGAAAGCCAGATGAACGAGCCGCATTCAAGGATTTTATGAAGGCATCCGGCGGACGGTTCTTCATTTTCTGCCGGAACAAAGAAGAAATAATTGATTTCTTCACAAACAAAATGGGTTATCAGAGCATGGAAGGGGTGGAATTACCTCCTATAAACGTCTCATCGGAAGCCATCTTGATGGCAGGTCCGCAAAGTGGATTGCATATACAATACAAATTATGCGAATGCATCAAATCGCCCGACAATCCTTTCTACAATCAAGAAAAAGCGGAAGAAGAAGCTATATCATTCATCGCCAATCCCAATGTTATCCCTTACGAGTTGAGTTGCATTTTGCAAGATAAGGAAATGCTGCCGGACGCTTCATTAAAAAGCCTGAAAGGTAAAAAACATGCCAAGGAATTCATCCACAAGAATGCACAGTTCCTGACCGATTACTTCCACCACCAATGCCGGGACAAGGACTTTGAGGAGAAGGAAATGAGATTGTGGCTATAAGGGGGAGAAGGA
>ULTJ01002881.1_pt1 | contig 17178 bp, 11 predicted proteins | sample 1957491 | NCBI WGS metagenome assembly ULTJ01 (sample SAMEA4835731, study PRJEB28245) | human gut metagenome | biome: gut microbiome; material: fecal sample | place: Denmark | collected 2008 | reverse complement strand
TCAATCCGCCGGTAGCCGTCGTCGAGTTTTCAGACGGTGAAAAATCAATGGAAGAGTTGCAGGCTGTAATTACCGAGAATGCCGGTGATTATACACTGAAAGAATAACTGAAAATAGTTTATACTGATTGGCTTTATTTTCCTATCTTTGCCTGAAATGCAAAATCAATATTGAAATTATGGCAACATACAAAAGAATTTTATTGAAACTTAGCGGCGAAAGCCTGATGGGAGAAAAGCAATATGGTATAGACGAAAAACGCTTGGCTGAATATGCGGCGCAGATTAAGGAAATCCATGAGTTGGGTGTACAAATCGGTATTGTAATCGGCGGCGGGAACATCTTTCGCGGACTGAGCGGAGCCAATAAAGGTTTCGACCGTGTGAAAGGCGACCAGATGGGTATGCTGGCTACGGTCATCAACAGTCTCGCATTGAGTTCGGCATTGGTTGCCGCAGGCGTAAAAGCACGTGTATTGACTGCCGTACGTATGGAGCCTATCGGTGAATTCTACAGCAAATGGAAAGCCATCGAATGCATGGAAGCAGGCGAAGTAGTCATCATGTCGGCCGGAACAGGCAACCCGTTTTTCACCACAGACACCGGCTCCAGCCTGCGCGGCATCGAGATTGAAGCGGACGTCATGCTGAAAGGGACACGTGTTGACGGCATCTATACCGCCGACCCGGAGAAAGACCCGACAGCCAAGAAATTCCATGACATCACCTACGATGAGGTGCTGAAACGCGGCCTGAAGGTAATGGACCTCACTGCCACCTGCATGTGCAAAGAAAACAACCTGCCTATCATTGTATTCGACATGGATACCGTAGGTAATCTGAAGAAAGTGATGCAGGGCGAAGAAATCGGTACGCTTGTACACAATTGACAGTTCACCACAGGGGGCACAGAGTACACAGAGTGATAGCAAAAACACCGTTAAGGACGTTTTAAAGAAAAAAAACTCCGTGTCCTCTGTGTCCTCTGTGGTGAAATAATTATATTTGCAAAGTTTCAAATCAAGCAACTTCAAATTATAGAAATATGAAAGACGTAAAAGACATCTTAGACGAAGCGCAAGAGAGTATGGACATGGCAGTGATGTACCTGGAAGAGGCATTAGCCCATATCCGTGCCGGAAAAGCCGACGTCCGTTTGCTGGACGGTATCCGTGTGGATTCTTACGGAAGCATGGTACCTATTAATAATGTAGCGGCTGTGAATACTCCCGATGCACGCAGTATCGCCATCAAGCCGTGGGACAAAAGCATGTTCCGTGTGATTGAAAAAGCTATCATCGACTCTTCTTTGGGTATTATGCCTGAAAATAACGGTGAAATTATCCGTATCGGCATACCGCCATTGACCGAGGAACGCCGTAGACAGCTTGCCAAACAGTGTAAAGGTGAAGGCGAAACAGCCAAAGTCAGTGTTCGCAACGCCCGCCGTGATGCAATCGACGCTTTGAAAAAAGCCGTAAAAGAAGGTCTTGCAGAAGACGCACAAAAAGGCGGCGAAGAAAAGTTGCAGAAAATTCACGATAAGTACATCAAACAGATTGATGATATGCTGGCTGCAAAAGATAAGGAAATTATGACCGTATAAGGCTGTGCGTGGATTAGTTATAAAAAACACAGGGAGTTGGTACTTGGTACGGACGGACGACGGAAAGGACGTTGAATGCAAAATCAAAGGTAATTTTCGTCTGAAAGGCATACGAAGTACTAACCCCATAGCCGTAGGTGATTATGTACAAATCATCATCAACCAGGAAGGCACAGCTTTCATCAGTGAGATAGAAGACCGGAAGAATTATATAATCCGCCGTTCCTCCAATTTATCCAAACAATCACACATACTTGCCGCCAATCTCGACCAATGCATGTTGGTGGTGACGGTGAATTATCCCGAAACATCCACTATCTTTATCGACCGTTTTCTCGCTTCGGCGGAGGCCTATCGTATTCCCGTCAAAATCATATTCAACAAGGTGGATGCTTACAATGAAGATGAATTACGCTATCTGGACGGACTTATCAATCTTTATACTTACATCGGTTATCCCTGTTTCAAAGTTTCCGCCAAGACAGGCGAAGGGCTTGACAATATCAAGGAAGAACTCCAAGGAAAGATAACCCTTTTCTCCGGACACTCCGGAGTGGGTAAATCAACCCTCATCAATGCCATCTTACCTGAACTAGACATCAAGACCGGTGAAATCTCCGCATACCATAATAAAGGTATGCACACCACCACTTTCTCCGAAATGTTTCCCGTAGCGGGAGACGGATATATCATCGACACTCCGGGTATTAAAGGTTTCGGTACATTCGACATGGAGGAAGAAGAAATAGGACACTACTTCCCCGAAATATTCAAAGTTTCCGCTGATTGCCGCTATAATAATTGCACACATCGCCACGAACCGGGATGTGCCGTTCGTGAAGCTGTAGAAAACCATTTCATCAGCGAATCGCGCTATACTTCCTATCTGAATATGCTGGAAGACAAGGAAGAAGGGAAATACAGGGCGGCGTATTGAAGACGATAAAGTGACAAAGATGACAAAGTGATAGAGCTTCCCATCCTTCTATCACTTTTTTTAACGCTTCTTGTTTTAAACTTTTTCGTATCTTTCCTGTCTAAAATTGATAATACATATTGTACAAATTCAAGTTTTATAAGATCTTGATTATACTAATACTACATGAACAAAAGAGTGAAATGGGGCATCATCATTATCGTGGGTGCCGGCTTGATAGGAGGGGGAATTTATTCTCAACTTCCCAAAGAAAATGAGGAGTTGACAGCTGCCGACAAAGTGATGGCGGGCAGACCCAGAGGAAAGCAAGTACTGAATGTCAACGCTAAAATAGTGAAACCGCAGCTATTGAAAGATGAAATTCTAATCAGCGGTAGCCTGCTACCTGATGAGGAAGTAGACTTGTCTTTCGAAACATCCGGCAAGATTGTTGAAATCAACTTCGAAGAAGGAACTTTCGTCAAGAAAGGACAATTGCTGGCAAAAGTGAACGACCGCCCCTTGCAGGCACAGTTGCAACGACTGGTTTCCCAATTGAAACTGGCCGAAGACCGTGTATTCCGCCAAAACGCATTGTTGGAAAGGGATGCTGTCAGTAAGGAAGCTTACGAACAGGTAAAAACAGACCTTGCTACCCTGAACGCGGATATTGAATTGGTGAAAGCCAATATTCTGCAAACAGAGCTTCGCGCTCCATTCGACGGCGTGATTGGTCTGCGCCAAGTCAGTGTGGGAACTTACGCTTCTCCTTCTACCATTGTGGCAAAGCTTACTAAGATATCTCCTCTAAAAGTAGAATTCGCTGTACCAGAGCGATATGCCAACGACGTAAAGACCGGCGCCGGACTTAACTTTACGCTCGAAGGAAAGTTGAATGATTTCCATGCTACAGTCTATGCCCGAGAGTCCAAAATAGACCCGACCACACATACACTGACTATACGCGCCCTTTATCCCAATGCCAACGGCAGTGTCATGCCCGGTCGCTATGCCACCATCAGGCTGAACAAGAACGAAATTGAAGATGCGCTTGCCATACCTTCCGAAGCCATTGTGCCGGAAATGGGAAAAGACAAGGTGTTCCTTTATAAATCGGGCAAAGCCCAACCGGTAGAGATTACAACCGGAATCCGCACCGAAGCCGAAGTGCAAGTACTGCAAGGCCTGCAAGCCGGAGATACCATCATCGTCTCGGGAACTTTGCAGCTTCGTACGGGATTGCCGGTGACGCTGGATAATATAGTTGATAGATGATAGGTGATAGTTACCATGCGGATACATGGACTATCATCTATCATCTATCAATTATCATCTATCAACTATCAACTGAAAAAAAATGAATATATCTGAACTTAGCATACGGCGCCCGGTACTCTCCACTGTATTGACGCTGATTATCCTACTCTTTGGTTTCATCGGGTACAATTACCTCGGTGTCCGGGAGTATCCTTCAGTGGATAACCCTATCATCTCGGTATCCTGCTCTTATCCGGGTGCTAACGCAGACGTTATCGAGAACCAGATTACAGAGCCGCTGGAACAAAACATTAACGGTATCCCGGGTATCCGTTCACTCTCCAGTGTCAGCCAACAAGGTTCCTCGCGCATTACGGTAGAGTTTGAGCTTTCCGTTGACCTGGAAACGGCGGCGAATGATGTCCGCGACAAAGTTTCGCGTGCACAACGCTACTTGCCGCGTGACTGTGACCCTCCTACTGTATCCAAAGCCGATGCGGATGCCATGCCTATCCTGATGGTGGCCCTGCAAAGTGACAAACGTTCCCTGCTGGAACTGAGTGAGATAGCAGACCTTACCGTAAAAGAACAATTGCAAACAATCTCCGACGTCAGCAGTGTAAGCATCTGGGGTGAAAAGCGTTACTCCATGCGCCTTTGGCTCGACCCTATCAAGATGTCCGGTTACGGCATCACTCCTATCGACGTAAAGAATGCGGTAGACAAGGAAAACGTGGAACTTCCCTCCGGTAGTATTGAGGGAAACACCATCGAACTTACCATCCGCACGCTCGGGCTGATGCATACGGCAGAAGAGTTCAACAATCTTATTCTGAAAGAAGATAACAACCGCATTGTCCGCTTCAGCGATATCGGTCGTGCCGAACTGGGACCTGCCGACATCAAAAGTTACATGAAGATGAACGGTGTACCGATGGTAGGTATCGTCGTCATTCCGCAACCGGGCGCCAACCACATCAAGATTGCCGATGCCGTGTACGACCGCATGGAGAAGATGCAGAAAGACTTGCCGGAGGATGTGCACTATACATACGGTTTCGATAACACTAAGTTTATCCGCGCCTCCATCAATGAGGTAAAAACAACAGTGTATGAAGCCTTTGTGCTGGTTATCATTATCATTTTCCTTTTCTTGCGCGACTGGCGCGTCACGCTGGTGCCTTGCATCGTTATCCCCGTCTCGCTGATTGGAGCTTTTTTTGTGATGTATCTGGCAGGCTTCTCCATCAACGTGCTTTCCATGCTTGCCGTGGTGCTTGCCGTGGGATTGGTGGTGGATGATGCCATCGTAATGACGGAAAACATCTATGTACGTATTGAGAAAGGGATGCCTCCGAAAGAAGCCGGTATCGAAGGAGCCAAGGAAATCTTCTTTGCAGTTATTTCTACGACTATCACGCTGGTAGCGGTATTCTTCCCCATTGTATTTATGGACGGTATGACGGGACGCCTGTTCCGTGAATTCAGTATCGTGGTTTCGGGTTCGGTAATTATTTCTTCATTCGCCGCATTGACCTTTACTCCGATGCTGGCTACCAAACTGTTGATAAAGAGGGAAAAACAGAGTTGGTTCTACCGCAAGACCGAACCGTTCTTTGAAGGGATGAACCGCTTATATAGCCGGTCATTGGCGGCATTCCTGCGCAAACGCTGGATTGCAATGCCTTTCATATTGGTAACGATTGTAATCATCGGCTTCCTTTGGAACTACATCCCTGCCGAAATGGCACCACTGGAAGACCGTTCGCAAATCAGCATCAATACACGTGGCGCCGAAGGGGTGACGTACGAATTTATTCGTGATTATACGGAAGACATCAACCAACTGGTCGACTCCATCATTCCGGATGCCAAGGCTGTGACTGCCCGTGTTTCCAATGGTAGCGGAAGTGTACGTATCACGCTGGAAGACATGCAAGACCGTAATTATACACAGATGGAGGTTGCCGAAAAGCTATCAAAAGCCGTACGGAAGAAGACTGAAGCGCGTTCGTTTGTACAACAGTCCTCCTCTTTCGGCGGACGGCGCGGTGGAATGCCGGTGCAATACGTATTGCAGGCTACCAATATCGAGAAACTGCAAGAGGTGTTGCCCAAATTCATGGCGAAGGTTTATGAAAACCCTGTGTTCCAGATGGCGGACGTCGATTTGAAGTTCAGCAAACCGGAAGCGCGTATCAACATCAACCGGGACAAGGCAAGCATTATGGGTGTCAGCACCAAGAATATTGCGCAGACTTTACAGTATGGGTTGAGCGGCCAGCGTATGGGATATTTCTACATGAACGGAAAACAATATGAGATATTAGGGGAAATCAACCGCCAGCAACGCAATAAACCTTCTGACCTGAAGGGTATTTATATCCGTAGCGACAAAGGCGATATGGTACAACTCGACAACCTTATCGAACTGACAAACGGTATTGCTCCTCCGAAACTGTACCGCTACAATCGTTTCGTATCGGCTACAGTATCTGCCGGGCTTGCTGACGGCAAGACTATCGGTCAGGGATTGGATGAAATGGATAAGATAGCCAAGGAAACATTGGACGAGACTTTCCGCACCGCCCTCACCGGCGACTCTAAAGAGTATCGGGAAAGTTCTTCGAGCCTGATGTTTGCTTTCGTCCTTGCCATCTTATTGATTTACCTCATTCTCGCCGCGCAGTTTGAAAGCTTCAAAGACCCGCTGATTATCATGTTGACGGTGCCTCTTGCCATTGCGGGCGCTTTGGTCTTCATGTTCTTCGGGGACATCACAATGAATATATTCAGCCAAATCGGTATCATCATGCTAATCGGTCTGGTGGCAAAGAACGGTATCCTTATCGTGGAGTTTGCCAACCAGAAGCAAGAAACGGGTGAGGACAAGATGCAAGCCATCAAGGATGCCGCCCTGCAACGTTTGCGTCCCATCCTGATGACAAGCGCTTCCACAGTATTGGGGCTGATACCGCTGGCGTTTGCTACAGGCGAAGGTTGCAACCAGCGTATTGCCATGGGTACTGCCGTTGTAGGCGGTATGGTGGTATCTACCTTGCTGACGATGTATATCGTTCCGGCCATTTACAGTTATATATCTACTAACCGAAGTAAACTAAAGAAAGCATGAAACGTACGATTTTATCAGTCATAGCCATTCTCTGTACAGCATTTGCCCTCCAGGCACAATCTGTGCCGACCTATACTTTGAAGTCGTGCCTGGAACTGGGACTTCAAAATAATTATTCCCTGCGTATCACCCGCAATGATGAGCAGGTGAGCAAGAACAATGCCACCCTAGGGAATGCCGGATACCTGCCGACACTCGACCTCTCTGCTGGATATAAAGGGACATTGGACAACACCGACACCAAAGTGAGGGCTACGGGGGAAACAAACTCGGAGAACGGTGTCTTCGACCAAACGTTCAATGCCGGTATCAACCTGAACTGGACTATCTTCGACGGCTTCAACATCACTACTAATTATCAGAAGCTGAAAGAACTGGAACGACAGGGGGAAACGAATACCCGCATTGCCGTAGAAGACCTGATAGCCAACCTGGCAGCTGAGTATTATAACTATGTACAACAGAAAATCCGCTTGAAGAATTTCCGTTATGCGGTGTCTCTTTCCAAAGAACGCCTGCGCATCGTGGAAGAGCGCTATCATATCGGTAATTTCTCCCGTCTGGACTATCAACAAGCCAAAGTGGACTTCAACGCCGATAGCGCCAAATATATGAAGCAACAGGAATTACTGCATACCTCGCGTATCCGGCTGAACGAACTGATGGCAAACGAAAACGTGGACCAGCCTATCAGCATCCAAGACAGCCTCATCAATGTACAAGCCCGGCTCAATTTTGCAGAACTTTGGGATGCTACCCTACAAACCAATGCTTCTCTGCTGAAAGCTGAGCAGAACAATACTTTGGCCCGTTTGGATTTCAAAAAAGTAAGTTCACGCGATTATCCGTATGTGAAGATGAACGGCGGATATGGCTACACACTGAATAAATATGATATCTCCGCCAATAGCCGTCGTAGTAATCTCGGTTTGAATATCGGTCTGACCGTCGGCTTTAATCTTTTCGACGGAAACCGAAAACGTGAACGCCGCAATGCCCGTATTGCCATTCAAAACGCCCGCTTGGAACGGGAGCAAGTGGAACAAGCTTTGCGTGCGGACCTCAGCAACTTGTGGCAGGCCTACCAAAACAATCTCCAGATGCTGAACCTGGAACGTCAAAACCTTGTTGCCGCCAAAGAGAATCATGAGATTGCCATGGAACGCTATATGCTAGGTAATCTATCCGGTATTGAAATGCGCGAGGCGCAGAAAAGCCTGCTGGATGCGGAGGAACGTATCCTTTCGGCAGAATACGACACCAAATTGTGCGAAATATCGTTATTGCAAATCAGCGGTAAGGTAACACGTTATCTGGAATAGGATTTACCCTAGGTTTGCATCCGAGGATTATGAGAGGAAGTGTTCACCCAATATTTCCTCTCATAAAGACAATTATTCCCCCTACTCTTTTTTGTTTTTCCCTACTTTTGCCATCCTAAAGAAACTCTAAAGAGAATAATACCATGAAACGAACAATTTTACTATGTGTATTGCTCGCCGGTTTGACGGGTATCCAAGCGCAGGTAACAAAAACCTACAAAGAAAAACAGATGTACAAGAACTGGGTAAAGATGGCTCCCAAGTTGGAAGATGCTTTCTTCAACACTCCCGAAGCGCTTCGCATCGCCGACAACGTATTGCTGTACCAGCAGACCACCGGAGGATGGCCTAAAAACATTTTTATGCCTGCCGAACTCTCCCAACAAGAACTTGAAGATGTACTTGCCGCAAAAGATGATGTAAACGCAAGTACCATCGATAATGATGCCACCAGTACGGAAATTCGTTACCTTTCCCGCATCTATCTCGCCACCCACATCGAGAAGTACAAGGATGCCGCTTTGGAGGGTATCCGCTACATCTTGAAGTCACAGTATCCCAATGGTGGCTGGCCGCAATTCTGGCCTCGTCCTACAGGCTACTATACACACATCACTTACAATGACAATGCCATGGTGAATGTGATGAATTTGCTACGTGAGGTCTACGAGAAGAAAGCTCCTTATACGTATGTTCCTGACAGTATATGCGAAAAGGCACGCGCCTCATTCGACAAAGGCGTGGAGTGTATCCTCAAAACCCAGGTAAAACAGAATGGCAAACTCACTGTATGGTGTGCGCAGCATGACGAACATACCCTTGCTCCCGCCAAGGCAAGGGCTTATGAACTACCTTCTCTAAGCGGTGCCGAGTCGGATAATATTGTTTTGCTGCTGATGTCCATTCCAAATCCTTCACCGGAAATCATAGCTTCGGTAGAGGCAGCGGTAGAATGGTTCAAAGAAAACAAGATTACCGGCATCATGCGCAAAACTTTCACCAACAATGAAGGGAAAAAAGACTTCCGCATGGTTGAATGTCCACAGGATGATTTCGACTGTCCCACGCTTTGGGCACGCTTCTACACCTTAGAAGACAATCGACCCTTCTTCTGCGACCGCGATGGCATAAAGAAATATGACATCTCCGAAATAGGCTATGAACGCCGCAACGGATACAGCTGGTACAACAGCGAAGGGTTGAAAGTCTTAAAAAAGTATGAGCAATGGAAGAAGAAGTTATAAACTATCCCATTACCCACTTCGTGTTCTTACCGAAACAACGATAGGCCATTGACACCAGGAACCACGACAGACAGAATGCTGCTACCGCTGCACAAGGTATCTGCAAGCAGATAGGCACATGGATGGCACGCATCAGCACTACGCTGGGACCGGTAAAGAAATAATGTATCATATAAACACCAAAACCGCAAAGGGTCAGATTAGCCAAGGCTTTTCTGACCTTTTCTGATTTTATATTCGCCCGTTTGCAAAGCATAAATACGGGGATTGTCATCATTACCACATTCAGGGAACAATATGTGAAGAACAGTTCCAGCATTTCGTCCGTATACTCCGGCAACGATGTGATATGACGGAAACCGAAGAATGTAACGGCATAACCTGCCAAAAACATGGGAATACCTAACAACATCAGTTTGCGACCACTCCAATCGTGGTTTCGCAGATAATGCCCCAGGAGCAGATAACCATTGAAGCCTGCAAAATAGTAGAGCATGCCAAAGGCGTTCCACGAACAGGTACCCCACAAATATTGGGCTACGAATTCATTATAATAAAGTAACAGTAAAGTCACTCCCCATGCTGCAAGAAACCACAACTTGGCACGTTCCGACGCCTTCTCCACCCATGCGGAGAATATGGGTAGATAGAGGTAAAGCCCTATCAATAAATAGATATACCACATGTGAACGGCAAGAATAGAAAAATTGAAAGGTATCTGAGCAATGTATTCCAAGCTTACACCAAGCGACTGGCGCATAACCTCTTCTCCCGAATAAGGGAAGAAATCGAGAATTATCCGTGGCTCTATGCCTAACAAACCTGTTAGCCACGGAAAAAGATTGTAGATTACAGACCAGATGAGGAAAGGAAAGAATACACGAGGAATACGTTTTTTGTAAAAAGCGGATGTTTCACCACGCACCGGAAGCAACAATGCACCGGTAATCATAACAAACAAAGGTACGCACGGGCGAAGTATCGCGCCATAAATCGCTCCCCAAAGTTTAATGTCTGCAATGTCAGGGGAAGTACCCGGATAAAAATTGAAAGGATCAGCACTGTGGCAACACACCACCGTAAACATGGCTACCAGGCGGACTACATCCAGCCATACAATGTGTTGTCCTTGATTTTGCCGTGAAAGAGTTTGATTCATATTATCAGATTAATTAATGATTTGCAGCGCAAAGATAAAAAAAAGTGGTTGTGCCAAAACCCTAATACACCTATCATCCTGTCATGCTGAGCGTAGTCGAAGCATCTCCTCTCTATATGAAAGGAGAAGAGATCCTTCAACAAGTTCAGGATGACACAGCATAATGATAGTGCATTTTACTTTTGACACACCCTCCTTTTTATGTATTGGCTGTTAAAACAGCATGTACACGTTTATTTAGTACAATTCCAAGGTTTCAGTTGCTTAAAGAAATCATTACCTTTGTCATCTACCAGAATAAATGCAGGGAAATCTTCCACTTCAATCTTCCAGATAGCTTCCATACCCAACTCAGGAAATTCTACACATTCGATACTCTTGATGTTGTTCTGCGCCAGGATAGCGGCAGGCCCACCGATAGAACCAAGGTAGAAACCACCATATTTCTTACATGCATCCGTAACTTGCTGGCTACGGTTACCTTTGGCAAGCATAATCATGCTTCCACCGTGGCTTTGGAAGAGGTCTACATACGGGTCCATGCGTCCGGCGGTAGTCGGTCCCATAGAACCACATGCCATACCTTGCGGAGTTTTGGCGGGGCCGGCATAGTAAATAGGATGGTCTTTGATGTACTGCGGCAAATCTTCACCTTGATCCAAACGTTCTTTCAGCTTGGCATGGGCAATGTCACGACCTACAATGATGGTGCCGTTCAAAGACAAGCGGGTGGAAACCGGATATTTAGTCAATTCTTTCAGAATGTCCTGCATCGGTTGGTTCAAATCAATCTTAACGACATCACCTTCACCTGCCTTACGGAGTTCCTCCGGAATCAGTTCGCCCGGGTTGCTGTCGAGTTTTTCAATCCAGATACCCTCTTTATTGATTTTACACTTGATGTTACGGTCGGCAGAGCAAGAAACGCCGAGACCTACCGGGCAAGAAGCGCCATGACGGGGCAAACGAATGATACGTACATCGTGAGCCAGATACTTACCACCAAACTGGGCGCCAAGACCAATCTTGTGAGCTTCTTTCAGAACTTCCTTTTCCAGTTCGACATCACGGAAAGCACGGCCAAACTCGTTACCGGTAGTAGGCAGGTTATCATAGAAGTGGGTAGATGCCAGTTTCACAGTCAGCAGGTTCTTCTCGGCAGAAGTACCACCGATGACAAATGCGATGTGATAAGGCGGACATGCAGCCGTACCCAAAGTCTTAATCTTCTCAATGAGGAACGGAACAAGTGTACCGGGATTTAGGATAGCTTTTGTTTCCTGATAAAGATAGGTTTTATTGGCTGAACCTCCGCCCTTGGTTACACAAAGGAATTCATACTCCATGCCTTCGGTAGCTTCGATATCAATCTGTGCCGGAAGGTTGCACTTCGTATTTACCTCATCGTACATATTCAGAGGAGCATTCTGTGAGTAGCGCAGGTTTTCTTCGGTATATGTTTTGTAAACGCCCAGGGAGAGAGCTTCCTCGTCGCAATAACCCGTCCACACTTGCTGTCCTTTTTCACCGTGGATAATGGCAGTACCGGTATCCTGGCAGAAAGGAAGTATGCCTTTGGAAGCTACTTCCGCATTACGTAGGAAAGTCAGCGCCACATACTTATCGTTCTCGCTTGCTTCGGGGTCACTCAGAATTTTAGCAACCTGCTCGTTGTGAGAGCGACGCAACATAAACGAAACATCACGGAAAGCCGCATTAGCCATTGCGGTCAGACCTTCTTTCTCAATCTTCAGAATAGGATTTCCTTCAAACTCGCTTACTGACACATAGTCTTTCGTAAGCAGATAATACTCAGTAGTATCTTTCCCCTTTTCAAACATGGGTTGATACTTGAACGGAGGTGTTGTTGCCATAATTACTTGTTCATTTAATGTTTAAAAGTGATTCGTGTAGCAAAGGTAAGAAGTATTATTGAAATATTTCTTTAATTAGGCTGAAAACTTACCTTCTTCATTCGTCCTATCAACTCATCTCCAAGCTCCGTCTTTACCTCAATATGTTTCAAAACAGCCGTAACGAACGGATTACTTTCAAAATCACCGCGTACTTGTTCAAAGTCCAGTTCTTTCTCTACTCGCGAACCGTCGGCTCCGAAACCGGTCATGGAAGCTAGGGAAAACTCTTTCTTGGCATCCTCGTAAACCATACGGTCGAGGCCGACAACAGCTTCTTTCCACTTTTCTACAATATGGATAATGTCTTCGGAAGTTATGTTTTCAGGGTTGATGCCATAAAATTCTTCCAACTTTTCGTAAGCCCACGTCCATTCGTAAGTATAATAGTTCCGGTGCATCCGTTCAAACTCGGCATTGATATACTTCAAGCGGTTTACTGTGCCCGATTCGATGCCATCTATCAAGGTATCTATTTCACTTTTGGGAGCAATCAAACCGGAGATATCGACCCATTCACCACTACCGATAGTCGTATCGGGTTTCAACCGGGCACGGATTTCTTCGTTACCCAGGAAGTCCTTACCTTCCAAACGCTTGATAACGGAATTGCCCAGGAATTTATGAATGGCTATCTCATAGAAGCCGATACCTTTTACCAAAGCCGAATTACGGATTTTCGCACTGTGGAAAGAGTAAATATCGGAAAGCTCACCGGAAGCATGGCGAAGATTTTTCAGAGTTTCACGTCCCTTGAACATCTTCTGGACGGTATAAGGACTGAGAAGATTATAATTGATAAAATCCAATTTGTTGGTATCGGTACGTTTGTCACGCTTCGGCCACTTCTGTGCGTCACGGATAGTACCGACACTGCGCAAGTTGACGCCGGGCACAAGATAAGTAGTATTATTCTGCTCTATCAGATAAGAAAAGGGCAAATTGGAGGTATCGGAATGGTTGACGTGACGCCCCATGACGAGAGAAAAGGCTCCTACCCTGGCAGGCCATAGGATATAAGAGTCGGAAGTAGTCTTGGCGCCACGTTCCAATGTACCCTGATGGATAGGACCGAGTTTATACATGTGGTTACTCTGATTGGAACCCGAACCCGCATTCATAAATGAGAACATACCGGCTATCAAGAGGGTAGACTTGTGGTGGGTCACGGTATAAGGTCCGGCAAAAATGGCACATGCTTCACCGTTCTCTCCTTGACAGTTACTGAAGAACAAAGAATCGGAAGCGGAATAGTTGTGTCCCAATTTGCAAGCTTGCCCCACAAAACAGCGTGTCAACATCGCACCATCGTCTACATGCGAACCGGAAGAGATAATGAAATCATCACAGATAACGCCATGACCGATGTGTACAGGGGCCACTTCGTTACTATTGATACTTCCGTTATACAAACGGCACGTACCGCAGATACGGCAATAATCGCCAATACGCACATTCTTGATGGAACCGGTATTGAGTATCATTACATGATTACCGATAGAGCCAACATCAGAGGCATGTTTGTTGGAATAGAAGTCTGTAATTTCCTTCATTCGCGCGATGAGTTCGGGTCGATGGCGATAGAGTGCCATGATGTAGGCTTGATGAGCGGACAATTTGTCATTGATAAGTACCTCTCGTCCTCCCGTCTCGTTCAGAACAGATACTTCCACTCCATTGCCGAACTTGGAAAGTCCGTCAACCAAGATAATATCTACATTCTCAATGAAAGTGTCATGCCCTATCTCATAGTTGGCGATGTAGTTCTGGATGTTTTCAATGCAACAATTGTCACCTACCGTCACATTGTGAAGCGTGACATGGCGCAGGCCGGAATGTTTCCTGATGCCCCCCGGCAAAGTAAAATCCGACTGAAATACCCCCAAACGCACCTCTCCCGAGAAACGGGTGTGATGCACAAATTCCGTTGTAAAGCCTTTCGCAACGGTTACTTTACCCCAATCGTCAGCCAAGCATGACTGGCTCTTTAACCGGAGCACTTCGTCTTCGGTCAAATTTCTGTAATTCATAATCCTTAAATTAAGAATGAAGAATTAAGAATGAGGAATTTGGCCGCGCCATGTCGCGCAGACAATATACCGCACGGCAATTCTTCATTCATCATTCTTAATTCTTCATTAAATTAAACTTCCTCACTATCTTCGTAAGTCTGATAAAGAAAATCGTTATAAGGATACTTCTGTACGTGCAACTCTTTGACACGTTGATAAACCACACTCTTCAGTTCCTCCAGATTAATCTTTTCACGGGCGGAAATAAAGAGGCAGTTATCCTCCATCTTTGCCATCCACGTTTTCATCAGTTCTTCGAGTGTTAAGTTTTCTTTGGCTCTGGGGGTAAGGTCGTCAGCCGCTTTTTCTATATAAGTGTAAGCGTCTATCTTATTGAAAACAAGAATCATGGGCTTACCGGCAGCACCGATATCGGCCAATGTCTTGTTTACTACTTCTATCTGTTCTTCAAAATCGGGATGGGAGATATCGACAATATGCAACAATAAGTCAGCTTCGCGCACCTCATCCAAAGTGGATTTGAAGGAATCAACCAAATCGGTCGGCAACTTACGAATAAAACCTACCGTATCGGACAACAGGAACGGCAAATTCTCGATAATAACTTTGCGCACCGTAGTATCCAGCGTCGCAAACAACTTATTTTCAGCAAACACCTCGCTCTTGGAAAGCAAAGTCATCAAAGTGGATTTTCCCACATTGGTATATCCTACTAAGGCAACACGAATCAGACGTCCACGGTTTTTACGCTGGGTAGACTTCTGCTTGTCAATCTCCACTAAGCGTTCTTTCAGTAACGCCATACGGTTCAAGATGATACGGCGGTCCATTTCCAACTGTGTCTCACCCGGACCACGCAAACCTACGGAACCTTTTCCACCACCGGCACCGGAACCACCACCCTGGCGTTCCAAGTGAGTCCACAAACGTTGCAGACGGGGAAGCATGTATTTATACTGTGCCAGTTCCACCTGTGTTTTAGCATTGGCAGTCTGTGCACGCATCGCAAAAATATCAAGAATAAGAGAGGTACGATCCAATATCTTGATTTTCAGTTCCGATTCAATGTTACGTATCTGTTTCGCAGAGAGTTCATCATCGAAAATCACCATACCTACTTCGCGTTCAGCCTCTTCTTCGTTATGGATATATTCTTTTATTTCTTCCAGCTTACCCTTACCGACATACGTCACCGAGTTTGCCTGGTCTAACTTCTGAGTAAACCTTTTCACTACTTCCGCCCCGGCTGTCTCAGCCAAGAATGCCAGTTCGTCGAGATACTCGTTCGTCTTACGCTCATCCTGAGTTTTCGTGATAAGACCAACCAATACTGCGGTTTCAACCTGAGCTTCGGAGATTACAAATTCTTTCATTGCCATATTCTGTCCTTATACCTTATTATATAATCATACTCCGGCTCTGACCGGAACATTTGACATATAAATGGGAGTTTAGCTGAGCTAAATTATCATTTATATGGCGACAAATATAGTGAAAAAGAAAGCATAAATAAAAGGTTCCTACTAAAAATCCCCCTGTCACTGAAGTGCACTTCAAAAGTTTTGTGTCTAACTTTTGAGGTACAGTTCAGTACAGGGGGATTTTATATTCAATCGATATTCAACCAAACATTATCTTACTTCTCTAATGGAAATGAGATTTGTGCAGCAAACAACGTCATACTATTTGCAGGATTGGCTTCTTCGGTTAAAGTAATATAACTCGGATTTTTTATATCGTCCGTAGTCAATGTAAATAAACGTGCACTACTGTAACCAAACGGTACCAAAGCATTGTACATACCTTCATTATGATACCATACCCCATTACCTTCACCGGTCAGAGCACATTGTAATGCTATCTGGTTATCGCCAACCAATTGGTAGTTAAAATGCAGTACACCACCATAGCCACTACTGATAAAGTTAAAACCAAATGTACCTGTTTCAGAGAGCATAGTACCCATGAAAGCATATTGCAGAACCTCGCCTAATCCATCTTCCATTTCTTTCACCTTATCAAAATAAGGTTTGGCGTATTCACCCAACTGGCTGTAAGCGATAAACCAATCACCTTCTACAAACAATTCATTTACCGTAGGTGGTATTTTAATCATAGTAACACCAGAAGTAGAAGAAGTGAAAGCATCAGTCGATACATCATAAATCAAATCTGCAAATTCAGTACCATTCACAGTTATGGGGGCATAGAATTTCATACCAGTAGGAGTCACAATATAAGATACCTTTTGCGATACCATTTCATCATTCACCTCATAGCTCAATGACAAAGTACGTTGTGATCTGCGTACAAATATCTCCATACCATCTACCGTTATCGTGAACTTATTGCTGAACATAGCTGTTTCCAACGTTTGGATTTCTGTAATATAATCTTCCCAGCTACCACTAACCGGAGTCATCACAGCCACATTACCACTCTTCTTACCTTTCAATACCACTTTTTCTTGAGTAGCTTCCAGTATCAAGAAGTCATAGTCACCTTCCATTCCATATCCGGGACCTCCCAACCCCGATGGATCGTCAGGATCAGAATAAAAATGAAAAATTTCATTGTAAGTATCAAAAGAAAGCAT
>ULTJ01059897.1_pt1 | contig 17295 bp, 5 predicted proteins | sample 1957491 | NCBI WGS metagenome assembly ULTJ01 (sample SAMEA4835731, study PRJEB28245) | human gut metagenome | biome: gut microbiome; material: fecal sample | place: Denmark | collected 2008 | reverse complement strand
CTACACGACGCACAAAAATCATCTCTGAAGCTTTCCAGTTATCAGCACCCCACAAATCAGTGTATTTGCCTAGCTTTATGCCATTTTCATTGCAATAGTTTATAACCTCCAGATTCGCTTTGGTAGCTTCTTTATAGAGTTCTTTACTTTCGTCCTCATTGAACAATTTGCTGGCACGATAAAGTAAAGTCCGGGCTTTCAAGGCTAACGCCATTCCGCGAGTCGCACGACCGCTTTCAGGATTATTGCTACCTCCGGCCGCATCATTCTCCAAATCCGAATATCTAATAGGGAGTTCGGGAGATACCGCATCACATTCGTTCACAATAAAGTCGAATATTTCAGAAGCCGGAGTACGCACCATACTATTGGCTTCTTTTTCCGTCAGGACTTCTGTAGTAAAGGGAACATCACCGTAAGCGCGTACCAATAGGAAATAATAATAGGCACGTAATAAACGAACTTCATACTGATATCGCTGGTATCGGTTCATCTGCTCTTGATAGTCCTGGTTAAAGCGCAAATCATAAAATTCCAAATCTTTTGCATTCTTTAGATAGTAATTGACGGCACGAATGGGTGTGTAGTACTTCCATTCGGACTTAGGATTCAGAGCAGTCCAGTTACCATTGGTGTAATCAAGAACATTCGAATATGTCAACGCCATTTCAGCTTCATCACAAGCAGAAGCCAGTGAAGTGGTTCCCATCAGGTCGTAGTCCAGATAAGAATAGATATTGTTCACGAACCCGGCTGTCCGGCCAAAATCCGAAAAGACATATTCCTTATCGTAACTGGTATATTCATGATAGTCCATTTTATCTGTACATCCAGACAATGCTGCTACGCAAACAATGCCGAAGCATATATTCTTTAATTTCATATCTTAGTAGTGTTTAAATTAAAACTATATTCATTTAGATGCCCAGTGAAAATCCGATATGTACAGAACGGGTAGCCGGCCAAACGTCACCAATAGCTTCGGGATCTGATAAGTCAATCTTGTCGACACTAAACAAATCAGTACCTCTTACATATATCCTCGCTGTTTTCATCTTAATCTTATTCAACCAAGATGAAGGCAGTTTATAATAAATTTCGCAGTTTCTCAATTTCAAGAAAGAACGGTCTTGTAACCATACCGAACTCTGTTGCGTATTATTCTCTACATTTTCCGTAGTCAGTCGCGGGAACCGTGCAGTCGGATTTTCCGGAGTCCAACGGTTATCATATGCATATTGAGAAATAGAGGTGTTGTTTACCAACGGACGATAGAGACTGGAAGTAAGTTGGGCGGTATAATTACTCACACCTTGGAAATAAGCGTCAAAGCCCAGTCCTTTCCATTCCAATCCGATATTAAAGCCGTAATATATTTCCGGCCAGGCAGAACTATAGCCCATTGGAATCATATCGTTAGAGTTGACAACACCATCCCCATTCACATCTTTATACTTGATGTCACCCGGCTTCACCGGACCAAATTGCTGGGGAGTACTGCTTTCTATATCGGCCTGGTCTACAAAGTGCCCGATTGCCTGCAAGCCCCAAATCTGTCCTAACGGTTTACCGGTCTGAGTCAGATAATCATAAGCTTTAGGTTCTTCCAACATTTCGATAACTTTGCTGCGATTATAAGAGAAATTACCACCTAAACGTAATTTAAAATCTCCAAAGCTCTTACTGTAATCCAAACCGAGTTCCGTACCCCAGCTATCCACGATACCGGCATTTTTGTAAGGACTCGTAATACCCAGTACTGAGGAGTTCTGACCGGAAGCGCTAACCCAGATGTCTGAACGTCTTTCATAAAAGCCATCAATAGTGAAAGTCAAACCTTTCAACAATGAAACATCCAAACCCAGATTATATTTATAAGCTTTTTCCAGAGTTCCATTCAGTGAAGGCAACTCGCCTTCAGCCCAACCACCGTCACCATTGGAAAAGTTACTGTCACCACCAACTACGGGATAGGTTCCGCCTCCGCCCATTTTATCGTACCAATAACCATTATAGGGAATATTGTCCGTATTGATGATACCAAATGAAGCACGAAGTTTCATAAAATCTATCACACTCTGGTTCTTCATGAAATTCTCATTGGAAATAACCCATGACAAACCTACCGTAGGAGCCGGTAACCAACGGCTGTTAGGATCCAACCTGTTGGAAGCTGATAGCATTAAAGTAAAGTCGGCAAAATAACGGTTATTGTATCCATAATGGGTATACCAACCGGCACTCTGAGTATATAACGTAACGTTCGTACCGTTTTTATCATCATACTTATAGGTATATAACAACATAGAATATAAGTCGTGTTTACCGAAACGGCGATTCCAATCGACATTTACCTGGAAATTAAAAGAGCGGTATTGCCAATCCAGTTTGGAACTTTCGCTGGGGCCTACTGTTCCTCCGGATACATCACTGAATTTCACAGGCTCACCATCAGCCCATTGCGTAACAGTTTGCATGCCCCATTTTTCGTTTCTTCGATGATCTTCCCAATATGAAGCTAAGTTATCGTAGCCTACGCGTACGGAAGCACCCAGTCCCTTCGTAATGGAAGATAAATCCTGACGCAGCGCCATATCGGCATACAGAGCGCGGGTATGACCTTTAGTATAACCATGTCCTTGTGCCAGATATACAGGGTTATAATCTCCACTCCAAGTGTTATTTCCACCCCATAAACCATTTTCCGCCTTAATGGGGAAAGCAGCCGAAGGTACTGTATATAATTTACCTATCAGATTATCACCATTTGCACTCGGGCGGCTAAACTCATTCAAAACACCTGATATATTAGCCTGCAAGCGGGTTTTAGAGGTCAGGTCAATATCCAAATTAGAGCGGAAGTTCAACCTTGAATATTTCGACTGGGTAGAATATCCTTCGTTAGCGTCGGCATTTTTAATAAATCCACGGTTATTCTGCAAATTCAACATCGTAAAGTAACGCATTTTGGTAGAACCGCCACGAAAGGTTAAAGTTGCAATATCTGAAGTTCCGCAGTCACGAAACACTTCATCCATCCAGTTTACATTAGGATAAAGATAGGGGTATTTACCACTTTGAAAAGCATTCAATTCGTTTTGTGAATAACGTGCAGATTTTCCATCATTTGCCAATGCCTCATTCACCGCGTTTGCATAAGTAAATGCATCCGCCATTTCCGGAATACGTGTTTGGTAATTGAAGCCATGGTCATAGGTGAAGTTTATCTCACGGCTTTTGTATTTACCACGTTTTGTCACGATGTTTACCACACCATTCGCACCACGGAACCCATAGAGAGCAACCGCTGCGGCATCACGTAAAATACTTACTGACTCAACTTCTTCGGGAGAAATATAGTTCAGAGCCTGATAAGCATTATCACGTTCAAGACCATCCACCACCAGCAAGATTCCGGTGTTACTCAAAGTTTTTTGTCCGCGAATAGCCATAGAAGATATTTGGTCCCATACTTCTCCAGTCTTCTGCATGGTATAGAGACCTGCCACATTGCCATAAAGCGCATTACCTACATTGAATGTCGAACGGTTGTCTATCTGATCGGCATAAACCGTAGACACGGCGCCGGTACTTTCCGCATTCGTTTGGTTCAGGCCGAAACCATAATTTACTTTCTCACCGGAAAAGTCCATAACGATAGTCATCGCCTTTCCTTCCTTTACCGGAACCAGTTTAGTATCATCCCTGCCGGTACGTACCCTTAAAAGCTGGTCGTTTTCGGCTGTAATCTCAAATTGCCCGTTCCAGTCTGTCGCCACCTGCACCAATGGATTGTTTTCGATGGAGACCAATGCACCTTCTACCGGATTGCCTAATTTATCGACCACCTTGCCGAGGATATTACCTCCTTCTTGCGCCCATCCTTCCAGCGAAGCGCAAAGCAACATTGCTAAAATTGTTATTTTATATTTTTTCATGTTGTCCTTTTCTTTATTTATTTATGGTTATTCCAGATTACCATCCCGGATTTTGTGTCAGTCCATATCCTTTATTGACTTCAGAAGTCGGGAAAGCGGAAAGATACCACTTCGGACTGAAATTACTCCACCATGCACGAGACGGGTTGCTCAGAACGAAAGGTTCATATCTGAACTCGGAAGGATAAGGATATGCCCCCGAATTACCATCTGTTCCCGACCATGGCTTATTGCCACTTCCATCGTTGCGGTAAATCTTCAATCCATGGAGTTTCTTTTGGAATAAATCCGCACGTTTATAACGAATCATATCGAACAAACGAACGTCCTCAAAACCTAATTCACAAGCCCGCTCGCGAAGGATTTCTTCCAATAATGCTTTAGCGTCCGTTTTCAAAGACTTGCCGGGATTGCATTCTGCCAAATCACCCAATCCTACACGCTGGCGTACCACATTAACTTGTGCAATAGCTCCTGATAAATCATTTTTAGCCTGTAACAATGCTTCCGCATAGATTAGATATATCTCCGACAGGCGCAAATAAGGCCATTGCAAATAAGTTCCCTTGAAACTATTTTTACCTTCTTTCCAGAATTTGTAAAGACGGAAACCGGTAGCGGTTTTGTTAGTTTCCTTTTCCGTATCATTGATATTATCACGACCGCCCAGCCATAATTCAGCACCACGCCCGTCGAAAGAAGCTCCATTAACCAAAATCGTTTCGTATAAACGAGGATCACGTATGGGCTTATTTCTATCATTATTCTCAAAGAAAGGCTGGGCGCCATCAGCTAGATATGCTTCTGTAAAAGGTTTACCATCACTCATCGGAAACATTTCCATGAATTCCAATGTAGGAGTATACCCACGGTTATTGGGCCAATTCTGCTCCGAATCATTGAGGTCACCCCAATAATGCCACCATTCACCTCCGTATTGTCCTGTTATACGGGTAGATATCAGCAGTTCCGTATTGTTTTCACGAAGGAAGTAGGCCCTATTGAATGCATCACGATAATCCTTACAGGTCGTACCATTTGCTTGTATCAATGCATAGTTACCTTCTTTCTTCAACTCGGTAAAGAAATTCTCACAGGCCGTCAAACATTCAGTCCATAGTTCGGACTTATATCCTCCATACCATACTTGCAGGTTATTTACAGCATCTTGAGGAGGCTCTTTACAATAAGGTTCACTATCATTAAATAGAGGACTTGCAGCAAATACCAGGATTTTACACTTCAATCCCATAGCCGCAGCTTTTGTGAAACGTCCCTGCCAGTTGGCTTCATCCGTACCCAAACTCCAGGGAAGTACCGAAGCTGCTTCATCCAACAGACCGGTCATAAACTTAACCGTTTCATCAACAGTGCCACGAGGTATTTCATAAACAGCCTCAACACCATAAGTTCCTCTTACAATGGGTAGTCCTCCAAAATGACGGAAAAGGTCAAAATAACGAGAAGCTATGATTACTTTCGCTTCAGCAGCCAATCGGTCTTTTTCATCCTGATCCATGTCGGGAACCCGTTCTACATTCTCAATAAACATCCACGCAGCACGGATAGCAGGCCAGCAATCTTCCTTCACATAACCAAAACGCGTATCATCTCCTCCCTCGCTTGCAGCTGTATAAGAGCCCGGATAATAATAACGGTTAAGACCGTCCCATGAATTATGACTATGATAACAATCCGAGAGGGCCTCGAACACACCTGTATTCATTTTAGCGGTGACTTGTCCCCAATTATAGGGTAAACCAAAATATAATTGGCTATAAGTTCTCCACAAGAATGCTCGTGCGTAGTCCGCTTTACCAAATATAGAGTCTTGGTTCAAATCATTTGTCGTAGGAGGTTTCTCCAAGAAACTATCTCCGAATTTTATTTCATCAACACATGATGCAGAAAGAATTGATACTCCTGCAAATGCGGCTATAAACCATTTAGTCAAATGTTTCATAATTTTCATTCTTAAGTTTTAGTTCTTAAGTTAGTTTTAAATTAAAGGTTATCAAAAGCCTAACTTCAAACCGATATTAAATACACGGGTTAATGGATAGTTAGGACGGCTACTTTGACGAGATTCGGGGTCTCCCCAATCAAATCCTGTAAAAGTCAGCAAGTTATAACCATTCACATAAATACGACAATTGCTCATTTTCAGTTTTCTCATAAACGGAAAATCAAAATTATAACCAATCTCTACATTCTTCAAGCGGAGATAGCTGGCATTTATCAAGTACAAATCAGTTCCCCGATAGTTATTAGATGCACTGGAATTGGAAGCACGAGGGAATTTTGCTGTAAAGGAATCTTCGGGCGAGCGCCACGTATTCTCATATTGATATAGCAGCAATGCCTTGCTGTTGGTATCTCCCAACGGGCGTCTAAATTCATCCAGCATTCGGTCTACATTCCAGGCACCTGTCCACTGCATTGAGAAATCAAAGTTTTTCCAACTGAAACCTACGTTCAAACCCGCTGTATATTCCGGGATATCGGTGAAACCGATGTCACGTGTAGCATCATCCCCATCGAGTTTTCCATCCTTATTCAAATCGACATATACGGCATCACCCGGTTGCAAGGTTATTCCATGATTCGCAATAGGCACTCCGAACTCGCTTTGATAACGGGCATCCGCCGTCTCATCATAAAATCCCCAGAACTTATAGAGAGAACGCGAACCGATACGACGCCCTGTTTCATACATCCAAGGCTCATTCTGGTTAATTTCATTCTTGAAGATGATTTTATTACGGGCAAATGACAAATTGAAATTAGCCCAGTAGCGGAAATTATCATTTAGTTGCTCGTTCCATTTCATCTGCAATTCAAAACCTTTATTCTCCGTCTTACCTACGTTGACAACCGGAAGCGTCATACCCAAGATGCTGGGTAAATAATCAGGATTTACCAAGATATCCCGACGTTTCTCAATAAAGTAATCGGCAGATACATTCAAACGCTCATTCAAAATACTGAAATCAATACCGTAATTCTGCTTTATAGCAGTTTCCCATTTTGCATTCGGATTAGATTGGCTGGATTCCCATGCACCCGGTTTTTTATTGTTCACGTTTTGTCCGAAGTAATAACCATCTCCGCTTCCATAACTATATTTACCCGGAATATAAAGGAAACGGTTACTACCCATTTTGTCATTACCAACCATACCGACTGCCGCACGAACCTTAAAATAATTTACGGCTTTCTTCAAAGGAGCGAAAAAGGGTTCTTCACTCACTACCCAACCAATAGAGCCTGCCGGGAAAAAGCCATAACGGTTTCCGGGAGCAAAGTTCTCCGAACCATTGTATCCGGCATTAAATTCTGCCATATAGCGGGTTTTCCAATCGTAAGTTACACGCCCCACGATACCGACATATCCCGAAGGAATATAATCATAAGTACCTCCCGGATAGTATTTCTTGGACTGATTATAAAGTAATAATGCACTTACATTATGGTCGCCAAATTTGCGATTGTAATTCAGCGCTAATTCCATATACCAATCGCGCGCTTTTCCATAGTCACCTTCCCGGTAGCTTGTCTGGCTGTCTGAACCGCTTTTGCGGAAAGATACCGCACCTTTTTCGTCAATAATCGGAGTATAGCTTGCTTTTGAAGAACTTGCAATCTTCGTAGTAGAATAACTTGAATTATAAGCACCTTTCAACTTGATGGAAAGTCCTTTAGTGATAAAATCCAGTTTCTGGTCAAGCATCATATCCAGATTTAGATTATTGGTTGTCAAAGTACGAAAACCCATCCCATAATAAGCATTCAATCCATCAACCATATTCAAATTAAGATACTCTTGATTCGATACCACCCGGTTACCATTCACAATACCGGCACCCGCAAATGGGACAGCCCAATAAAGATGACGGAATAATTGGTCCTGGCTTTCACCGGATTCAGGTGTTCGTTTTGAGTCAATTCGACCGCCAATGTTAACAGATAACAAAGTCGTTTTAGTAATATCAAAATCAAGGTTAGCACGGTAGTTGTATCGTTTGTAATTGAAATTAAAGTCATCGCTCATATTGAGCTGTTTAAACATACCATCCTGGGTAAACAAACCCGCAGATACGAAATAGCGCATATTACCCGTTCCACCTGAGATATTTACATTATGCTGTGACTGAAATGCAGCCTTATTCATGCAATAATCAATCCAGTTGATATCCGGATAAAGCAAAGGATTGGTATGATCACGGAATGCCATCAACTGATCTTCCGAGAAAGTTGGAGCCGCACCATCATTCACCATCATCATATTATAATATGATGCATACTGATAAGAATTGGCGAATTCCAATTCCTTAGTGCGCACATTTACACCGGCAGATGTAGAAAATGAGATTTTAGCTTTACCTTCCGCACCGCGTTTAGTGGTAATCAAAATTACGCCATTAGCGCCTCGTACACCGAATACAGCAGTTGCGGATGCATCTTTCAAAACTGTTACACTTTCAATCTCATTCGGGTCAATCTGCGACATGTCACGTTCCACACCATCAACCTGTATCAGCGGTTTAGCATCTTGCCAGGTAGCGATACCGCGCACATAGATATCCGCCGCATCAGCACCCGGTTCACCCGAATACTGCACAGACGAAATACCCGTCACTTGCCCCGAAAGAATGTTAGAGATGGAACCGGCAGGAGTCTTCAGCAAATCATCTCCTTTCATAGAAGAGATAGCACCCGTAATAGATACCTTCTTCTGCACACCGTAAGCTACAACTTCTACTTCACCCAGCATCTGGGCATCTTCTTCTAATACTATATTTAGACTAATACCTTTTTTAATAGGAACAATCTGTTCCTTATAACCTATGAAACTGATTTGTAACTTACTCCCCGCAGGGACATTTAACGCAAAATTACCGTCAATATCGGTAATCACCCCAGTAGTTGAACCAACCACCATTACATTTGCACCGATAATCGGCTCGCCATTCGGATCTTTCACCGTACCTGTCACTTTCACGGTGTTTTGCTGAACAGCGTCCGGAAGAGCTTTTTCCTCACTGTACCCCTTCAAAGGTACCGACAAAAACAAAAGGAATAAAATCACCGCAAACAACATCTGATTTTTAACTCCACATTTGCCTTGTCTGGAAGTTTTCTGTTTTCCCATTAGCAAAAAATTAAGATTAAACATTTAATTCTTTATATTATCACTTTTCGTGATTACGGTAGCAAAAGTAAGTTAACATAGTAGTGGAAAGCTCCAAAATAAGCCTAAAAAGGTGGAATTATACTTCGTAACGTTTATTGATGTATAATTCCACCTTAAATAAGGCAAATATGTGATGTTCTATTGGTTTTGAATAAATCGCTCCAAATATTCCGTCGGCAACATGCCGAACTCTTTTTTGAAACAGGAACTGAAATACTTAGGGTCATTAAATCCGACGACATAAGCCAGTTCTGAAATCCGAAGGGTGCTTCCTTTTTCCTCCATAATACGGCACGCTGCTTTTAAACGTATATTCCGAATGAAAGCGGAAGTATTCAATCCGGTCAAAGACTTTAGTTTCTTATATAAAGTGGACCTGCTGGTACCCATTTCTTCCACAAAACGGGTTTGGTCGAATTCACTGTCTTCCAGATGCCGGTTGACGCAATCAATGGCGCGCTGCATGAAGTCTTCGTCCAAACTTGTGTAGTTCAACTCTTTCACCTCAAACACCAACTGATTCTTAAAATCCTTTGCCGTGCGCTCTTTCGATTTCAGCAAATTGCGGATACGGGCATGCAATACCGCCAAGTTGAAAGGCTTACTGATAAAAGCATCCGCCCCCACCTCGTATGCCTCCGCACGATCTTCCTCTTTCGTCTTTGCGGTAAGTAGAATCACGGGGATATGACTGATTTCAAGATTATTTTTCACATACTTACAAAGTTCAATACCGTCCATAACGGGCATCATCACATCGGTCACAATCAAATCCACCTCCTCATTCTCAACCACCGTGACGGCTTCCTGCCCATTTTCTGCGGTCAGCACATTATAGTCGCGATGCAGCAAACGCGTCATGAGTTGCAGCAATTCTTCATTATCCTCTACCACCAGGATTGTATGCGCCTTGACTTTTTCCGCCGAAGTACTTTCAGCGGTATCCGCCGATGTATCTTCTTCATTGGTTACAATCGTTTTTTGTACAGGTAGCACAGCTTCCTCATCAATCTGCTCTTCTTTAAAATAAGAGCGGTTGATAGGTAACGTCACTATGAATTCCGCTCCCTGCTTCACGTCACTTTCCACACAAATACTTCCTCCGTGCAGTTCCACCAAATCTTTGGTCAGTGAAAGTCCGATACCCGTTCCTATGGTATTGTATTTACGATAATCTCCCTCATAAAAACGCTGGAACAACGTTTTCTGCTTTTCTTTGGAGATGCCGCTACCATTATCCTTGACGCGCAATTGTACAAAGTCCTTATTATCGGTGTAAGAAAGAGTCACCTGTATATATCCTCCCTCCTGATTATACTTGGCCGCGTTCGACAACAGGTTATACAAAATCTTGTCAATCTTGTCCGTATCGAAATAACCGGTAATTGACTCAGGATTACAAAGCACGGAGAAGTGCATCTTCTGTTTATTAATCAAGGGTCTGAAAGCTTCTGTTTCGTTCTTTACGAAGGCAGCTATATCGCCGGGAGAAACCCGGAGTTTCAGGTTGCCCGTTTCCACCTTACGGAATTCAAGTATCTGCTGAAGCAGACGAATCAGACGGCTGATGTTACTGAACATCACCATATAAAGGTCATTGTAGCCCGGCGCCTGCATCTTCAGTTCATCCACCGTAGCGGAAATAATAGTAAGCGGAGTCAGCAACTCATGCGTAATATTGGTAAAGAACTGTAGCTTGGCATGATTGAGTTCTTCCGCTTTCGACTTTTCCATTTCGCGCAGGCGCAATTCATTGCGCAGCAACATTCTGTTTTTGGCAACGCCGAATACAAAGAAAACAACGACAATGAACATACAGATATAAATAAGGTAAGCCCACCATGTAGCCCAAAATGGTGGCAAAATCTCAACCTCCATCTCACGTATTTCCCCACTCCACACTCCATTCTCATTGGTTGCCTTTAGCCGGAAAGTATAAGTTCCGCTCTTCAAATTATTATAATAGGCAAAGCGCCGGTTGGCATCAGTATATTGCCAATCTTTGTCGAACCCCACCAACTGATAAGCATAACGGTTCAATTCAGGATTTCGATAAGTGAGAGCTGCAAATTCGATGCTGAAATTATTATATTTATCAGGAAGCGTTATTTCCTGTGTAAACGGAGGTGTAACAGGCGATATCCTGTTCCTCACATCCGGCTCCCAAGAAGCCAGCGAACGGTTGAATATCTTGATGTCTGTTATCAGATAGGTTACACTCTCATCTTTTCCCTCCAGTGCCACCGGCGGAAAACTGTTATAACCTTTGTTTCCTCCAAACAACAATTCTCCGTCTCTCTTGCACGAAGAATGCGCAATGAAGTAATTGTCCTGCAAACCATCGGCTGTTGTATAAACACGAAGGCCTGATAATGCTCCGTTCGCCGGAGCATAAAGTTTCATCAATCCGGCATTGGTGCCCATCCACAAATTGCCTTGACCGTCTTCCTCAATGGAAGAAATCATATCGCTGGGAATGCCATATTCGCGATTTTTTCCTTCAAAGCTGTCTTTTTCACGCTGATACAGATACAATCCTCCGCCTTCTGTTCCCGCCCATAGCCTACCGGAACTATCCAATCGCAAACAAAGCACGGTGTTCACCGCCAATCGTCCGTTACTTAGGCTATAATTAGTATACTTCAACGTCTCAGGATGCGAAATGTCACCATAAATATGTATGATACCGCAATTTCCCGTAGCTATCCAAATACTACCGTCCGTATCTTCCACGATATCCCTCACATGATACCAACCGGCCACTCTTCCGTCTTCAAAAGGCAATGTACCGAATTTATAAAAACCGCCATCAGCCCGGCTTACTCCCATACCGCCACGGCAACCGGCCCAGCAATTGCCACGACTGTCTTCATAGAGTGCCGACACACAACTTGAATAAAGATAAGGGGTGTTCCATTCCGTCAATACCTGCACTTTCTCACCTTTTTTATAAATCAGGATGCCCCCGTCGTAAGTGCCAAACCATAATTCACCGTTCCTACGCTGAATAACAGTGTTTATAGTGGGAATTTTTGGTATACCCGAGAATTCAGGAATACGTGAGAAAAAAGATAATTCTCCCGTAGCATTGTCTTTACGTGCTAATCCATAACTACCGATACCCAGCCAAAGGTTCTTTTCCGAATCGGCGAACAGTGCACGCACAGCTGTACTGGGCACTTCATCTTTTGTCAAGTCCAAAGAATGGAAAGCAAACAGTGAGGGCTTGGTGTTCACCATCAGTGCCCCGCCCCCAATGGAGCCCAACCAGATATTTCCTGAACGGTCACGCATCAAACTGTTTATTTCATCACACGGTATATTATGATGGGAATTACGTGATTGATAATTGATAAAGCTTCCGGGAGTTTTCCTGTCCATAATGCTGAGTCCGCTTCGTGTACCCACCCACAGTGTGTGTGTATACACATCCTCCACAATATCATAAACGATATTGTCCGACAAACTGGTATCATCGCCCGGTCGGTGCGAATATTCGGTATAACACACCCTATCCATATCCTTGGGATTATTCAGCAGGAAAAGACCGCAATCCCATCCTCCTACCCAGATATGCCCATCGGAATCCTGATAAATGACATGCGCCGAGTTTTGTTTGTTTAATTTGGGATAAGCAAAAAAACGGTTCGCAATCGGCGAATACCGAATAAGTCCGCCGTCCCATGTACCTATCCATACGTCGCCATCGGTATCTTCATATAAAGACTTGATGGAAGTACGGGGTAGCACCCCGCCCGTGAGTTTAGCATCGTATACGACAAACGTGTCTTTTTCGGCTACATATCGGCACAAACCATAATCCGTACCAACCCACACCTTCTCGTCACTCGTCACCAGCAGGCACGAAACCGCATTATTCGGTATATCGGGAACCACAAAATGGCGTATTTCTCCCGTCTTCTTATCCAATACATTCAGCCCTTCCTGTGTTCCAATCCACAAGCGGTTGTCGGCATCATCGGCCATACAATAGACGTTATTGTTGGTAAGCAATCCCGGAGTATATAGATTGGATTTATAGATAGTGGACTGATAACCATCGTATTTGCAAAATCCATAACGGGTGGCAATCCATATAAACCCCTCCCTGTCTTGGTATATTTTCTGTACCTCGTCGGCAGGTAGTCCCTGACGTGTAGAAAACTGTTTGAAATTCAGATGGGAAATAATATCAGTATCCGAAGCCCAAGATGCAGTAACTCCTCTAAGTAAACAAACCAACAAAAGAGCATACTTATAAAGAAAGCCGGGAATTAGTATTTTTTTCATATATGACCAGATATTAGGGAACGCGGCAAATATAGCAAATTTACATCTATGCCTAGGAGGAATTATAGCCCTTTTTTGTCTGTATAAACTTTTAGCTCCAAAAAATAATCACTTGGTTCGCATTCTTTGAAACCAAGTGATTATAAACAAGTAAGATTATTGCAATTTACGGAACAGAGAGCGTCAAGCGATAAACTTCAAACGAACGGGGTTGCAGCTTCAGACTCAAAGACTGTGCTTTTACTTTTACAGGACGAACGCGGGGAAGTAATACTTCCTGTTCCAATGTGTTCACCGCTTTCAAGTCGCTACTCTGCATATAAGTACACGAACCGGACAGAAGCCGGCGTTTCTTCAGCCCGTTGAAATCTATCCGTACCTTTGCCGGAGAACTTCCTACATTGACAAATTTTAAGATGACTTCTCTTGTAGGTGCATTCAACGCAGCAGTGGCATAAAGGCTGTCTTTACCTGCCACAGGGTTTCCGTCCATTTGCAAAGGAAGCACATCGGTACCCGCATTCATACCATACATCTGCTGCACATAATAGTTGGGAGTACGCATCATACGAAGATTATCGAACCAAATAAGGTCCGGATTCCACTGCCAGGCATCCACGTGGGCAAATAGAGGAGCGTATGTTGCAAGATGAACCACATCGGCATTCCGCTCCAGCCCCGTCATGAAAGCCGCTTCGGAAAGGGCTGCCAAAAAGTTGTTGGCTTTTCCCGTAGCATGGTCATGTGAAGCATACTCACCGGCAAACACTTTCGGCCCCTTACGGTCGTAATTATCATATCGGGTAGCGTTGGCAAGGAACCATTCGGGCGCCATGTAGTAGTGTTCATCTACTAAATCCACGCCGATACGCTTCATTTCAGGCCAAAGGTAATCGAACTTGTCACCATCGGCACTGGGACCGGAAGAACCGACTATCTTCACGTCAGGATACTTTGCGCGGATGGCTTTAGTGAAGACCTCAAGACGCTCGGGATAGACTTTTCCCCATTGTTCGTTGCCGATGCCAATCATTTTCAAGTTGAAAGGTTCGGGATGCCCCATTTCAGCACGAACCTTTCCCCATTTAGAGGTCACGGCGCCATTGGCGAATTCAATCAAGTCGAGGGCATCTTGCACGTATGGAGCAAGTTCGCTCAAGGGAACCACTTCATTACTTTCGTATTGGCAAGACAACCCGCAACTCACTATCGGAAGAGGTTCCGCGCCAAGGTCCTCGCTTAGCAGGAAATATTCGTAGAAACCAAGTCCCAGGGTCTGGAAATAATCGGGGAAAGCCTTATACTTGAACGTATAGTTCCAGCGATTTTCGTTCAACGGGCGGTTCTCTACCGGGCCTACGGAGTTTTTCCATTGATAGCGGGTGGCAAGGCTGTTCCCTTCGATGATGCAACCACCGGGAAAGCGGAATACTCCAGGATTCAAATCATAGAGCGCCTGAACCAAGTCGGCACGCAAACCGTTCTCCCTATTTTTCCAGGTCTTCACCGGAAAGAGTGAGATGTGATCCATATCAACCGTGCCTTCCGTCAGCAATACTACACGCAGGCGCGAATGGGCGTCGGTGAAGGGAGACTTAAGGACAACCGTTTGTTTTTGCCAGCTATCACCGCTGATTTCGATTTCTTTCTTCAAAGGGTTTTCACCGTTGGAGTTCACCAACTCGATGGAGAGTTTCATGGGACGTGCATCAGGGGTACGGGTGTAAGCGGTGAAGCGATATTCCTCGCCTTGCTTCAGACCGATGCCGCGATAGCCTTCGTTGTCAAGTCCGGCGCGCAGCAGACTACCGTCATTGACGATGCGCACGTAGTGGGGATTACGGTCGAAGCAGGGTTGTGTGTCCTGCACCGTCACATTGCCGAAGGGCACCCAGCCGACAAAGGGTTGCGGGAACTCAAAGGAACGGTTCTTCACCAGTTCGGCATAGAGTCCGCCGTCGGCACCAAAGTTGATGTCTTCGAAGAAGATGCCGTACATTGTGGGTTGTATCTTGGCTGTCGGCCGGGACACATCGACGGTCATCATACACTGTGCCTGCGCACCTAGGGCGCAGGAAAGCAAAAAGGTTGTAATCAGTTGTTTCATGGTATTATATTTCGTCATTCAAAATCAAAGGGTAGGCGTCACCGACTTGATAGTTCCGTCTTCATTAAACTCCATCCGGTCTATGCAGACTTCACGATGAACACCGGGACCGTCTTTCAGATACCATTTATTGATACGGTGATAGACGATAATCCACTCATCCTTACCGGGAATCTGCAATACGGAATTGTGTGCAGGACCATAAATTTCTTTCTCCGGACGCTGAATCAGTACAACGGATTGCTTGGCAACTTCAATGGGGCCGAGTGGTGATTTTGACGTACCGTATGCCACATGATAATTGGGTGAACCGGTATCATCTACCGACCACATAAAATAATAAAGCCCATTACGATAAAAGACGTAGGGAGCCTCACGGTAAGCATAATCCCGCAAAGTTCCTCCTTCGGGAGTCATCACGGTTATCGTCTTCTTCTTGATGGAAACCATATCCTTGTTCAGTTCGGCACCCGCCATATAGCCGTTTCCCCAGTAAAGATAGCTTTTTTTTGAAACCGGATCGGTGAAGACATCCACGTCTATCTGCTGACCTCTTCCCACAGGCGGTTCCGTAATCAATGGATGTCCCAAATCAACAAAAGGACCGGTTGGCGAATCAGCCATGGCTACTCCTATCTGTTTTCCTCCGCCATTTACAGGATTTCCACTGTAATAGAAAAAATACTTGTATTTTCCTTTGACCATCTTTTCCTCTATGCACGGCGCCCATGCATTACCGTTTGCCCAAGGTACCTGTTCGGACTTCAAGTCCAGCATCACGCCTTCATTTTGCCAGTTCTTCAAATTCGTCGATGAGAAAACCGTAAAATACCAGCCTCCCCAACCCGGTTGACCATCAGTTGTGGAATAGATATAATATTTCTTAGTCTGATTGGAATACAATATCTCAGGGTCGGCATGGAAACCCGGCAATACGGGGTTGTGGGGCAACTCCCCCAATTCTTCCGGTTTGCCCCATTGATTCGTGATGCGTTTCAATTCACTGCGTGTAATAGGAATAATCGTTCCATGACGCGGATGGAAGTTCATTTTCACTTCACCATCCACCACTTTGAAGTTCTTCAGGTCGGTGGTTTCCGTGAATTGGTACTTACCCTTCATATATACGTCATACATCAATATATACTTATCCTGATTGATGAGTTTGAAGGTACCGGCTCCTTCCACAGCGTCGGTTGTCTGCTGTTTATAATCAGGTTCCTCTTCCCACCGTCCGGAAGTGAGAGAACGGGTGGTTGCCGCCTTGATGCCATTTCCATGACCTTCTGTCTTGTAAAACAAATGAAAGACACCTCCTTTATAAACAATATCACCATCAATGCACGATTTTCCATTCTTAGGAAGAAACAAAGGTTTGGGCTCACCCACCAAGTCCGTAAACTCATCATTGGCGTATGCATAATAAATCACATCCGGTCCGTTTCCGTATTTCATAGACCAATAAACCATATATTTACCGGCTTCCGGATCATAAATCGTCTGAGGAGCCCATACCCGTTTCAAGTCTTCCTGACCGGCATAACGCTTCTGCATGTTTATAACGGAGTGCGACCAGTGAACCAAATCATCCGACTTCAGTAAAACCATGGCACGATTGGAGTCCCATCCATTGGCAGAAACCATGTCTGTCAACACCATATAGAATGTTTTTCCATCTTGGCAACGCAGGATATGAGGATCGCGCACTCCGCCGGTTGAACTGATGACTTTTGAGTCAAGCACGGGTTTACTATCATTCAGCGCCC
>ULTJ01004010.1_pt1 | contig 17337 bp, 16 predicted proteins | sample 1957491 | NCBI WGS metagenome assembly ULTJ01 (sample SAMEA4835731, study PRJEB28245) | human gut metagenome | biome: gut microbiome; material: fecal sample | place: Denmark | collected 2008 | reverse complement strand
TATGGACGATTGGCTGCCACAGGGGGAGCATCCTTTCAGAGAGCTATATAGACAATATAGTGAAAAACATGATAAAAATGACTATGACAATGTGTCACTAACTACGTGGAGCTATAGTAGATACTATTCGAATGAAAAAATACAAGATTTGATAAGAGAAAAATACAGGAGGAATCCCAAAGTTATGTTTGCTATAGAGGATCCTTTTACATTAAGCAATAGAAAAATAAGAGCTTTGTTAAAGAAAAATCCTATAACTGTTCCTTTCCATAAGAAGATTTACAAAATAGCAAAGGAAGAGGGCATAAAAGGAATAGTGCAAAGAGTAAATACCAGAGTATTTCGTTTTTGAAATGAAAGTGATAAATTAAGGAGCAAATAGAAAAAAGAATGACCAAAATATGTGTATATTTAAAAGATTTATATAAGCAAAGAAAAATATTAGGAGAATTGGCTATTAATGATTGCAAAGCAAAGTTTGCATCATCGGGATTGGGGATGGTATGGGCTTTTTTACAACCGTTGTTGACATTATTGGTGTTTTGGGTTGTGTTTCAGGCGGGATTTAAAACAGCTCCGATTTCTAATGTTGAATTTATTGTATGGTTTGCCCCCGCGTACTTGATTTGGATGTTTTTTTCAGAGGGGCTTCTCCAAGTTACAAACTCGTTGGTTGAATATAATTATCTTATAAAAAAAGTAAACTTTAAGGTGAATATTATTCCTCCGATAAAGATAGTTTCCAGTGCGATTGTTCACTGTGGATTTATACTATTTATTATTTTCCTTAATTTTGTATATGGATATGGTATATCCATATATGCATTGCAGGTAATTTATTATTTTGGCTGTACATGTATGCTTTTACTGGGGATGGGGTGGCTGTTTTCTGCACTAAATGTCTTTGTCAAAGATGTATATAATGTGGTAGCAGTTTTTACACAAATTGGATTTTGGGCGACTCCAGTTTTTTGGAATGCATCAGAAATGGACTCTAATATATTGCTAATATTAAAGTTAAATCCAATGTATTATATCTGCGAAGGATATAGGGAGACATTTATATATAAAATATGGTTTTGGGAGCATCCTGCTGAAACAGTTTATTTCTGGGCTATTACGGTTGTACTATTAATTGTCGGGGCACGAACTTTTGATAAGCTGCACAAAGTGTTTATAGATGTATTATAGGAGAAATATGGAAAACAAAATAGCAATAAAAGTAAACAATCTCGTTAAAGTATATAAAATGTATAATAACAAAAAGGATATGCTCTTTGAGAATATCAGCCCACTTAAAAAAAATAGACATACAGACTATTATGCGTTAAATGGGATATCTTTTGATGTGAAACAGGGGGAAACGTTCGGAATAATAGGTACGAATGGAGCGGGAAAATCGACCTTATTAAAGATGATTACGGGAGTGTCATCGCCAACCGAGGGAACCGTTGAAGTCAATGGAAAAGTGGCAGCATTGTTGGAGCTGGGGGCAGGTTTTAATGTTGAATATAGTGGAATAGATAATATCTATCTGAACGGTACGATGATGGGATATTCGAAAAAGGAGATGGAACAGCGAATTCCTCAAATTCTTGAATTCGCAGATATAGGAGATTTCATTTATCAGCCGGTTAAAACGTATTCAAGCGGTATGTTTGCTCGATTAGCTTTTTCTGTAGCTATTAATGTAGAACCCGATATATTGATTGTAGATGAGGCGTTGAGCGTTGGAGATGTTTATTTCCAAAATAAATGTTATAGAAAGTTTGAAGAATTGAAATCACGGGGAACTACTGTAATTTTTGTATCTCATGATATCCAGGCAGTTAAACAGATGTGCTCCAGAGTGTTATGGATAGAAAAGGGTATAATGCAGATGTGCGGAGATAGCATTGAAGTCTGCAACGAATATACCAATAGTATTTTAAAAAAAGGTCATGCCTCAGAAAAAGAGACAGATGTTGCGTATAAAGTAGAAAAATTTAATACAACTAATTTCCCTGCAATTTCATATACTAATGACAGTATTTTGAATGATAGTGTGAAAATAATATCTTGTTTTATAGAAGACAAAAATGGAATAAAAGTAAATGAGTGTAAGATAAATGAAAAATATACAGTTTCAGTGGTATTTGAAAGTTATAGAGAAATTAAAAGCTGTATTGCCGGTTTTGTAATAGAGACGGTAAAGGGATTATGGGTAATAAATACGAACAGTTCAATATGCGGAAATAAAGGGAGCTTTTATGTTAAAAAAGGAAGCCTCAATCGAGTGGATTTCACGTTTGTGATGCCGCCGCTTATGAGGGCAGAATATGTAATGGGGGTGGCAGTGGCAGAAGGAACAAGTAAAGATTATGAAATACTGACATGGCTATATAATGCATTCGCAGTAAACATTGTGAATAATGGAAATAATTCTGCACTAATAGATGTAGAAACAGAGATTAAGATATATGAAAAAGAAGGTAAGGAGGAGACTTAGTTGAAAGTTACAGGTGAACGATTTGTACCGGGGAAAATGTTTAAACATTCTGAGATTGAGCATATGCATAGATATACGGCAGTGGCACCGTTGCTGAAAGGAAAAGTAGTACTTGATGCAGCCTGTGGAACAGGGTATGGCAGTAATATGCTGGCAAGAGAAGCCGAGAGAGTGTGTGGCATAGATATTAGTCAGGAAGCAATAGCGTATGCAAACGAAAATTTTGGAGCAACAGAAAATGTAGAATATCAAATTGGAGATATAACGCATATTCCTTATCCGGAGAGCACATTTGACGTGGTTGTTTCCTTTGAGACCATAGAACATGTTAATGAAAAACTGCAATATTTATTTTTAAAAGAAATAAAACGTGTTTTAAAAGAAGATGGTATATTAATTATGTCGACTCCTAATAAGGAGATATATACGATACAACAAGGAAATCAAGCGACAGAATGGCACGTGAAAGAATTTCTGGAAGAAGAATACCATGATTTTATACAGAGTGAGTTCCAATACGTGAAGTATATTCAACAGTATATTAGTCATGCATCGTATTTGACCGACGAAACTGAAAATGAAGTGGCATTGTATAATTCTCAAAAAGATAAAAAGGGTAAATTTATCATTGCAATAGCTTCGGATTCAGAAATACCAGATAAATTTCAATTAAATTCAGTGTATTATTATCCCGACGAATATGCTAAGCTGACTGATATGTGTCAAGTGTATTATGCAGATAAGGAGACGGAGTTTACAGAAGATAGGTGTGAGCTTATAGAAATAAGTGGGGGAAAAGGAATTGTAGAATTTTCAGTAGAGATGGAGGATGATGGCTCAATAGGGAGAATACGTGTCGATCCGTGTGCTAAGACGTGCGCCATAAGAGATGTCAAGATAGAAATAATAGGGGACAACAGTGAAGTGATTTCTGCAATAAATGTTCAGAATAATGCTGATGTTATAACGCATGGTATAGATTGGTTTTATCATAGGGACCCTCAATATATTTTAACAATGGAGGAGAACTCTAATGTTAAAAAACTACACGTTAAGTATGAGATAATAGACTACGATATAGATCCATATGCCTATTTTGAAAAGCAAATTGAACAAGCTCATTTGGAAAACATAGAAACTGAACAAATGAGACAAAAAGCATTGAGAGATATGCAAGTAGATATACAAGAATTGCAAAATGGTATGTTAGAAAAGCAAAACGATATACAAGAATTGCAAAATGGTATGTTAGAAAAGCAAAACGATATACAAGGATTGCAAAATGGTATGTTAGAAAAGCAAAACGATATACAAGAGTTGCAAAGCGATATGCAAAAAATGAGGAATGAATTAGAATATTATAAGAATAGAAGTTTCAAGCAAATGATTGCGGATTGTTTAAGAAAAGAAAGATAAAGAGAGGGAAAAAGAAATGCACTTTTATACGAGCGTAAATACGAATTATTTACCTAAAGCAAGAATATTGGCTAAGACAGTAAAACAATATTGCAAGAATGCCAGATTTTCATTGGTGTTTTCGGATGAATTACCTAAAGAAGTAGTGCCGGAAGAGGAGCCTTTTGATGACATTATCATGGTTGAAGAATTAGGCATACCTGTAGAAAATCTTAATATGTGGATATATGAACATAATGTAGTAGAGTTGTGCACTGCTGTAAAGGGACAGGCCTTGGTTAAATTCCTCGAAGAAGGGTCGGAGAAGGTTGTTTATTTAGATCCGGATATAGCAGTATTTAATGATTTACATGAATTGGAGGAATTACTGGAGGAGTATGATGTAGTGTTAACACCTCACGTGACCATACCGGAGGAAAATGCAATTGATATTGCAAATAATGAAATATGCGCTTTGAAACATGGGGCATATAACTTTGGATTTTATGCTGTAAAGAATAGTAAAAATGGATTAGCTTTTGCAAGATGGTGGAGAGATCGATTAATAGATTTCTGCTATGATGATATTCCTAACGGAATTTTTACAGATCAAAAATGGGGTGATTTAGCGCCGTGCATGTTTGACGGGGTATTTATTACGAGAGATCCCGGATATAACGTATCAACATGGAATATATCTCATAGGATCATCTCCAAAAACCAAGATGGACTTTATATGGTAAATGATGTACCGTTGAAATTCTATCATTTTTCCGGATTTGATTCCGGAGCTCAGGAAAGCATGCTGGGAGTATACGCCAATGGAAATAAATATTTATATGAATTAAGAGAATGGTACATCAAGCGTATGCAGGAAGAAGAACAGGATAAATATGGAAAATTTGCTTCAAAGTATAATTTTTATGACAATGGAGAAAAGATAACTAACGAAGAAAGAAAAGTTATGAGAAAAAGAATTGATGTATCGAAATTCTTTGAAGACACTAATCCATATACTGTTGAGCAGGAAAAAAGCTACTATAAGTGGTACAGAAAGGAAATAGGGTTGGAATTTGAAAATAAATCCTTGGAGCAATTACGGGAAGAAAACCAGATTATGAGAAACGAGTTGGATCGTATTTATTCGATGAAATATTGGAAATTCGGGAAAAAAGTAAAATCTGCTATGCGTAAAATCGGGATTAAATAGTGAGGGGCTGAAACGTGGTACAGTTTTTTAGAATAAACCAGAACAAATCAAAAAATGAAGTTAATATTGCCAAATATAATTTATGCGATGAGGGATTAGAATTAGAAACTTACGAGCAAATAGATTATATTCATGATTTATTAATTGTGAGCGATAACGTTTGGTTAAGTAAAAACTGTCTACGAAAATTGCGAGAGGTTGCAAACAATAATCCGGAAATAGGAACCGTTTCTCCGCTTTTTAGTGTTGACTTTGAGATTATGGAATGTATAGCACTAAAGAATCGCATTTCGAAAAAAGAAAGCGACTGGGAAGAGATTATTGAAGCATGTGCCAGCCCGGTATGTCCGGAGGTGACAAGAAATATTCTGGAATGTGTTTATGTTAAGAAAGAAGTACTTCAAGAAACGGGACTTCTGTCAAAAGAGGAATTTTTGCAGCCTAAAAGTGTAGCCTTGTGGTTTGACGAGGTTCAACAGCTTGGGTGGAAAAATAAAATATGCGGGCAAGCTGTGGCAATAGGCAATGCATTATTTGAAAAAAGCGAAAAGTATTACACGGATCGCTTGACAAGTGCTGCCAAAGAAATGATGAATTGGTTTAATGAAACGGTGGCACTATACGATAATCTGCACTATTCTAATGGACGCCATAATATTATGCATTATTTACTGGCAGACTTTCAAGAAGGAATGCGGAATAATGTGGGGGGGACACAATTTCATGTGGCAGACCTTGTTGAATATCAAAGGTATAGTTATAATGTGTATGTTTTGGCACGAGATGGAGCATATCTGCGTTTGACAGAGTACACAGATGATGAAAAGAAACAGTTTGATTTTTATGTGGGTGAAGCACCTATTTACAATGTATATTATGATCCTACGCATGAAAAAATATATGAATTGATCTTACGTTCCTTCGCAATAGAATTAGTGCATGTACATCATACAATGTGGATGCCCTTGAATATATACGATGCAGCGGATAAAATGGGTATTCCTATTATAGTGAGTCTACACGATTATTACTATGTGTGTCCACAACTAGTAATGTTAAGACCTAATGGGGAGTTATGTACGCAGGAAACCTGTAGGACGGATTGTCAGGAGTGTCTAAAGCAAAAGAAAATTATGGAGCCGGAGAAATATATAGAAAAATGGCACCTGAAGCATAAAGAAGCTTTAGACAAATGTCAAAAAATCATCTTCCCGTCTCAGTATGCGAAGAGAGTGGTTTTGGATTTTTATCCTACAATAGAAAATCGGACGATGGTAATAGAACATGGGATTAAATTACCTGAGGATACAGAAGTTGGTGATCCCCACAAACAACATCCAAAGTTAAAAATTGCTTTTATTGGGGGAATTAGTGATATTAAAGGCGGAAAATTAATCAATCAAGTAATTCGTCAAGATGATTCCCACTTTGAATGGTACATAATGGGTGGAATCGCTAGCGAGGACTTGATTAATTTAAAAAAAGATAATTTAACGAAAACCGGATGGTACAAAAAGAATGAAATATATCAGTTATTAAGAGACTATGAGATTGATATAGTATGCATTTGGTCAATAGTAGCAGAGACTTTTTGCTATACATTATCAGAAGCTTTATCAGTTGGAATACCTGTGATAGCAACACATGTGGGAGCTTTGGGTGATAGAGTAGAAGCGTTAAAGTGTGGCTGGCTAATTGATAGGAATGCAAGTTTAGATGAAGCACTGAAACTGTTATGCGATTTAGATAACAATAGAGAGAAAATAATTGAAAAAAGAAAAGCTATTTCAAAGCTAGTATTAAAGGATATTGCAATGATGGGGAAAGAATATGATGAAGTTTATTCAGAACTCATAGACCGTGAGCCAATGCGGTATCCGGATATAAAAAGTATTATGCAATATAAGCATAATGATAATATATCTGATGATAATGCGGACGAAAGTAAGTTTTCGGTATCGGAAACTGATATTAATGAGGTTATTATTAGTGCTGAGGATAATATGCGTTTTATAGCTAGTGAAAAGGAATTAAATGAACTTAAAAGTTCTTTGCTGGTAAAGGTGGCTATACAACTTAGAAAAGTGAAGATACCAGGAAAACAAAAGATCAAGGATATATTGATGAATAAGAAATCAAGGAGGCTTTAACAATGAAAGCGAAGATAGAAAATGTAAAGAAAGAACGTATAGCAGTTTATTTTTTTGTGTTTTTGCTTTTCGCATTTTTTTATAGAAAAATACCATTAATTCAAGATGCGTGGGCTAGTCAAGTATACAATTCAAATGGTAATTTTATTGATTGGATTAGTAAGTGCTTGCCATTATATTTTACGCTTAACGGAAGAATTATAGCGACTATTTTTGTAGGCTTTTTTGAAAGAAATGAAATAGTGCTTGATTTCGCAAACGCCATTTTTATTACAGCATTGATATATTTAATCGAAAATACCGCGACCAAGAGAAAAAATATATTTTCTACGCTTCTCGTACTTTTTTTATTATTGTTGGTGTCTGCTAATATAAGAACAGAAGTATATTTCTATGCAACGATGATATATTTAATGCCTACACTATGGTTTTTCTTTTTTTTGTTATTTGTTCCAAAATACTTAGAGGATAAAAACAATAAAAATTTTTGTATACTCTGTATTTTAGGAATATTGAATTCAGGATGGATTGAGCATTGTGGATTTGCCTATGTATTAACAATAGGGCTTTTTTGGTTAATTGATTTATTTAAAAATAAAAAAATAAATATAAAATTTACAATATTTGAGACTTTGAATGGAATAACATTTTTACTAATGATTTTAAGCCCAGGAATGAGATTGCAAAGAAATCTTGAGTCAACAGGGAACTCAGTCGTTACAAATATTAAATTAACCTTACAAGCAATAGCTTATGAGCATAAGATGTTGATGCTGATTCTAATTATAGTCTGTGGGGTATACGTGAGGCATTATTGGAAAAATAGGATAGCGGCAACTATATATCAAGTGGTTACATTGATATATGCAATATTGTTTTCAATTAATTTAGTGAAACCATATATAACAATACCTGTAATATCGGACTTATTTAATTTGAACTGCTTTAGAATGGGAGTAGGTGGAACAGCAAGTTCAGTAATAGCTGTAGGAATCATTGTATTATTATTAATAGCAATTTTTTTAAATGAGAAAAGAGAACAATTGCTCTTTATATTTGGAGCAGCTATATTTAGCTTTATGCCAACAATATTTACACCTAATTTTAGTTATAGGACATGTTTTTTTGGTATTATTTTATTCATTTTTCTAACAGCGAACATTTTTCTTTCAGTTTGTATGGAAGAAAAGAAAGAGAAAATTATTGCACAAATAATTGTAATGGTAGCTTTGGCCGTTCAGATAGATTCATATATGATTTTAACTGCAAATATTGATAGTACTCAGAAGGAACGAGTGGCAAGAATCGATATGGTAAAGGAACGACAAAGAATGGGTGAATGGGATTATAATAAGACTTTGATATTGCCACGATTCTCATCGAATCTATTATATGCGGATGCGAGTCCGGATATATACTATGATCCGGTTCATTATAAAGTTTTTTTGCAATTTTATGGCTTGGATCCCGATACATTAGTAGTTTTTAGCAATGAGCTAGATGAACTAAGAATAGAAACAAACACAGATGAAATAAAAATGGAAATATTACAGAAAGGCGAAATGAAACAAGGGGAATACACATATGTATTCTATATTATGCAAGGTGGACAATCAATATGGTCATCTGGACAGATTCAAAGCAGAATTATTACGACAAATATGCCCAAAGTAGATGGACAATGCTATTTTAAATGTGATATTGTAGATAAAAGCGGTGATATTCAGGAAGTATATTCAGCAAAGTTACTTCCGCAGGTTTAAGACAGGATGAAATTTATTGTAATTATTTGATACAATTAGGGAGAAAAAAGATGCAGATAATGAAATACATGTTTCAGCAACACGGGGATGAAAGAGGACAACTTGTTGCATTGGAAGAATTTAAAGATATTCCTTTTGAAATAAAAAGAGTTTATTATATGTATGATACGGGAGAGGGAGTTAGAAGAGGCTATCATGCTCATAAAAGTTTAAAGCAAATATTAATATGTATTCATGGATCGTGCAAAATCCTTTTAGATAACGGTTCGGAGAAAAAAGAGGTTCCGCTTGAAAAGCCTTATGAAGGACTATACGTCGCCAGCAATATGTGGAGAGAAATGTATGATTTCTCTTCAGACGCTGTATTAATGGTTTTAGCATCGGAATATTATGATGAATCAGATTATATCAGAAACTATGACGAATTTTTGAAATACATAGATAAAAAGGAGAAATAGAAATGAAAGTACCTTTTGTCACATTTCGCCCATTAGAAAAAGAACTGGATAAAGAGTTAAGACAAGCCTTTGAAAGAGTATACGAGAGAAGTTGGTATATAGAAGGGGAAGAAGATATTCTGTTCGAAAAGAAATTTGCAGAATATTGCAATAGTTCTTTTTGCGTAGGTGTTGGAAATGGATTAGATGCTCTTATGCTAGCATTAAAAGCACTAAATATAGGCCAAGGGGATGAGGTTATTGTACCGTCAAATACTTATATAGCAACAGCATTGGCAGTGACATACGTGGGGGCAACGCCGATATTTGTTGAACCTGATATTAGAACATTTAATATCGATCCACAAAGAATCGAAGAGAAGATTACAACGAAAACTAAGGCAATTATGCCTGTGCATTTATATGGGCAACCGTGTGAAATGGATTTGATTATGGAGATAGCTCAAAGACATAGATTATATGTAATTGAGGACTGCGCACAGGCGCATGGGGCGACATATAAGGGGAGAAAAGTTGGTTCATTCGGTAATGCGGCAGGTTTTAGTTTTTACCCTGGAAAAAATTTAGGAGCTTTAGGTGATGCAGGGGCTACAGTTACTAATGATAAGGTGTTAGCAGAAAAAATAAGAGCATTAGGAAATTATGGATCTGATTATAAATATCACCACATCTATAAAGGAAATAATAGTCGCTTGGATGAGTTACAAGCAGCATTTTTATCTACAAAATTGCAATATTTAGATAAAGTGAATGAAAATCGTAGAACTACAGCAGAGAAATATTTATCAGAAATAAAAAATGAAAATATTATTTTGCCGTATGTAGATGACCAAACGTGTCCTGTTTGGCATATTTTTGCAATTAGATGTAATAGAAGAGAAGAACTCGAAAAATGGTTAAATGATGCTGGCATTGGTACGAACAAACATTATCCAATACCGATGCATCTCCAAGAATGTTATTCAGATCTCGGTATAAAAAAAGGTGAGTTGCCAATAGCAGAAGAAATAAGTGAAACAGAGTTGAGTCTTCCTATGTATTATGGAATGACACAGGAAGAGATTCAGTTTGTAATCGATAGAGTGAATGAATTCAGATAGGAGATCGACTTAAAATGAAAAAATTGTATTTTTTTATAGGTACAGAAGCAGAACTTATGAAGATGTTTCATGTTATCAATGAGGCGAAAAAGAGAGGATATGATTGTAAGATTATTTCAAATGGACAGAATGATATAAAAAATAGCCCATATTTGGAAAAAGTAGGTGGTGTTATCGACGTTGATTTAACTAAAATGATGCCAGAGGAAAAAACTGCTACAAATTATTTGAACTGGTTCTTAAAAACTGAAAAACTTGGAGTTAAAGTTATGAATCAGGTAAAAGAGGAATGCTGTGGAGACTTGATTATGATAGTTCATGGTGATACCTTGTCTACATTAATGGGAGCTAGAATCGCACAAAAAACTAAAATTGATTATATGCATGTTGAAAGCGGGTTAAGATCTCATAATTGGTTTTCACCTTTTCCGGAGGAAATAGACAGATATTTTTCTTCAAAAAAATCGGTTATAAATTTTTGTCAGAAAAAAGAAGCAGCAGAATATGCAGCAAAAGCATTTAAAGGGAAAGCAGTAAATACAATATATAATACAGGAATTGAAATATTGCTTGATGCTTTAAAAGAAATTGAACAAAATAATTTATCGGCTCCAGTAGAGGGAAAATATTTTCTTACGGCTATTCATAGGCAGGAAAATCTCATGAATGGAAATTTTATGAAAAATACGTTTGAAAAGATTTTTGATATGTCTGAAGATATGAAATGTGTATTTATATATCATATTCAGACGGAAAATGCCTTGAAAAAATTTGGGCTATGGGACAGATTTGAAAGATGTCAAAATATTATAAAGATTCCAAGACAGAATTATGTTTCATTTATTAACTATGTAATACATAGTGAATTTGTAATGGCTGACGGATGTGGCAACCAACAGGAATTTTATTATTTAGGTCAGCCATATTTGATAATGAGAACCGCTGTCGAAGAAGACTCAGAAGGATTGGGTGTAAACGCTTTTTGTTTTAAGGGAGATTATAGTAAGATTGATGAATTTGTTTCACACTATACTGATTACAAAAAGCCGAAAATTATCCCCCAAAAATTACCTAGTAATATAATTATGGATGAAATTGATATGTATTTTGGAAGGAATTAATATGCAATTATTGCGGAAAATGATGAATATATGGGAACCGTAAGCCTTAAACATATTAGAGATAATTCGGCAGAATTTGCAATTGCAATTAGATCTGTGGCTATGGGGAAAGGTATTTCTTCAGAGGCAATGAAAAAAATCGCGTATATTTGAACGTGCTTGCGGATAATGAGTCTGCAAGCAAATTGTATGAACGCTGTGGATTCAAATACGAGGGAGAATTCCACGACCACTTAAACATTGGAGGAAAATATATGAATTGGAAATGGTATGGATTATTAGAAAATGAATACAATGGAAAACTGCTCCAGGGGGTTATGGCAGGTAGGCTATATGACATCTTAAACCATTTGGAAGGGATGGTGGCCTAAGATGAACAATATTGCAGAAAATGTTATTCTTGGTAAGAATATTACGATTGGAAATAATGTAACGATTAAATCAGGATGTATTCTTGGGGATAATATTGTAATTGGTGATAACGTATATATTGATTTTGAAACGATAATTCATAGCAATGTTGTTATTGCTCAAGATAGTACTATAGGGGTCAGATGCATCTTAGGTGAATACACTGCTGATTTTTATGAAGATAGAGTAAATAAAAATCATCCGCTCTATATAGGTGAGAAGTCATTAATCAGAAGTGAAACCATAATTTATGGAGATAACAGATTTGGAAACCATTTACAGACAGGACATAGAGTAACCATTCGTGAGAAAACCAACATTGGTTCCCATGTAAGAATCGGGACATTGTCTGACATTCAGGGAAACTGTGAAATTCAGGATTATGTCAATATACATAGTAATGTTCATATTGGAATGCACAGTCTAATCAAGAAATATGCCTGGATTTTTCCGTATGTTGTTTTGACAAATGATCCTAATCCACCCTCAAATTCTCTTTTAGGAGTGACGATTGAGGAATTTGCAGTTGTGGCAACCGGATCGGTGGTATTACCTGGAAAGGTTATTGGAGAGGGGGCTCTTGTAGGAGCTGGGTCTATTGTGACAAAGGATATTTCCGCTGACGCGATAGCTGTCGGAAATCCGGCAAAAGAACATGGGAAAACAGATAAAATAAAAGATGCAATTACTCAAAAACAAGTTTATCCTTGGCGATATACGTTTGATCGTGGAATGCCATGGGAGGGGATAGGATACGAGAAATGGACTCAGAAAAATAATGACTTATAGATTAGATAAGGTATTTTATTTGCAGTATGAAAAATTGAGAAATCGTTGTATTTGCTTGAAAGGATATATATTAGAAAATGATAAAACTGGAGACTGAATAAAGAGGAGAATAGAAACAAATGATTAATGATGAAGCGAGTAGTAAAGCACAAACGACTAGAATTTGTGTATAGATTGTGCTAAGACGATGGCAATAATTGCCGTTTTATTAGATCATTCCAACGGAATTTTTTATACGAGTTCTTGGATAGCAACGAGCTCATATTTTTCGGTCAGCTTATTTGTTATATTAACAGGAATGACGCAAAAGATAGTGGCAGTCAGAAAGGAACGTTTCGGGGGGGCATTTGTTAGAATTGCAAAAATGCTTCGAGATTATGCAATAGCCGTTCTTGTACTACAGTGCATGATTTACATTGGCTTTGAAAAAGGAATTAAAACAATATATTGGTGTGTCTCGCCTCAGAATCAGCGAGCAGTGAAATTTTATGATAAAAATGGATATCAAAGAAATGATATGTGCAAGACATTAGCAAAAAAATATTATGATATTGATGAAATTAATAGATATATTTGGTATGTTGTTGAAAAACAATAACTGGAGGACTAAAGAGTGGAGATAAAATTAAGTATTGTCGTACCTTGCTATAATGAGGAAGCTGTACTACATGATTTTTATAGGGAAATTACAAAAGTATTGACGGAGGATATGAAGCAGGTAAAATATGAAATTATTTTTGTAGATGATGGCTCAAAAGATACTACAGTCGAAATAATTGAAGATCTGTCCAATAGAGACGGTCATGTTCAGTATGTTTCATTTTCAAGAAATTTCGGAAAAGAAAGCGCAATGTATGCAGGGTTAATGTATGCAGACGGAGACTATACTGTAATTATGGATGCTGATCTTCAGCATCCTCCAAAATATATTCCTGAAATGTATCAAATAATACAGAGTGGTAATTATGATATGGTTGCGACTCGAAGAAAGAGTAGAGGCAATGAATCGAAGTTTGCCTCTTTTTGTAGTGAAACGTTTTATAAAGTAATGAATAAAATCTCTGGAATTAATATGGGCGATAATGCAATGGATTACCGTATGCTTAATAAAAAAGCGAAGCAGTCAATAGTTAATTTGAAAGAATACAATCGGTTTTCTAAAGGGATATTTGAATGGATTGGATTTAGAACATATTGGATGGAAATCGAAATCAATGACAGGGTGGCGGGAACGTCAAAGTGGTCTTTTAGGAAACTGCTTGCATATGCAATTGAAGGGTGTGTGGCGTATTCTACTTTGCCTTTGCATTTATCTTCTCTATTAGGAATTCTTTTTTGTTTAATTGCATTTATTATGATTGTGATTATGGTAATACAGGCTGTTGCATTTGGCAATACTGGTTCGGGTTATGCAACTATTATTTGTTTGATATTGCTGATGGGAGGAATTCAGTTATTTTGTATAGGCATTTTGGGACAATATTTGGCCAAAGATTATTTAGAAAACAAAAAGCGCCCCATATATTTAGTTCAAAAATCGAGTAAGGATGATAAAGAATAAAATGAGAAAAAGGGATGGCGAACTGCTACAAGCAAGTACGATTTTGTTTTGTTTAAATATTCTGGCGAGTGGATTGAACTATTTTTGTCAGCTTGTTATGGCAAGAGTTTTATCTGTTGAATCGTATGGTACAGTAAACACTATTTTTTCATTTATGATGATAATAGCCGTACCTGGTACCACGTTGACCATGTTGGTTGCCAAATATTATGCGGGAGATAATTTCAACCTTGGGAAAAGGTCATATTTGAAGCAACAGATTAAAAATGTGTGTATCCTTACAGCGTTTGTGGCAATTATATTATTTTGCTTTCAAAACTTTTTGTTCAAGGTGCTATCAATAAATGATAGCATTGTCTTGATAATGACAATTATACTTGCTTCATTTGGATATTTTCAACCGCTTTATTCAGGCGTTTTTTCAGGAAAAAAATGCTTTATTTTGGTTGGAATATATTCATTGTTTATTCCGATTTATAAGTTACTAGCTATAGGAGGAGCATATTTATTTTCTGAGGAGGATAAGTTACGTCTATATGTTGTTTTAGGTTTAATGATTCTTGGGGTGGTTATCACTGCTATATATGGTCATATTAAAGCGTATAGAATTATTGAAAGTGATAAAGAGAAATTAAAAGGAAAAGAACATATTTATACAAGAGAAGACATAAATATATTGTTTTTGAATATGAGCCTTATGCTGTACATGAATATAGATTTACTTTCTGTGCGATACTATGGCAATGAGACAGAAAGCGGTTTGTACAGTGCGGTACTTTTATTTGGGAGGATCATATATTATTTTTCGACAACTCTTGGAACTGTTTTGTTGCCATCAGTTGCGGATGGCGCCTTGACATACAAGGAAAGAAAAAGGACTTTAAATAAAGCAATTGTGCTTATGATAGCTTTTGCAGCAGTATCCATGATACCTATTAACCTATTTAAGAATTTTTTCATAGAAATTCTTTACGGAGTAGAATATTTACAGGCATCAAAATATGTGATTTATGTGAGCATTATTTCGTTATCACTTAGTTTATATACAATAATGGTAAATTATGTTGTAGGAGTTGGTAAAACGAAGAAACCTGTAGTTGTACTATTGATTGTTGATTTATTACTGGCTATAAGCGTTTTCTTGCTACATGATATTACGTTAATTTTGTTCACGATTAGTGCTATAGGAATTTTAGGGGCTGGAGCTATATATGTGATAGCAAATGTGTATAAAGGGGAAGAAAATTAGAGATTACAGAAGCGAATTATTAAGATTTATAGTAACTATAGGTAGAGTTATGTTTTGAGTGGATATATACTGAAAATTTTAAATCTTATATTGGAAAAAATATGTAATAGAGAAGGAAGCTATAATTGGGCAAGAGGCGTCGATTAGAAGTGGTTCAATAATTTATACGAACTCTATTATTGGCGAAGGATTTCAAACAGGTCATCAAGTGACAATTCGGGAAAAAACAAAAATTGGAAATCATGTAAGTGTGAACAGTATAGCAGTTTTGATTATATCACTGCTTGATGGTTGTTAGACCGTTAGACCACTTACGGATTGTTCTTCGCAAAGGATAGCCAACTAGCTGAGTTTGGACTGCTGTAACTTTTTAGTAGTGTTCATGAGGACCACCTGAGATAAGATACAAAGAAATGTGAATATTGGGGGAGTATCTCATGAATATGTTATGATGGTAAAGCACTCATAATAGAGTGTATACAATATGTGATGAAAAGTGGATATAATGGAGAAGAGAAAAATTAGGGATTGGCGAATTGAATTATTAAGATTTGTAGCAACTATTGGAATAGCTATGTTTCATTTCGAATGGATATATATTGGAACACCTGTTTTTTTGCAACATTTTTATTTGTGGGTAGAGTTTTTCTTTGTGCTAAGTGGTTTTTTTCTGGCACGGAATACGGAAGGAAAACTGCAAGGAAATGGGATAATGAATTCTGTTGAATATACATTTCGACAGGCAAAAAAAATGTATCCTTCATATTTGATTGGGTTTATTTTTTCGTTTATAGTATATTGTAAAGTCTGCCAAATAGAAGGTTGTCGGAATACTTTAAAACTCTTATGGCATAGCAAATGGGAAATAGCCTATTTACAATTGTCAGGCATAGAGCAGACAGCACCAACTATAAATGGTGTTACATCATATATTCCGGCACTTTTGGCAGCTAGCCTTATTTTGCACTATTTGTTGTGCAATCATAGAAAATTTACAACAAATATTGTGTCAGTACTAGCGCCTATTGCTATATATTCCCATATAATGAATACATATGGAAATTTGTCACAATGGATTCCTTATGAAAATTGGTATACAATTGGAATACTACGAGCTATAGCTGGAATGAGTCTTGGTATTTTTGCGTACTCTACAATAAATTGCAAGACAGGGGGGGGCAAAGAATCAATTATTCTGACAATTATAAGTTTGATATTAATGGTTGGATTAGTTGTGTGTAGAAATGATATAAGTTATTATGATGAAGTGATGTATCCCTATGTATTTGCAGTATGTATTGGAAGTATATATGTGAGAACACCCAAATATTCAATTGTAAGTTTGGAAAATATCATAATTTATTTAGGGAAAATATCATTAAACATATATGTGATTCACTATGGAATATGCTATCTTATGAAGACATATTTCCCAGAGAAGAAATATGGGAGCATGGCTATTGTGTATGTTGTATCAGTATGTGTGTTGGCTATAATGGTTGAATTTATAATAACGGAATTTAGAAAATTATTAAGTAGAACATTACAGTAGTCGCAAAATGATTAAAATATTTAAGATAAGTAATATAAAATGAATTAAGACGATAGTAGATGGGCTATATGATGTTGCCGAGAGGAATAC
>ULTJ01006047.1_pt1 | contig 17342 bp, 26 predicted proteins | sample 1957491 | NCBI WGS metagenome assembly ULTJ01 (sample SAMEA4835731, study PRJEB28245) | human gut metagenome | biome: gut microbiome; material: fecal sample | place: Denmark | collected 2008 | reverse complement strand
ATGGCCGCCGGTTACCCGACCGGTTAACTCCCCTTTCTTTTTTGGCTCAGTCTCGGACGTAGCGGGTTCGCTATTTCGCTCGATCTGATAATATTCATAAAATCCTTTGTGCCCAACAGGGTAATAAACTGAAGGTTGGCACCCATGATAAAAGCGTCCGGAACAAACCACCGGATAAACCAGGCCATGAAGGGCGAAAGAAGCCAGCCGGAAAAAGCGCCCCGGCAAATGGTTAGTGCTATCATTTTGCTGATCCGCTTGCCATGTGTCGCCAGGAAGGCCAATTCTTCGTGCTTTTCAAACACTTTCATCTGTTCATAGGTGACGCCTATCTTCAGGTAATGCCGGGCAATCCTGATCTGATTACCCAAGCATGGCCGTTTCATTGTCATGCGTAAGGCGAAGCGCTTGCCGGTAAAAGGTATTCTGACCGCTTTAAAGGGCAGGGAAACGCCTATATCCAGCAGGGCTTCCGCCGCTTCCAGTTCTACATTCATAATTCACTTTAGCTTTACGCCCCGGCGTTTGCCGGTATGTCTTCAATAGTGAAAGGGGCACTACCGTCCGCTGGTTCCGCAATGCTTAACTTACATTTGATTTTGGAAACGGAAGTCAGGTTCAGGTTACCACCGATGTATGCTGACAACAAACAGTTAGGGATCGTGATGCGCTGGCCGCTGTCCGTATCGATGACAGCATCACCGGTTACCTGAACCAGTTTTGAAGGTGCAGTCCATCCGGTAACCTTCTCACCGGTTTTCTTCAGGGCGCCGCCCATCGTTGCCACCAAATTTTCAGGGCTTAACTGGATCAGGTCAAAAGCCGGTTTGATAGTGCCGTTTGACTTCGGGATAATTTTCACCGGATAACCTTTTTTCTGTGCGGCACGGATTTCTGTGATTTCGCCTTCCTGCCCGCCCCAGTCGAATGAATCTTCCTCGATGAAGCCGAGGGACTTTTTATTAAATTTGAACTCATCCAGGCCAAACATTAAATTTTGTTCGTCTCTTTCCATAATATGTTCTTTCTTTTAAAAATGATTATTACTATCAGCGTCGAAACAATACCGGCAATAAACCCGATTGAACACCATTTGAACGCTGTTTGAAAGGTGTTTTTCTTTATCTCTGTGACCTGTCGGTCGGTGTCGCTACGGATGCGGGTTAGTTCCTTTTCGTACCGTTCGCATTGTACCTGAAGGCTATCGCAGGAAGCGGTCACATAAAGGGTGTCACCTGTTGTCGTTACTTTTACGTTTGCCTGACCGCTCTTATCGGTATAAGCGGCACCTGGCGGCAAATTATGGAGGTTCTCCACCGGGATCACCATTTCCACTTTCGATTCCGGTACCGGCACGGTCGTCACTATCTGTATTTCTTTTATTATCACGCTGTCGCTTGTAGCCTTTTGGCTTTCCGCTAATTTCCGGGTAGTCCCGCAACTCACGGCCAACAGGGCAAGCATTATCAAAATACCGACAGTTCGGAGCCTTTGAAACAGCTCGTTCCAAACGGACGACAATTGCATACAAATCTTTTTTTTCATTTGATATTGCTATTAATGTAACCTTCACATCTTCGTACATGGCTTTATAAGTATCATGTATTTCTTTGGTTTCCCGAAGGGTACGCAGTGTTTTATTCGTAAGCCAGACAAGAACGGTCGCCAGGCTCCCCGATGGAATAAGCCACTGTAATAGGGTGGATAAGGTTTCCGTCATTGCCTGGTTAATTTATTGGTTAATACCTATCTGTTTAAGCCACTTTTGCACGTCAAAACTGGGACACGCCTTTGCAGCCAGTTCATTATGCCCAATGATTTTCACGTCTGGGAAACGACGATGAAAGTCTTTCACGTAGGCTTCCATTGCTTTGAGTTGACCGGGGGTGCGGGTGTCCCTGGGAGTCTTGCCGTCACGGGCTACACCCCCGACATACACAACGTGCCGGCTTGTACTATTATGGCCTTTTGCCCCGTTGGTAATTTCCCAGGGATCGACATTCGCATCCTCATTATTTTGCACCAGGCGTTCGACCTTGCCGTCCAAGTGGATCATATCAGTGTACCCGACTTGTTTCCAACCACGACCACCCCGGCTGACCGGGTTGGTGTGCCAGCGGCGGATTTCTGTTGAAGTAACCGGACGACCTTCAGGAGTGGCGGTGCAATGTAAAACCAAATACTTCAGTTTACCCATTAGTTACCGCCTCCCGCTTCATCATCGGTAGCAACTTGGCTCAGTGCGATGGTCACTTTTTTGGTTTTATCTGCATCTAACGTCACAACCAGATTCCCGGCTTTCGCTTTACCACTGGTGTTTTTTTCAGCGGTAACTTTCAGTCCGTCATCCGTACCGATAACTGCATATCCGGCTGGAGCTGCGCTCACGCTATATTCCCCCGATGAGGTAATTACCACCTCCTTACTTTCTCCCATAGCTTTGAACGAAAGCTCAGACACATCAGCAGAAAGAATCTTTTCCGAAGACTTGAACACAGGAGATGTACGGGTGTCTAAAACCACCATCTCCTCACCGAACGCGATGTTCGTATCGGCTTTCATCAGCAGCTTGAAGAAATAAAGTTCACTGGCATTAGCAATCTTATCGATCTGAATCACGTCCTGATCGTCCTGCAGGTTGACTGCGGCAAACCAGTTTCCGTCTGCGTCTGGAGAACAGAGGGTGGCAACAATCAAATCATCCGGCCAGGCTGCCAGTGTTTCAATAGTGATGCCCTTGTAGCGTTTGCTGTTTACATCCGTTTCGGAAGCATTCTTACTCTCACGCTCGGTCAGTTCGTCGTCGTATTTGTCAAAGTCATCAATACTCATCACCAGGCGAAGATTAGGGTTACTGCGCAGGGCTTTTGGAATAGCCTTACGGACAGCCTTCAATTTTTCAAGCATAGTGGTTTTACTGGTAGAAACGACAATTAGTTCGGTGTCTTTGGCTGCCTGCGTTAAAATACCATTCATCAAATGGTCGTCATCGTCACCAAATTCTCCGTTAATGTAATGATCCCCCAACTCGAACTTGACCTGTTTACTCAATTCCTCCAGCAGGGCGTTCTGTCCTTCAGGAGGAAGTTCCGCAAAGACTAAATTGCCCTTTGGTTGCCACTTCCGCCAAATATGTTCGAAAGCACGGGGGTTAAATACAGTGAAGGCCATGAAGTCCTCCGGATCCAGTGATTTCTCGCTGTAATTGAAGTTACCCTTTGAATCTTCGATTTGGGGATTTTCTTTGCGTTTCTGCAACATCTTCCCGCTTTTGATACGCGGAAGGCTGATTTTCTTTTCAACACCGGGAATGACCATGATCAAACCTTTCTCTACAATCTCATTTCCGGTGGCGGCGAGCGTCAGGATTCTCTCCAGTACCTCACCGTTGTAATTGGTGTTCCTTACTACTATTGCCATAACATACTCTTATTTACGATTCAACTTTTCTTTGATTTCACGCTGGCGTTTGTTCCACGGACTTTCATCTGTAGGATTCACATGCAGGTCATTCATCACCTTGCGTTTCGGAGCCAGCTTTTCCAACGCTTTTTCACCGTTCTCGCGGTCTTTCACTAACAAGTTTTCATAGATGGGACGGGTGGTCGCGTCGATACGGCCATCTTCTTGGGCATCATCCAGCAATTTCTTCCGGGAGTTCTCTTCGTCCGCTTTCGCTTTATCCTGGAATACTTTAAGTTCACCCGTCAGACGGTTCACTTCGGTATTAAGCCCGGAGACCTTTCCAGCTTCCGTTTCAAGAAGCCCGATTTCACGAAGGAAATCGTCATCCGTCGCGCAGTTCTTAAAGCGCGGACGTTTTTTGAGTTCGTCTAAATTCATTTGATTTTCAGTTTGTGGCTTGTTAAGCCGGTTATTGAATATTTGATATACTTGGTCGGGCGTGCTGTCTTCCGGTACCGGATCAGCATCATAAATACCGTCGATAAATCCCAATGCTAACGCCTCCTCGGCACGCAGCCAATGATCGGTACCGTCGAAATAGGTAGAACGGATTTCATCTTTTTCTTTCCCAAGTCGGGTGGCATACATTTCACAGAGGGTATCTTCCAACGATTCGATTTCCTGAATACAGCGGCGCAGTTCATTCTTATTGCCATAACATCCGCCCATCACGCTATGAAGCATCAGACGGGAATAACGGCTCATGTGAACAGGTTTACCACAGAGGGCGATCACGCTGGCCATACTGGCAGCAATCCCGTCGACATAAATGGTTATGTCAGCCTTGCTGTTTTTCAAAGCGTTAAAGATGGCGATGCCCGCATATACATCGCCACCGTTGCTGTTTATCCTGACATCAATCTTCCCGTATGCGGATTCCGCCTCCAGCAATTCACGCGCTATATCTCCACTACGCACATCGTCATAGTCGCCAATGTCTCCGTAAAGCAGTATGCAGCAGGCTTCCCTGCCGGGTATCATATTGAAAAAATTATTCATATTCATTTCACTTGTGGACGGTGTTCGCCCAGGTTTACGGTGCGAAAATAGGTGGATTACAAACGATTTTCAAACTACCTTTTTATCACACAAACTTTAAAATGCCGTCATGACTTTTTAAAGTGTCATCATGCGGTGCGCATTTTTTTTAGCACCTTTTCATTACCAAATTTGCAAGTAAAAAGGAGGTAATATGGCTGAACTTACAAACGAGCAAAAGAAAGACTGGGCGAAGATGCTCTATACGAAAGAAACCCTTACGCAAGCGGAAATTGCCGAGCGTGTAGGAGTGTCGCGGGTAACCGTAAACAACTGGATAAATAAGGGAAACTGGGAACAATTGAAGGCTTCCATAACCATCACAAGAGAGGAGCAACTTAAAAATATGTATCGACAGCTGGCAGAACTAAACGATGCGATCAGCAAGAAGCCGTTCGGTGAACGTTATCCGAATACTGCGGAAGCGGATACCATATCCAAACTATCGAACGCCATTAAGAAAATGGAAACGGAAGTAGGGCTGGCCGATATTATCTCTGTATTTACTGACCTGCTTAAATGGGTACGGGCATACGACCCAACCCAGGCAAAAGAAATCACGCCTTTACTGGATGCCTATGTAAAATCAAAACTTTCCTGATATGGCAAAGAAAAGACTTACACCACAAGACAGAGCAGCCCTGGAATATTGGAATGAACTGGTGGCATCCGTTCGCGAAAGTTCGGAAATCAATCCAACAGATACGGAAGCGGATATCAAGGCACGCCGGGAAAGGCTGGAAAAGGACGATGAAGAATGGTTCAGATACTATTTCGCTATGTATTATTCATGCGAACCGGCTGATTTTCACAAAAAGGCAACACGCCGCTTAATGAAAAATAGTCGATGGTATGAGGTACGGGCATGGTCGCGGGAGCTTGCCAAGTCGGCGCGCTCCATGATGGAGATATCCAAGCTGGCACTGACAAAAAAAGTGCGCAATGTGCTGCTTATCTCGAATTCCGCAGATAATGCGGAAAGACTGTTATTGCCGTTTATGGCCAACTTCGAAGAAAATCAGCGCATTATCCAAGACTATGGGTCACAAAAGAAGCCGGGAGCCTGGGAGACAGGAGAATTCACCTGCCTGTGCGGATGCTCCTTCAGGGCCATCGGTGCCGGGCAGTCTCCACGTGGTACACGTAACAAGAACTTTCGTCCGGACTTCATATTGGTGGATGATATTGATACCGATGAGGAATGCCGTAATCCGGAGCGCATCAAAACAAAATGGAAGTGGCTGGAAGAAGCACTGATACCAACCATGTCCGTTAGTGGAAACTATCGCATTCTTTTCAACGGAAATATTATCGCACTGGATTGCTGCATTAAAAAGGCTATTGAGAAAGCCACGGAGTTAAAAGCTAAAGGTATCGGACATGTGGATATCATCAATATCCGAAATAAGAATGGGCTTTCAGTATGGCCCGAAAAGAATTCGGAAGAAGATATAGACCTCTTCCTGTCACTGGTTAGCGCATCAGCACAACAAAAGGAGTTTTATAATAATCCGGTAGTGGATGGGGGCGTATTTGAAGAACTCACCTACGGGAAAGTTCCGGCACTCTCTAAATTCAAGTTTGTAATAATCTACGGAGACCCGGCACCGGGAGAGAATAAAACCAAAAAGAGCTCCACCAAAACGGTATGCTTGCTCGGGAAGCTGGCAGGAAAACTGTACCTGATAAAAGCATTCCTTGACCGTGGGCTGAATGCGGAGTTTATCGAGTGGTACATCAAACTACTGGAGTTCGTGGGAGGGAAAACCACCGTATATTGCTACATGGAGAATAACAAACTGCAGGACCCTTTTTTCCAGCAGGTATTTCAACCCATTGTACGTCGGATCCGGAGGGAAAGAAAAATTTCTCTCTACATCCAGGGGGATGAGGAAAAGAAGACAGACAAGGCCACACGTATCGAAGCGAATCTCGAACCGCTTAACCGGGAAGGAAACCTTATACTCAACGAAGCGGAAAAAGACAACCCACACATGAAGCGGATGGCGGAGCAATTCAAACTGTTCAGTCTCCAGCTGACTTATCCGGCTGATGGTCCTGACTGCGTGGAGGGAGGAAACCGTGTCATTGACAAAAAAATAAGGCAGGCAGAGAAACCCGCCATTTTGTCCCGGAAGAATACGCGGTCACAAAACAAGTACAGATTATAAACTAAATACTTTTTTCTTATGAGCCAATTTATCGATCTTAAAGACTATGACGCGAGCATCCACAAGGAAATATTGGATGCCCTGACAAGAGATGATGATACCGTCATTGAAATCTGCGAGGATAGGGCGGTCGCTGAAATGCGGTGCTACCTCTCCAAGCGTTATGACTGTGACAAAATATTCTCGGCCATTGGTGACAAACGGAATCAGCTAATACTGATGATGGCTATTGATATCGCCGTTTATCACATTTTTTGCATTCACAATCCAAGGAATCTATCTCAAGTAAGGAAAGACCGCTACGAACGGGCTGTAGAATGGATGAAGGCTGTAGCGGATGAAGATATTTCAATCGACGGGGCACCGTTGCTTCCTGAAGAGGTCAGAGCGGAAAAATCCAATTTTTTAATGAAAAGCAACCGGAAACGGGTAAACCACTGGTAAAATGAAGAAGAATAACAAGGCCGGAAAAATAACCACAAGCGGGAATGTGCCGAGGCCTGGGCAGAAAGGTCCCGCAACAATTGTACTGACACAACCGAAGCGATTCGGTATCGATATTGCCGATTATATGTCGGCTATACGGTCATTTGAAAACGTGGACTACTCCAGACGTTACAAGCTATATGACCTGTTCAGTGACATTTTGATGGATACCCATCTTACCAGCGTTATCGAAAAACGCAAGAACGCCGTATTATCTTCCGCTATCGAATTCCAGCGTAACAGCAAACCGGACAAGCGAATAAATGAACAAATACGCTCTCCCTGGTTCCGCCGATTGATAGCTGACATACTGGACGCAAAAATATGGGGATTCTCCCTGATGCAGTTTTATCGACAGGGGGAATGGATAAACTACGACCTGATACCACGTAAGCATGTTGACCCGATAAGACGCATTGTCATGCGCCATCAGACTGATATTACCGGTACCTCGTGGGATGAATATCCGGATCTGTTATTTGTTGGTTCACCTGATGATTTTGGTCTGTTGGCCAAAGCAGCCATCTGGGTGATTTACAAACGTAACGATGTTGCTGACTGGGCGCAGTTCGCCGAGATATTCGGGGCACCCATCAGAGAGTATACTTATCCGACCGATGACGATGAAGCGCGGCAAAGAGCACTCGTTGATGCGGAAAGTACCGGGAGTATGTCCGTATTCGTCCATGCGCAGGAAACAGTCATGGAGCTTAGGGAGGCAGCAAATAAGACCGGAAGTGCGGACCTTTACGATAAATTCTGTGAAAGGTGCAACAGTGAAATATCGAAATTATTCCTGGGTAATACGCTCACCACCGAATCTTCAGAAAACGGCACCCAAGCACTGGGAACGGTACACAAAAAGGTTGAGGATAAAGTGACCGAAGCAGACCGACAGCATATTCTGGATGTACTCAACTACAACATGACAGATATTTTTGCAGCTATGGGGATCAATACTGCCGGAGGGGTATTCTGCTATCCGGAAAAGAAAGATATTGAACCGAGCCAGAAAATGTCTATCCTCACGCAGTTGAAAACCAATTTCAACCTGCCGGTGGGAGACGATTATCTTTATGAGGAATTCGGAATTGAGAAGCCGGCTAATTATGATGAACTAAAAAAACGACAGGAGCAAAAACTTGCACAGATCGAAGCGGCTAAATCTAAAGTCATAGACAACGAAGACAAAGGCAAGGAAATCCCGGATCCTGAGGACAAAACCAAAGAGAAAGTAAGCGGTAAAGACGTGCGAAAGGACAAAGTAAACGCCGTTAAAAACGCGTATAACTGGCTGAAACGTTTTTTCGGGAAAGCCCCGGGGAAAGACGGGGCAGCTTTAGAGTGGTGATGAATGACCTTTATCAATTTGAAAATAAAGATAAAGAAGCGGCATCTGCCTTCTCATTTGATGAGGAAGTACTGAAAAAAGCCCTGAAGAACATTTATAGCAAAGACTTTCACCCGATGAATGACATTGAAGAAAATATGTTCAATTCAGTATGGGAAACGATGAATGATGCCACGGATAAAGGGTTTCAGAAACGTGGTCCAAATGATCCGGATTATGACTTTTATCAGGAAATAAGGAAAAATAACGCTGTATTCTCGGCTTTCAAAGTACATCGGGCACAGAATGACATGGCGGCATTACTGCTGGATACAAATGGTAATTTAAAGTCATTTGAACAATGGATGAAAGATGTCATGCCTATTGCAGATCACCAGATGCGTCATTGGCTGCGTACCGAATATGACACTGCGGTCATACGCGCGCACCATGCTGCTGACTGGAGACAGTTCGAGAGGGAGAAAGATATACTTCCGAATTTAAAATGGATGCCGTCTACATCCGTACATCCGGGAGCGGATCATAAAATATTCTGGGGAACTATCCGTCCCGTCGATGATCCGTTTTGGGACAGACACCGACCGGGTGATCGATGGAATTGCAAATGTCCGCTAACTTCAACTGACGAACCGGTTACACCGATATCAGATGGACAGTCAGAACAGGACAAGGCTCATGACGGGCTGGATAATAATCCAGGAAAAGACGGACATTTGTTTTCTGACAAACATCCTTACGTGACAGAAGCGTATCCTGGTGCCAAGAAGGCAGTGGACGCATTGACAAAACGCATCAATGAGATGATAGCGGAGATGCCAGAAAACCTGACTCTTGAAGAAAAAACAAGTATAGCCAAGAATAACTTGGAACTGGAAAAGAAACTCGGTGTAACCAAAGGTAAGCGCATGGCATACGAGGAAGCCAATAAAGGCAAAGAGAATCCACTCTTTAACAAAGGGGAAGGATACCGTGTTAATTGTCAAACCTGCACTGTAACACACATGCTCAGGCGGTTAGGATTTGATGTCGAAGCAAGACCGAACATTAAGCAAAGCGCATATAATGAAATGGCGAAGCAGGGTATTACATGGGAAGAACGCTTTCTGAATCAGGATGGAACAAAACCAGATTACGATTTTACCTATAAATGGCAAATCAGGAAGAAATATCAAGTAATGAATGCCAACCGGTTACAGGAATATTTTAGGGAAAAGTTCAAAGAGGACGGGATATATGAGATATACTGCGCTTGGAAAGGCGGTTCGGCACATGTATTCTGTGCTGAAGTAGTTAAGGGGAAAGTGCGCTTCTTTGACCCACAAAGTGGAAAGGATGATGCAAGCGGTTATATACGGGAAATGAAAGCCAATCGTGTAGGAGTGATAAGGGTAGATAATAAACTGATTAATCCTAAAGCTATGAACTTATTCCTCACTAAATAGCTGGGAAGCCAAAGTTAATCCTTCTTCACCGCTTACAAGACTGCAAGATTGACCATCGAATAGGATAAAGGCAGGGAGACCTACAGGTAAGTCAAAGCCATTCTCATCAACACACCCGACAGAATAAATACTTTCCTGTTGGGAGTGCTTAGATAGAATGACTGAATTATAGCCGTTTCTATTTGCAAGTTCAGATACTTGTTTCGGTATTTCCATAACTCATAAAAGGCATATTAAACGCCTTGTTTGCAAAGGTATAAAATTATTTTTTAAACTCTGTCATTTATGGATATAAAAGAATTTTCAAACCAGATAAAAGCCAAGCGTAAAGACTTGGATAACTTGATGAAAAGTAAGATGCCGGTACTGGCCGGACGTATGGCAAAAGACCATTACCAAGATAACTTCCGCCAGGGGGGATTTATCAATAACGGGTTGCGCCCCTGGAAAAAAGCTGAAAGACTTTCTTCAGGGGGAAAAGATGCAGCCAGCCAGTACGGAACTCTCTTGTCCAGTCGGGACCACCTATTCAGTTCCATAAAGTATGTTCCGGGAGAGTATCGGGTGAAAGTATCGAATGAACTTGTCTACGCTCCGGTACATAACTGGGGAGGAACGTTAACTCCGACCATTACGCCGAAAATGCGGCGCTTTGCATGGGCCAAGTATTATGAAGCCGCAGGTAAGACACAAAAGGCCGCCAAGGGCAAAAGAAAGGGTAAAAAGAAAGATTCTTCAGGCAAAGATAAGGTGGAGAATGCGGAAGCGTCACGTTGGAAAGGGCTTGCACTCACAAAAAAGAAGAACCTCCACATACGTATTCCCAAACGACAGTTTATCGGGGAAAGTAAGGAACTGTCTAACAAGATAACAGAGAGGACAGAAAACGAAATCAGAAACATTTTAAATTCATAATGATATGGAAGATATATTTTTAGCTATCCAGGAGCGTATTGCTCTGAAAATGCCGGAACTATCCTTGGTAGATGAGGATTACGGCCAGTTAATAACTGATGAAGACATTTATCCTGTGACATTCCCTTGTGTCCTTATCTCCACGATAGACGCGGACTGGACGGATATTGGCATGGGAGTACAAAAAGGTGATTGCAATATAACGGTTAAATTGGCAATTGATTGTTATGATGACACACACTACACTTCAGGCACGGCAGATAAAATTAGGGAACGTTTGAAAATGAATAACAGCCTTTATAAGTTGCTTCAAGGCTTCCGTAATAGCAAAGATATGGGATCACTTAAACGGATAAAAAGCACCGATTACGCTATACCGGGCAATAAGAAAGTATATGAAATGACTTTCCAATTCAACTACCACGATAACAGTGCAGCTATTCGCCTGTAAAAAGTGATAACTGGGCGGGAGTGATTCGGGGTTTTTTGACCTTTGGAACGGGTTTTATTTCCAAGTCATTCAATTCACGGCATTTGCGCCGGATGATTGACATGATACGTTCTTCCGAGATGAAGAACTCCTGTTTTGACAACACTCGTAGAGCGTCATCAAAGCGCAAGCGTTGTACTTCCGTCCAGTAGTAATACCGTCGGCACAAGGCTTCATCTCGAAGTTTAATCAGTTCTTTATCCCGTCCTTTAGTCATAATGCTGCAAAATTAGCTATTTAACAGAGCATATAACAAAAAAAACGCCGCATTCCAAAGGGTGCGACGTTTTTTTAGTTCAGTATGTGAACAAAATCACATAGTTAGCATCTCTGTATCATCTTTACCCGGTATAAATGGCTCGACACGGGTGATCACCTTACTTTGCACTTTCACCCTACCGCTTCCCTGGCAAACAGGACACTTACTGGAAACAGAAATTCCATATCGGTCAGGGGAGAAAGTGAGTCCTTTACCTTCACAGCACTTACAAGCCATGACATGAGGCGCAATATTCTTCGTCGTTTCCATAATTACAAACGGCAAAAAGAAGGTTCAATACGACGCCAAACACCGTTCGAATCACGTTTATAGAAATAGTAATTGGTAGCGGTTTTATAAACTACATTGCTTTCCCTAAATAATTGCATGATAGAGGCGTATTCCTCATCGAAACGGTCTTCCATAGAATACAATTTGCTGATAGACTTATAATCCAAGTCGCCTTGACGGTTGCGCTCTAACAAAGTCATAGCCATCTGATACATAGGATCGTCCACTCCCTTGTCTGTACGTCCGATGTAATCCTTCAGGTAGTTAATCAACCGTTCAGCGGCCAAGTCTGCACGCTCGTCGAAACTCTTAACCTTATTGCTTTTCACTTCAAGTTTGAAATCTGCATCAACTACGGAGAAGCTGGATTGTTCTTCTCCATTGCGAAGCTGTCCGTAATCACGCATGACGTTACGGAATGCTTCACTCTCTCCAATAATCCAGTCATAGAAACCTTGCACGTCATTGACAACGGGCATCAGTTTGCTTTCCACGTCAAAGGCAAACTGGTGGCGCAGGGTCTCATACGTTTCGCGGCGACTACGCTGTTCTTCTTTTTCTTCCTGTTGTAATTGTTTCAACAACTCCTTTCTTTCCTTTGCGGAAAGCTCTTTTAAAACTTCAATTCCTTTCATGTCTCAAAAAAATTAATGGTTTATATTATTTTTCTCTTTTACGGTGGATTACACGCAACTTTACCAGTACTGCGTCTAATTCTTCGCAGTCCAAATCTCGGAACGCTTTACCCGCGATACGGCTATCCTGGCAAAAGGAATTTACCTTATCCCAGTTTGACGTATCGATGCCCATCAGTTGCATTTGGTGCAGCACCGAAGAGCGTTTTTGACGGCGTATTTTAATTAACTGTTCCTGATACGTAGGCGGTACCAGCTTCTGCATACCGGCAACAGCTGCATTATATTCCTGAATGCTCATTTCGCGCAGACTGGATGTACGGTTGTCTGTATACTGCAATACGATGCTTCCCTTCAGTGCATCCCGGTCAGAGGTGGGAAGGCGGTTCAAAAGGCTGTAAAAAGCCCCATAATTCTCCGGCTTTCTTTCAAGCTGCTTGGTATTGATATTTATTCGCATGATACGTTCGCTATAATTTCTATTATTAGTTAATTTTTTTCCACTTAACAACTTCCTTATTTGTCTGGTAAAACTCGTCACCATCTCTTAAATACCATTCGCCATTAATTTGGCTATATGTTCCAACGGTATAGTGATACATATCAAATTTAAGTTTCACTATAACTATTTCTCTATGCTCCGGCAGGTCATTAGGGTTTAAAGTTAAATCATGCCAAGATTGTTCTTTTTCTTGTATTTCAAGTGCCTTTAAAGCATGGTATTTAGATACAGCTTCATAATCACCTGAATGTTTAGATAACTTTATACTATTACTTTCAATATAAATCTTCGCTTTGCTCATTTCTTATTTGTTTTAAACTAATTGAAGACCGTAATTTGCACCTTTCTTCACCCAAGTAAAAGAACCTTTGATTCTGCCTTTTACCATCTCTTTTACAATATCCTCTATATCGCTCATAAAGACCTGATACTTTATTTTTTGAGAGTAATAGTCCTTATCTTTATCTTCGTAAGGAACGAGAAGCATTACGGCGGAGGAACACCCCCTTGAATAGCCAGCTATATACAAGTCGGCTTCGAAAACATAGTTGTCCCTTTCCTCATTATAGGCATCGCCGTCCCATCTACATGGCACTCCATTTAAAAAGTGCATTTTCCAAGTTTGTTTCTTCATTTCTATATTGTTTTAAACTTTACCAATTCCTTTTCCCAACGCTGTCAATCCCTTTAACGTCTCGGTAAGTGCCATATTTTTGAATCTCTTATCCACCTTCTCCCAACAATCGCGGCAATGTGGACCTATTGGAGAATTATAGTACCCTCCCTTGATTTCGGAGCCACACTTGCAGCATTTCAGCACCTTTTGTTCTATCACCTCAATCGCCTCTATGTTGTATTTCAGAAAGCCATAGTTTATGTATGGCGGATTGTGAATCGGGCAGCGGGCACCGACCTTCACCATACTTTTGTCACTGATAGGAATCATAGCACCTTTCCAAACATGGCTTTGAAAAGGCTGTGCATCTATCACCACTTCGTCTTCAGACACATACAGTTCCAAAAAGTCCTGCCCTTGGTCTTCTAATGTAATCTTAGTTATTTTCATACGATCAAATAATGTTTTAATCTTCAACTATTTTGTCAGCAGTCAATAGGCGTTTCATTGCGCGATCTCTTTCTGCTTTCGAAGGATAATTGTCACCATACTTTTTCCAACTATCCGGATTTACATCACTTTTAAAAGTGATGTGCGGCTGGGGATAATCATGCCGACGAAGAATGATATATCCGGCTTTACACAGTTTCCGCTGGTCTTTTGCATTCATTTCTTTCTTGTTTTTATCCAAATTGGTCAAAGTCCATAAAGGCATACATCCCAGCATTACATAATACTGCAATAATCAGTTCTCTATCCCCAACGGCAGGTGATAAATTCAAGCTATCACTTTTCCCTGTTCCAATTGTCACTATCTCTTCCGTACCTACCAAGCAAAATCCAGCTGAAACAGGTTTTGCACCATCTATTTTTATTGTAGAATGGGTTATGTGGTCGGGAAAGATAATAGGCATTTTAGAGCCTGTATTCATTTCTTGAAATACAATATACTTCATATTAACTCCTTTCTATTTTCGTTAGTCAAACTCCGGTATCGGCATCCAATGGGTAACAGTTCCATCTAATCCAAATTCTGTCTCCCATTCTTCTTCATATCTCCTAACAGAGCCATCTTGCAATCGAATGAGGATGTCCTTATCATTGGGCATCTGATGCTCTCTGTCTTCAATGGGAATCCACTTTGGTTTACAGTCAGATTCTGCTTGTTCGTAGCCCATTGTAAACCAGTCCATCCAAGCTTCATCTTCAATCTGGTATTTCTTTTTCAGCTTTCTATTTTCTTCATAGGCTTCAATTGCCTTGTCTTCAACTGTTTTCATACTTTTACTACTTTCTTTATTTTTTTACAGGTTTCCATTCAACAGTTACAACAGCATCAACCATACCGCTTCCCTCGCATATCGGACAATCGTTTTTGATTGAATCCCCGAAACCATCTCTACCCCAGAACCAACCATTACCGTGGCAATATCCGCAGGTGTGTCCTTTACTCACAATCATCTCTGTTTTTTGATTATGGACTGGAGGGACAAGCTCCACTTCTCTAACTTGTTTACTCATGGTCATCGAAATTTACGTTGTAATACTCCATTTGCAGACATACATCTGCATTGCTTCTTAATCGTTCAGATACTTCATTAAGTATCCAGTACTGGTCGCTCAAGGTGTAATTTTGTACACGTTCCATTGCTTCCTTGATGATTTTTTCTACTGTCTCTTCCATTTTTCATTGTTTTTTAATTTCTATTTGACAGTTTGGATGCCACATACGAATGTTGTTGGCGTATATCACATCTTTCAACTCAATTACAACATGACCGCGCGTTTTTGCCTTACGGAAACGTAGGTCACACTCCATATTTCTTTCAGCCCAGTCATCTACAATGTCTCTGGCTTCACTTTTCTTGATAAGTATCTGAAAGACTTCATTTCCTGTATATGATTCCATTTACTTACTTTTTTAGTCTGGTTAAACCTTCTCCCCAATATTCAAGAGCTCCCTGATCCCAGATTGTATATTTACCGGTATTCCCCTGATACCGTCCCTTGCTGAAGGCGATATGTCCTTCCACCCATATCTTCAGATCAGCATCATACATCACGCTGGAGGCAGCATCGCCTTTCGGGTTCTTACCACGTGCATGGCTGATAAAGATGAACAGTTTGTCAGGGAATTCTTCTTTCAACTGGATATAGTCTTTATACGTCATTTGCGTATATTGGAAGCTGTCGATGATTATAATGTTGTAGCTTTTATGGCGACGGAGACGCATCCGCAATGACGGAATATCTTCCTTGATAAAACTTAACCGCCGACTCACTTCAGCCATGCCGAAGCGTTTCAAGCTATTCTGTACCGTTAAGCAAGTCCCCTCTTCCAAGGAATTATAGGCTACACGATCGTATTTGCAAAGCTCCTTACATAATTGCATTACAAATGAACTTTTTCCGTTTCCGCTGGATCCCCAAACGAACCATACACCAGTACACTCGGGTGTATCAAAAGCATCACGCCACTTTCCTTCAAAGGGGAAAACCTTGTATTTTTTGCTAAGGATATCCTTGACATTTAATGCGCGTTTCAAGGAAACCTTTCCATTATCTACCGTATTTTCCATTGTTAAAACAGTTTTAGTTGACGGATACTTTCAATTTTATCAAGAACCGCTTGGCGTGCAGCGCCAACGGTCTCTTTCTGTGATAACATCCAACCAAGCGCCCAAAGCAGTGCATTGTCACGATTAGCGAATTGTCCCCATTTACGCCCAGGGTTAAAACCACCGCCAGCTCCACCAACCTGCATGTGTACGCCAGCGGTCCACCAGCCGTCCTGCTGGCCGACAAGAGCATCAAGATAGTTACGTCCATTACGATAAATAGTAACTGTCTCATAATCCGTTAGAACTGGATAATTACTCCATGGCTCAGGCAGTTGTCCGCGTCCGTCTATTATTAGGTAGTCAAATTTGTTTTCCATACTTAAAATTATGTTTGAACGGGATTATTCACTCATTCGCTTAACCTTATGAATTGACTTTTTGACACGTCTAAGGTCGAAGTCACAGCTGGCAGCTTCTTTAATCACACAGTCAATGTCTTTCTTTTCCGTAACACCGTTGGCGGTGCAAATAGTATAAACATCGTTCGCGTCTGTCGGCTCAAGCTCATAAAACTTGCGACCGATACGGCTATAAAACTCTTTATACCCCGGCTTCTTGTATTTCAGGCCGTTACTGATTCGCTTGGCGATATAATCGGTACTTAGGAAAACGACACCACACTTCTCCTCCAGCTTGTTGTAAAGGCTAATAAAGTAGTGAAATACGGGTTCAGTCAATTTATCAGCTTCATCAAATACCAGTAAAGGGGCATCCATCTGGATGATGTCATCAAGGATAAGGCTCCATACCTCACGGATATTACAGCCTTCTGTCCGTATTCCAACGGTGCGGGCAATCTCACGAACAAAATCGCCTTTTTTCATATCCTCAGAGCAAAGTACATAGAAAACTTCCTTATGCTCCTGTAGATAAACACGGGACGTGGTAGTCTTGCCACAGCCGGCTTCGCCGACCACCCATGTCACATTGCGCCAACGCTGTGCGTCAGATAAAACTCCGGTAATCTCTTGGTAAGCACCGGTTTCTACGACCTGCCAACCAGGGGCATTAATGCTTCTCACTTGTGAAGCCACGTTACGGAACATGTCATCGCTAATCT
>ULTJ01010344.1_pt1 | contig 17376 bp, 13 predicted proteins | sample 1957491 | NCBI WGS metagenome assembly ULTJ01 (sample SAMEA4835731, study PRJEB28245) | human gut metagenome | biome: gut microbiome; material: fecal sample | place: Denmark | collected 2008 | reverse complement strand
ATGAGTGGCGGGCAGAGTAGGTGGTTATACGAGGGATACCGATTTCATGAGCTATTTTTCTGAGAACTTGGTTACATTCGGTAACTACTTCTCTTATTAGTTTTACTTTTTCAAAAGGATCTTCTGTCCCTTTAGCGAATGGGAATATGTATGTTTCCGGAGATATATTAAGATTCCCCCATTTATTGATTATAAGCTGCATTTCCGGAGTGATAACAGCGTGTATGATTTTGCTGTGTTTGGTATTTCTGGCTGTTTTAGCACGTATAAAGCATATCTCTCCATTTATAATATTGGAATATTGCAAAAAGAGCATATCACGGAAATTGATACCGTTGCAAAGATAGGAGAAAAACCATAAATCCCTGTATTTCTCAGTTACTTCTGTACCATCACTATAGGTTACTAATTGTTTGATTTGTTCGAGGGTTAGGGCGAGTTTCCGTCCGCTTCCGTTAGGGACTTCGTATTTTCCTTTTCCAAAAGGATACTGGCTCTCTTTGATAATTCCATCTTTGCGGGCCATATTGATGATGCATTTTAGATTTCTGAAATAGAAACTCATACTTGAATAGCTACTGCCTGTTGAAAACCAAAAGTGTTCGCATCTGTTTAGCCAGTTTATGGTTACTTCTTGAAAAGAGATTTGTTTTCCTGCAAACTGCTCAATCTTGTTTAAAGTACCTTTGTAGGAAAGGTAGGTATTTGCTTGTCCATTTGCTTTTAACTCTTCCATCTTTTTGAGGAAAACTGAATTAATGGATATGCCGGAGTATCTTCCTAAACGAGCATTTAAGATATCGAAACTAAATTCCCCGCGAAAAACAAGGGCTTCAACTTGCTGTTTGATAATTGAGAAACTGTTTTCCAGGTTAGAACGTACCGTTGATAATTTACGAATTTTACTGTTGGGGAGTAGTTTCCATTCTTCAATGGAAAGCTCTTGACCTGTTGAGTAATACTTTTGTTTACGATTGTAGATGACTTGTACTTTTACAGGATACAATCCATTCTTTTTCGCTTTTCTTTTGTCTAGTACAGTGAGTACAGACACACCGTCTTTTGAGTATTTGTACATGATTTAATTAATTAAATTATTACTATGTTTTATGGATAAATTGCAGCAACATACAAATTGCATACAAAGTTGATAAATGTAGGTGGAATTGGATGTTTTTTGATACGTAATCAATAGTAAATGAAACAAAGTTGATAATATACGTTATTTCAATTTTTTATTTTTGTTAAGAGATAGAAATACAATTATTGATAACAATTTTAATGGTATGAAGAAGAAATTAATTTTCCTTTGGGGTTTATTGGTATTAGGATGGCAAATAACCTATGCCGATGAACGTCCATCCCGAGAACGTGTCAATATCAATAGGGATTGGCACTATCAAGAGAATGATCCGGTGGGAGTTGACTCCACTTTACATTATTCCCGATTGAAACCCTATTTACTACCATGTGCCAATGATTTTCTGATTTTTGGGAATCGGCATAAACGTCCTATGGGAAATCCCGGTGCTGATGTGCCTTACGTTAAAACAGATTTTGATGACAGTCGCTGGAGACAATTGAATTTGCCGCATGATTGGGCTATAGAAGGACCGTTCAATATTGATTATGTGGGTGCTACGGGTAAGTTACCCTATTGGGGGATACGTTGGTATCGTAAAAAAATTGATTTACCAAAAGAAGATGCCGGCAAACAAATCTATTTGGATATAGATGGTGCCATGTCCTATGCTTCTGTTTGGTGTAATGGACAGTATGTAGGTGGATGGTCATACGGATATGCCTCTTTCCGTCTAAATCTGACTCCTTACGTAAAGGCCGGACAGCAAAATGTATTGGCTATCCGCCTGGAGAATCCGGATGATGCTTCACGCTGGTATCCCGGAGGGGGAATTTACCGGAATGTATGGTTAGTGAAAACGTCGCCGGTGCATATATCCCAGTGGGGAACAGATATACGTGGTAATTCTGTCAATACTGATGAGGCTATTATGGAAATGGGAGTACGTATTGAAAATCATCAGGAGTCAGATGTTCAGGCAACACTCCAAACCGCAATATATCATCAGGATGAACATGGAAATCCGACGGGAGATGAAGTGGCTCGGGTAGTGGATAAGGTGATTGACATTAAAAAAGGAAGTTGGGGAACCGCACGTTTTAATTTCAGTGTCACTAAACCGATACTTTGGGATATAGATTCTCCGCATTGTTATGTTGCGGTAAATCGTGTATTTGTAGATGGAAAAGAAGTAGAAACTTATCAGACTTCTTTTGGTATTCGTACTGCCGAGTTCACACATGACAAAGGCTTTATGTTGAATGGACGTAAAGTAGCAATTAAAGGTGTGTGCCTGCACCATGATCTCGGGGCATTAGGTGCTGCATTCAATGAGGTGGCGGCAGAAAGGCAGTTACGTATCATGAAAGAAATGGGTGCTAATGCAGTACGTACCTCTCATAATCCTCCGGCACCGGAATTGGTGACCCTTTGTGATCGTCTTGGCTTAATGATGCAGTTGGAGTTGGCTGACACATGGCATAAGGGTAAGAGAAAAAATGATTATAGTAGACTTTTTGATGATTGGAATGAAGCAGATATGCGTTCTGTAGTACGTCATTATCGCAATCATCCCTCAGTGATTATGTGGAGTATCGGTAATGAAGTGATGGAACAAATGACAGATTTGGGGGTGGAGATAGCACACCGTTTGACTGCTTTCTGCCATGATGAAGACCCTACACGTCCTACTTCTTTAGGATGTAATAATCCAAATGCACTTTTCCGGGATATAGTCAATCACGTAGATATATTGGGACAAAATTATCGTCATCAAGCTTATGCTAAATTCAAAAAGCAAAATCCTACACGCAGATACCATGCCAGTGAAACTTCTTCTGCCACCAGTTCTCGGGGAGAGTATTTCTTTCCGGTGACGACGGATCCCAATGACAGTCGTGTTGGCTTTCAATTGTCTTCCTACGATATGACCACTATAGGTTGGGGCTGTTCTCCCGAAGCTCAATTTAAGATGAATGAAGAGTTTCCATTTATGAGTGGGGAATTTGTCTGGACAGGGTTTGATTATATAGGTGAACCTACTCCTTATAATAAAGACCTGACCAATCTTTTAAACTTCAGTGATTCTAAAGAATTGGAGAAAGCCAAAAAAGAGTTGGAGGAATTGGGAAAAATCAAAACTCCTTCTCGTAGTTCTTATTTTGGTATAGTGGATTTGTGTGGTTTCCCTAAAGACCGTTATTATAATTATAAAAGTTACTGGCGTCCGGAGGTTCCTACCGTACATATTTTACCTCATTGGAATTGGGAGGAACGTATCGGTGAGATTACTCCCGTACATATATATACGTCTGGAGATGCGGTTGAATTGTTTTTGAATAATAAATCACTGGGTCGTAAAGAGAAAGTACATTCTTATGATCGTTTGATTTGGGAAGATGTACATTATGAACCCGGAACCTTGAAAGCTGTAGCTTATAAGAATGGTGAAAAATGGGCTGAAGAAACTGTTGAAACGACCGGTAAGCCAGCAGCTTTGCAAGTAATGCCGGAAAAGCAGGTTTTGAAAGCAGATGGCGTAGACTTATCTTTCGTCCGTGTTTTGATTGTAGATTCTAAAGGTCGTATGGTTCCACGTGCTAAAAATCATTTGAAGTTTTCTGTTTCAGGCCCTGCTGATATTGTAGCTACCGATAACGGTGATGCTACTGACCTGACTTCTTTCCAAGCACCAGAACGGGATGCATATAACGGTATGGCATTAGTGATACTTCGTAGCCAATATCAAAAAGCGGGTAAAGTAGTGTTGACTGTTGAATCAAAAGGCTTACCTAAGCAAAAAGTTGTTTTGAATGTAGAATGAGATTGTTGATAACAAATAAAAAGCGGATGTCTCACAACATCCGCTTTTCCAAACAATCTAACCAAAAATAATCAATCTATGAGATAATACCTATCAACTAACTACGAATTTAAAAAGCCTATGAATTATTTGTGAGTATGATGTGATGTTTGTATTGCAGCCCTTACGTTATCCATTGGGGTTTTGGGCAAAATTGTGCAATCCGCTCCCAATATGAAGCGTTTACCTATCAAATCGTGTTTTAATGTGTTTACTTCTTGAATAACTTCATTTATGGTTCCTTCTAAGATTGTCCCTTTCCTATATAAACCACCCATTGCAGGACGTTTAAACAGCTTTTCGCAATCTTGTAGACTGAATGATTTGCCATTTACTTCTATGGGAGCATTGACAATTTGTCCCGGATACGATGTAAATCGGGTTAAATCATCATAACTGCCCTCATAGTCGCAAATGTGGAGAATATTTAATTTTGTGTTTGTGTTGCATTCCTTCATAACCCTCAAGTCATACGGCTTAACAAATGTCTCAAAGAAATCCGCTATTTTATAGAATTTTTGTTCACCTCCCTGAGTAGGAGTGTAAAAACCATCTACACCAATCTCTTTACAAGCTTTTACATATCCTATTAATGCTTCAGTGAAATATTCAAGCGCACGTTTAATTCGTTCCGGTTCTTTAGTAGCATAAGCTACCACTGTTTTTGCCCCCACGCTTTGAATTAGCATTTGAAAAGGGGAATACACTGTTGGAAGAACCATCGCATTAGTTCCGGCGATATCGTATATTCCTTTTACTATATCTAATGTGGGCTTAAAAAAGTCGGCAGGCAGAGGTCTTATTAAATCCCAATCTTCTGCTTTTTCAATACGGATACGTCCATACCCTTGTTCAAACTGGATTTTAACGAAATCCATTCCTGTCGACAAGAAGTATCTCAAGTGAGCGTTGACTGCATTATCTCCGACTTTAGCATCTTTACTGAAATGCATAAAGAAAGCACAAGGTACATATGATTTATCCAAAGTCCCATCCAGAAACTGCTGCATCACTTCCCGTTTATTGGTCGGGATTTGTGCCTGTACTAAAGTAGTAATGCAAAGTAATATGAAGAATAACTTTTTCATTTGTGTTTCTCATTTATCAGTTTCGTTGTTACAAAGATAGGGGCGTACTCAATAAACTGCTTTCAATATTGTCCCAATACTTTGCTTTTTTGTCTCAAAATACAATTTTGATATTAAAATGAATGTTTTTTATATGAAAAAGGGACTGAGTTGACAAAACTCAGTCCCTTTTAAAAGAATATGTACTATTATTTATTTCATTTGAATAATATCATAATTTAAATCACTTACTGCTTCTTGCAGGCTGTCATTGACCAAACGCAAAGTAGTATCGTTTACCACAACAAAGTATACAGGAGCTTCGCCATTGTCGGGAGTCAACTGATAAGCTGTTTTCTTCTTGTTATTTACATCTTTCTGGATAAGCTTACTCTTGCCTTTAGAAGTAAATGTCTTATCTTGTCCTTGTCCGGCTGCATCCAGATAAGTGGTAACCAATGTATAACCGCATTCGCCATCAGGACCAACGCTATCCACGCTTAATACATACTGAATACCCGGGCCGTCGGCAGCAGGTAGAATTCCTTCGTATACAGCCACAGCGGAAGAATCGTTACCGGCAACAGCCATTACACCTTCATCCATTGCGCCATTGTTTTGATTTCCTTTTGATTGGCAGGATACCAATGCAGCTGCAAAAGCTACAAACATCATTACTTTTTTCATTGCTTTAATAGTTTAAGTTATTATATAAAGACGCTCATTGCGTGATTATTCTTCATTATCCCGTTTTATAACGAGTAGTTTATCCACTCTTCCGCGATCCATATCCACTATTTCAAAATCCAGGTTTTTATAACTGAACAGGTCACCGGCTTTTGGTACCCGTCCTATAAGGAACATGGCAAGACCGCTTAGGGTGGTAAAATCCTCCTCTTTCAGGTCATCATAGCTCAAAATGCCCATTGCCTCCATAAAATCATCAATATTCATTGAAGCTTCCACTAGCATTGAACCATCTTGTCTCGTCACAATTTCTTCTTCTTCCGTTTCGTTCTCTTCCAAGATGTCACCGAAGATGCTTTCTGTCAAATCGTGCAAGGTGATGATACCTTCTGTATTTCCATACTCGTTTACAACAACTCCGAACTTGTTTTTGTTCTTCTTAAAGAGCTCTAAAACTTTCTTTGCATATAAACTTTCAGGAATAAACAGGGGAGGACGTGCGATATCCCGCAAATTAAACGGTTGGTCGTTGCCTATCATTAGTATAATATCCTTTACCGAAACAACTCCGATAACCTCATCTTTCCCCCTTTCCACTAATAGATATTTACTGAAATGTTCTTCACGTATAATGCGTAGTACCTCTTCTTGCGTATCCGTAGGATGGAGTACGACAATATCCCGGCGATGGGTCATCAAGTCATTGGCTCTCTTGTCCGAGAAACGGAATACATCACGCAGCATTTCGGTTTCCTCCTTATCAATAACCCCTTGTTCCGAACTTTGATGCAAAATCATTTTCAGTTCATCTTGCGTCATCTGCCGTTCCTCATCGCTGTTCAGTCCGATGAGCTTATTCATTAATTTAGTAGATGCACTAAGCAGACATACGAACGGATAAGAAATCTTAGTCAGTACAATCATAAAAGGACTGAGCATTGTAGCCCATTTCTCGGGGTTGTTCAGGGCTAGGGATTTAGGCACTAACTCACCGATAATGAGTGAGAGATAAGTGATGACGGCCACTACTGTAACCATGGCAAGCGTGTCAGCGTATGCGGCAGCTCCCGGAATTAGGTCGAACAGAGGTTTTACATCATGGGCAATGGTGGCGCCACCGTATGCACCGGATATAATACCAATCAAAGTAATACCGATTTGAATGGTCGAAAGGAATTTCTCCGGTTCTTCCAATTGCTTTAAAACTCCTTTGGCTCTTTTGTTCCCTTTGCTTGCTAAAGTTTCCAAGCGTGCTTTGCTGGACGAGACTAAGGCTATTTCATACATGGCAAAAATGCCGTTCAAGATAAGTAGAAATAGAATAATAATGAATTCCATATTGAAAATACGAATAGTTTATGCGCAAAGATAACGTTTTTCAGATATTTATTGTTAATATTGTCATCTCTTAAGAAGATTAAACAATGAAAAGCAAGTTAATTTTATTCAGCTTTTTGCTGATATTGCCTGTTCTGACAATGCAGGCCGCACGTGTAGATACGATAAACGTACAAAGTCCATCCATGAAGAAAGGTGTCAAAGTGGTATATGTCATTCCCGATAAAGCTATCGGACAGGATGCACGGCAGTGCCCGGTGATTTATCTTTTGCATGGTTATGGCGGGAAGGCTGAAAGTTGGTTGTTGTTGAAGCCTGAGCTCAAAGAGATTGCTGATGAAAAAGGTATTATCTTCGCATGTCCCGATGGAAAAAACAGTTGGTATTGGGATAGTCCGAAGAATCCTGAGTATCGCTATGAAACTTTTGTATCCTCGGAATTGGTAAACTACACCGATACACACTACGCCACGATACCTGATAAGAAAGGACGTGCCATCGCCGGTCTTAGCATGGGAGGGCATGGAGCTCTGTGGAACGCATTCCGTCATAAGGATGTGTTTGGAGCTGCCGGTAGCACGAGTGGGGGAGTAGATATCCGTCCTTTCCCTATGAACTGGAAGATGAATGAGCAGTTAGGTGAATTTGCTGCTAACAAGGCATCTTGGGATGCACATACCGTCATCAATCAAATAGATAAAATTGAAAATGGAGATTTAGCATTGATAATAGATTGCGGTGAAAGTGATTTCTTCCTTGAAGTGAATAAAGAGTTTCATAAACGTTTGCTGGCGCGCAATATCGACCATGATTTCATCACACGTCCCGGAGCCCATAACGGTAAGTATTGGAATAATTCTATTGATTATCAAATACTGTTTTTCTGTAAGTTCTTCAATAAATAGCTATTCAATTACATATTTTACGGTACGGTAGTAGTCTGAGCCACCACTATTTATAGTTTCATTGCAAGATGTAACGATACCGTTGCTGTTAGTTTTATAGCTGTAATGGGTTATTTCGTTGTTTACCGCATTTCCATCGGGTATAATCTGGGTTATCAATGTATCGAACGGTTCTCCCAATAGTTTACCATAAAGAGCTGCCGAGTGCAATGACATCGGATATAACTCTGCTAAGAATAAGCAGGGTATCTCCGATAGATTTGCAATTTCATTATCGGGAGAAGTAGTTGCAGTATACTTTTGCTCGTATGTATCCACCTTTTGGGTAATACGTAACGCTCTGTATATTTCATAATCAACATCGATAGAAGCGTAAATTTCTCCTTCCTTCGTGCTTTCCGTTATCTTCTTCAGATAATATTTATCTTCCGTGTTTATGATATAAGAGAAAGTATAGGTACGTGTAGTGCTCACTTCTTGCCGTATACATTTAGTGGCATATCCTTTATCGTTCAATGTATAGGTGGAAACATTTCCGTATTCATCGGTCACAATGGCTTGGTGATTGTCGTCATAAACAATAGTCGTAGCCGATTTCATTTCAGTTGTTTCACCTGCCACCGTATACTTTTGCAAAGTATTGAAATCTGTCACTCTGCCTTGATTGTATAAATAAGTCTGAGTAGTGGTAACTGTAGGAGTTCCCTCTATAGAACTATCTTCCGACAATTGGATTTTAGAAAAAGAAATCGTTGGGTAGTTGCCATTTGGTTTTCCATTATCCGGGTCTTCATTATTATCACAAGCCGTCATTCCCACAAAGAGAAGTGAAAGGGCAAAGATTATTTTTCTCATTATTTTTTTATTTTAAAATCAAGCCCTTACGGACATTCCGTTTCATCGTGACGCTTTTGCCAAGTGTCATGCGTGTATTGCTTGGCTTTGGCGATTCTATATTACCGGCAATCAGTTGCAATGCTGTGTTTAGCAATACTTCGTCCGGATTTCCTAAGGGGAGGTAGTTTGCAAGGTAAGACGTTTCGTTGATTGAGTAATCAGGTTTAAATCCTGCGGCATAATCAGACTCGCCTTCAGCATTGAATACTTCGCATACAACCGGACGAAGAACCCAAGGGTATTGAGGATTCAGATAGGTGGCAGTTCCCACGTTTTCTCCTTTCGTGGTTTGTCCTACGAGAACAACGTTCATATAGGGCTTCAAACAGTTAATAAGCATTTCCGCAGCGCCGGCAGTCGTTCCGCTGGTAATGACGTACAGGGTAGATAGGTTCAGATTGGCACCTCCATGCAACAGTTGGGCGTCCAATATGAGATCCCGGTTCTTTGCGTTTTGTTTGTTATTATATTGTAAGAAAGCCAACGGGCTGTCCAGTTTGTCGGCAGGGACGAGTATATCTCCCAAAAGTTGGACACACTCCATTTCGCCACCCGCATTGTAGCGCAAGTCAAGTATGAAGTTATTGACACCTGCCTCTTTACATTCTGAAGAAAAACTTTTCAGTACGGCATTGTAGTCCTGGCTTCCGTCAGTGGGACCGGGGACAAACTGATTATATGCCAGATAGCCGACAATCAAGTTTGTATTCTGAATCATGAAGATACGGCGGGCATGAATAGCATTGTCCGTTACTGCACGGGCAGCGGGAAGATTAACATCCCGGTCCGATTGAATGACGCCTACTTCTTTGTCTTCTTCATCTTTTTGAACCACATATTTTCCGATAAGCAACTCACGGCTGCCTCCGTCTACCAATAGTTTCTCTGTTTTCTTGGTGATGGAGTCACCGTCAATCAGCATAATCCATTCACCCCGTTCCAGTCCGGCGTTAGCAGCCGGAGAGTCCGGGATATCGTATGAAATAAGGGCGTTGTAGACTGTATCGCTCGTAGCCAGTTTATATAAGTTATAGTCGAAACCATAGCTTGGCACAGGGGTACTGTATAAGGTATCTACAGTGGAATATCCTTTATCATTAGGAGACAAAAGACTTTTCAAGAAAGTTGCCGGTTCCTGAAAATAATTCAGCTTCTTCGGTGAAGGGATATCCTCATACCACAGATAATCTTGTCGCATGACGCTGTCTATCCATAAATCTCTTCCTGTCAGAGGATAATATTCAGGCCAACGGTCTTGTCCGCAGGAAAGTAGTGTCGTTAGTGCAACAATTCCCAATAGAGGGATAAGCAGCGTTTTTTTTCTCTTCATCAGTATCTTTTTCATTGATTTTCGCTGCAAAAATAGCGAATAGTTCGCTTATCTACCATAAATATGGTATAAAATTCCCTATACTGTGTCATTGGTTGTCCTGCTTTCTCCTTCTATCTTTGCAATATCAGAAGATAGGAATAATTATTAACCATTAAAATACAGACGACAATGGAAACAAAGAAATTACATTTTGAGACTTTACAGCTTCATGTAGGGCAGGAGCAACCGGATCCCGCAACAGATGCCCGTGCAGTCCCCATTTACCAAACCACCTCATACGTATTTCGTGACTCTGCACATGCGGCGGCGCGCTTCGGTCTGCAAGATGCAGGTAATATTTATGGGCGATTGACTAATTCTACGCAAGGTGTTTTTGAACAACGCGTCGCGGCGCTTGAAGGAGGTGTTGCCGGTTTGGCGGTAGCTTCCGGTGCGGCAGCCATCACATACGCTTTCGAAAACATCACCCGTGCAGGCGACCACATTGTTGCCGCTAAAACAATTTATGGCGGTACTTATAATCTGTTGGCGCATACATTGCCCGGTTATGGGATTACCACCACATTTGTCGACCCGTCTGATTTGTCGAACTTTGAAGCAGCCATTCAGGAGAATACGAAAGCCGTATTTATTGAAACCTTAGGAAACCCTAATTGTAATATCATTGATATTGAAGCCGTTGCCGAGATTGCCCATCGTCATAAAATCCCTTTGATTATTGATAATACATTCGGTACTCCCTATCTGATTCGCCCCATTGAACATGGAGCGGATATTGTGGTACATTCCGCCACGAAGTTTATAGGTGGTCATGGTACATCCCTCGGAGGTGTCATTGTAGATAGCGGTAAGTTCGATTGGGTGGCTTCCGGAAAATTCCCGCAACTCACTGAGCCTGATGCCAGCTATCATGGTGTTCGTTTTGTAGATGCTGCCGGTCCTGCCGCCTACGCGGTACGTATCCGTGCGGTTCTGTTACGAGATACGGGGGCTACTATCAGTCCGTTCAACGCTTTTATCCTGTTGCAGGGGCTCGAGACATTGTCGCTTCGTGTGGAGCGCCATGTGGAGAATGCTTTGAAAGTAGTCGAATTCCTGAAAAATCATCCTAAGGTTATCGCTGTCAATCATCCTTCATTGCCGCAACATCCCGATCATGCTCTCTATGAGAAGTATTTCCCTCAAGGAGCAGGTTCTATCTTTACGTTCGAGGTAAAAGGGGGTGTTGAAGAAGCTCATCGGTTGATTGATAATCTCCAGATTTTCTCTTTACTGGCAAATGTGGCGGATGTGAAATCACTGGTTATCCATCCGGCCACCACTACCCATTCGCAATTGAATGAGCAGGAGTTGGTCGAACAGGGTATCAAACCGGGAACAATCCGTCTTTCTATCGGAACAGAACACATCGATGATTTGTTAGAAGACTTGTCGCAGGCATTGAACAAGTGCTGAGAACAGGCAAAAAAGGTGACGGATATATTCAGGGGAAGACGGTTGATATATAAATGCTTGTAGTTTCCTGTATGGAAGACGATAATTAGATAATTGATTATGGAAATTGCTGTACTACTTTCGGGAGGTGTTGACAGTTCGGTTGTTGTGCATCTGCTTTGTGAACAAGGTTATCGTCCTTCCCTGTTCTACATAAAGATAGGGAAAGATGATGCCGATTTTATGGATTGCTCCGTCGAGGAGGATTTGGAGATTGCATCGGCCATAGCCCGTCGTTACGGGCTTTCACTGGATGTGGTAGACTTGCATCGTGAGTATTGGGATAACGTAGCCGCTTATGCCATCGACAAGGTACGTCGCGGATTGACCCCCAATCCGGATGTGATGTGCAACAAACTAATCAAGTTCGGTTGTTTTGAAAGGCAAGTTGGCAAGGATTTCGATTTTACTGCAACCGGCCATTATGCAACTACCGTGCGGCAGAATGGAAAGACTTGGCTCGGCACCGCACTTGATTCTATAAAAGACCAGACTGATTTTCTCGCCCAGATAGATTCTTTGCAAGTTTCCAAGCTCATGTTTCCGTTAGGCGGGCTGATGAAACACGAGGTGCGTGACATAGCCCGTAATGTGGGACTGCCGAGTGCCCGGCGGCGAGATAGCCAGGGGATTTGCTTTCTGGGTAAAATCAATTATAACGACTTTGTCCGTCGTTTTCTGGGTGAAAAGGAAGGAAAGATTGTAGAGTTGGAGATAGGGAAGGTGATAGGTATGCATCGTGGTTATTGGTTTCATACAATCGGCCAGCGCAAAGGGCTCGGCCTGAGTGGAGGCCCCTGGTTTGTGGTACGGAAAGATATAGCGGAGAATGTGATTTATGTTTCTCACGGATATGATACTGATAAGCAGTACGGTTACCGGTTCTTTATGCAAGATTTCCACTTTATTACTGAAAACCCGTGGGGGGACATAAAAGGAGAAATACCGGTTACGTTCAAAATACGGCATACTCCGGAGTTCCTGAAAGGACGATTATTGCAAGAGGAGGGTTCAGGCTATCGCGTTATTTCGGAGAATAGATTACAGGGGATTGCTCCGGGGCAGTTTGGAGTCATCTATGATGAGGATTCCCGTCTTTGCATCGGTAGTGGGGAGATTGGTGTATAGAATAAAAAAGCTACACCTTATATATAATATTCCACAAGTTCCACAATTCCTGCCTTCATGGCATACTTGGTGGCTTCGTGAGCATTGTTCACCTTCAGTTTCCTGAAGATATTTTTCCGGTGGCTATTCACCGTGTGGAAGCTGAGGTTTCTCTCGGCGGCTATTTCTTTCGTTGTTTTTCCTAAAGCTATTTCTTTGAGAATACTTCTTTCGGCAGGCGTCAGCAGGTCGTCTTTGATGGCAGGATGGGTAGGTGAAGATGCGCTGTTGTTTACCGAAAGCAACAGGTTACTGACGTGATTGCAGATGAAACGCTCTTTGCGCGAAGTGCATTGCAGGGCCGTTAATATCTCTTCTTTGGAGTTATCCTTCATCACCACTCCAAATGCCAGACTGCTGAAGAGTATTTGCCTGAGAAACGGAACACTCAACTCATCGGAAAAAAGCAACCAGTCCGCTTCTTTGAATCGCTCGTGCAATACAATAAGTTCCTCAACCCCGGTAAAGTCGAATAGTGTATAGTCCAGAATAACCACCGCTACGGGATGTAGGCGTAGTTGTTGTATCAGTTCTGCCTTGTTGTCAGCTTCCAATAGCAGGGAAGTGTCTTTCTGTCTGCTCAGCAAGAACATCATACCTGCTTTGGTAATATCTTGGTTGTCTGCGATGATGAATTCTCTCATAATGAATTAAAATAAAACTCCGCTGCAAATGTACACTTTTTGAGTGATTTGCAGCGGAGTTGAGAATATATATATTGTAAAGGGCTTTACCAAGAACGTCCCTTGAAGATATTCGATTGGTTCAACGGTACCAGGTTACCACTCAGGGTCATGGTGTTGGAGTTGAAGTTCGGGCTGATAGTTACGGTCGCGTTATTACCGCCGTTGGTCAGTGTAAGGAATATCTGTGCGGAGATGCCGATGCCTTGGATGCTGAAATTGCAATTTACGTTACCTCTCTTGTCGGTACTCATCTGGATGTCAGAAACCGTGCCGTCTACAGTTACGCCACCAATTCCGTTAGGACCGGGATATACGGTGTTGAACGCTACCTGTACGGTACCACGTCCTTGATTTACCAATACAAAGTTAGTGTTGGAAGTAACAAAAGCGGTCTGTCCGTTGCGGAACATTACCTGGTTGGCTTCCAATACAAACTGGTGTGCCTTCAGTGCTGCTACGGCGTCGTCGTATGAAACGACATCTGCTGCTTGTTCTTCTGCTTTCAGACGTGCACGTTCTGCGTCTCTCTGTGCCTTGCGGTCTGCACGGCGTTCTGCTCTACTCTCTTGTGCATACATGGTGGTTGTAACCATGCTTACCAAAACTAATGCTGCTAATGCAATAAACTTTTTCATACTCAATTTTTGTTTAGGTTTAAATAAATTGTTCGTTATAAGTTTATTGCAAGAACAATGCCTAAGCAGGATTGTTCACCGTTTTTTTAATTATTTTGTATTTGGCGGCTGCAATAAAGTTGCTCATCTGCCTAATATCTTTTCGTATTCCCGTTCTACAAATAAAAACTATTCAATCTTTGCTTTTAGTTGGAATATTGATACTATATTTGGCTTTAAATTGTTATTTCTGAATTTTACAAGATAGCTTATGAATAAGAAATCCCTTGCAACCGGAAAGAAGGTGGTAACCTTTGGTGAAGTAATGCTCCGGCTTACCACTCCCGGTTTTCGCCGTTTTTCTCAGGCTAATGAGTTTGTTGCAACCTATGGCGGTAGTGAAGCCAATGTTGCCGTATCTTTAGCGCATTTTGGTATTCCCACTGAGTTTGTTACCCGTTTGCCGGATAATGCGGTGGCTCGTGCTTGCTTAGCTTCTCTTCGTGCCAGTGGTCTGGGTACGGAGGGTGTCGTATTTGGCGGTAAACGTTTGGGATTGTATTACTTGGAAAGTGGCGCCGCGTTTCGTAATTCCAATGTGGTATACGATCGTGAGGGGTCTTCCTTTGCAACCCTTCGTCCCGGCATGATTAATTGGGAAACGATATTTGCCGATGCCGCTTGGTTTCACTGGTCGGGTATTGCCGCTGCCCTTTCGCAGGAGGGTGCCGATGCCTGTCGTGAGGCTTTGGAAATAGCCGACCGTATGGGTTTGACAATTTCTTGTGATTTGAATTATCGCAAGAAACTTTGGAATTATGGTCGTCCGGCTGCCGAGGTGATGCAACCTTTGGTGCAATACAGTGATGTCATATTTGGTGCCGAGCCGGAGTATCAGGAGATTTTAGGTATTCAGCCTGTAGGTTTTAAAGCTGTCGATGCAGCAGATACTTCTTTTTATTCCAATCTTCCTGCATTCGAGGCTTTCGGACGAAAGGTATCTGAGCTTGTTCCCCGTTGCCGGAAAACATTCCTGGAACTCCGTAATTCCATTACTTCCAATCATAATCTTCTTGCTGCCGTCCTTTATTCTGACGGATCTTTGAAGCATACGGGAATTTATGACATCGAGCATGAAGTAGACCGTGTCGGTACAGGTGATGCCTTTGTCGGAGGATTGATATATGGGCTGATAACATATTCCGACGACGACCAAAAAGCTTTAGAATTTGCCCTTGCCGCTTCTGCCTTGAAGAATACTGTTTATGGTGATTTTAATCTGGTGACGGTAGAAGAGGTAGAAAGTTTGATGAACGGAAATACTTCAGGAAGAGTATCGAGATAAAATAATAAATAAAAATTCCCCCTTTCTCAACTAATACGTTCCTTTATAAAAGGTTTGCATTGCGAAAGGGGGAATTAAGACAAATCTTATTTCTTATACCAATCCTGATTATTTTTTCCATTACTGGTTACCCAGCCTTCATAATCCTTATATAACTGGTCAATTGGTTTTCTTTCATTCTTGCTTTGCAGCAATTTGTCTATATCTTTCTCATTAGCTCCACTCAGGAAGAAAGCAAATGGGTAGTTGCCGCTGCGTACATAATAGATGTTTAGTTTTGGTTGTGAAGCATCGTCACCGGTTTGGAAAATAGACATGTTCATTTTAGATGTCGGTTTCTCCTTAGGAATATGAACTTCCCAACGTTTTCCATCGGCTTCGTTTTTGAAGATGAACGGCTGAGCTTCAGAAGATTTGCTGATAGGAGAATCATAATTTAGAACTACCTTGTATTCAGCACCCATATCATTCTTTACATTGTCAGTCAGAATAAATACATTGTCATCTTTTTCAAATGTAAAATTAGTCTCGGTAAATTCTTTTTCTCCCGGTTTGCGGATAAAGTACTGGATTGAAGAAGGATTTCCATTATACAATAATCTGAATGCCAGTCCGTTGTTGTTGCCTGCTACATTCTGGAATGTCTTGAAGATGAATGACTCCGCATAGATTTTATTATCTTTATCGAAAGTCTTTCCATAATTATAACGAACGACAACGTCATTCATGTCGTAGTCTCCTTTGCTGGGCCAAAGGTCTTCAAAAGCATAAACCCCTTTCAGAAGTTCCGTTGTAGTCCGGTTGCTATCCGGGTCTACGTCCGGGTCTACCTCAATGGCTTTTACAGGATTGGATTTCATGGCGACAACCACATCACTGAAATTCTGGTCAGTAATATAATCTTCGAAAGAAACCATCACGAAATCTTTGTATCTGTCGAGCTGACATATCTCGTAGTTGCTTTCTCTTCTATGGCGTCGTCTGAAGCTTTTATGATACCATTTTCTATATTAGCTTCTATTAGAGTTTGAGCAAAAAAAGCTGGTGTATAGATATATACCTTTTTCAGATAAGCAGGCAATTCTACAGTTCCTTTATATACACTGTTTTCTGCCGTATAGGTTGCAAAAAGAGGGGAAACATCAGCCTTTTTAGTATAGCCATATTCCGTTTTAGTGACAGGCATTTCATCGTATAACTCAAAATACACATTGGCTTTTACGCCGGAATTTAGGTAACTGACTTCCAGGCTGGTAGTTGATTGAACAGTAGAGAAGTCGAAATCATTGAATTCCTTCTCTTCTTCTTTTGGTCCTTGGTAAATGTCTTTTTCAAGGCAGCTACTCATTGCAAAGATAGCAATGAAAGCAGCTCCAAACCACTTCTTGTTCATGATGTCCGTATAGTTTATTTTTGATTGGTCTTCTAAGGTGCAAATATATATGATTTGGTTAAATAATACAACTTTAATTGAACGTTTTTGCAAGAATAGGGCTAATTTAGACAAATTCCTAATGACGGATGACTTCTATTCCTTTCTATTTCTCTTTGTAGCGTATGGTAATCAACAGTATATTAGAATAATATAACTGATTTTGCGACCACTTGTCAAGATTTGGTAAAATGGTCGCAATATGGTCGCAAATATAGCTTCAATTTAGCCCAATTTTAAGGATAATCAGCCACGCTTACCTTTAGATAAACAAGCCCCATTTAAGCTATAATTTACTTCAATTCCATCACCCAATCACAGCCCATTATAAGAAGAATAGTAAGAGGAAATGAGTATCAAAATAGGGGATAAGCATTGTAGATAGGTAAAATAAAAGATCCCCATAACTCATAGAGTTACAGGGATTTAATATATAGTAATTCTCTAAATTACTTGCTCAAAGCCTG
>ULTJ01006875.1_pt1 | contig 17480 bp, 14 predicted proteins | sample 1957491 | NCBI WGS metagenome assembly ULTJ01 (sample SAMEA4835731, study PRJEB28245) | human gut metagenome | biome: gut microbiome; material: fecal sample | place: Denmark | collected 2008 | reverse complement strand
CCCCCCTGCCGATACGAACTTTAAGGGTAGAGATACTTTGAAGTGGACGGTTCGTTTCCGTTTTAATAACGGCAAGCCTGACAGTGTGCTTACTCCATTGATGGCGATGCAGATTTTCTATGAAAAAGATACTGTCAACGGTTTGCTGAAAATAAAAGAAGCGGGCACGGAAACTCTTACCCTTGCCGCTGATACACTCGGGAAGATAAAAGAGGTACGGGGTTTTATTTACTATCCCATGCAGAAAACGGCTCAATTTTTATTGGCAGACCAAATCTCGCTGATGCGTTATCATGCGACAGATACATTGTTCAATGCTCAAAAGGACAGTATAGCTGCAGAGAGCGCCAAGAAAGATACGCTTGCTGAAAAGCCTGTGAAGCCGTTGGAAGTGAAGAAAGTGGAGGAAGAAAAAAATATCCGCCGGAATGAAATGCGTCCGCGTCCGCAACTTCATAAAAATACGGGTAAGTAATGAAAAGGTATGCTTCTCATTATGTGATTCTTTCCGAACAAGATTATCTGAAACAACATGTGGTGGAATTGGTAAACGGGTATGTAGTAAATGTCTTTCCGCTGACAGAAGAATTAGAAGATATAGAGTGGTTGCCCGGTGCTATTTACCTTGCACAAACAGAGGGCGGACTAACCGCCACGTATGTCCCCGATTTTGATATTACAACGATGCAGCCTGCCGCCGGAACTCGGCGCAAACAATTGCTGTAGCAATCGCCACATTTAATGATTCGGAAGTTTCCCTATCTGAGGGGTAGTTGGGGATATACAATTTCCGGTTAATGAGTCGTTTCACTTCTTCGCCAATACCGTTTCCTTCATTCCCCATCACAATCAATCCGTATGCGGAGAGGGGTTGGGAGTACATGTTTTCTCCATCCAGAAATGTGCCATATACTGGAATATCTTTCAATGAGCCAATCAGTTCCGGCAGGGGAGTATAATGCAGTTTCACTCGTGCAATGCCGCCCATTGTGGCCTGAATAGCCTTGGGATTGTAAACATCTACCGTATTGGGTGAACAGAAGATGTGTTCGATGCCGAACCAATCTGCCAGACGGATAATCGTTCCTAGATTTCCGGGATCTTGCACATCGTCCAGCGCCAGGCAGAGGGAACGGTTGATAACCGATACATCAAGTACTTCGTCCGGTTGCCGGAACACGGCCAGCACCTGCTGGGGAGTTTTTAAAAGGCTGGCGCGGGAAAGCTCTTCCTCCGAAACCTCATTCACGTCTTCTACTGGCAATTGCCTGTGGGCTGAGAGCCATTCGGCTGTCGCTATCAGAAAACAGCAATTGAAATGTCCCAGTAAATCACCTACTAATTTAGGACCTTCTGCCAGGAATACTTTTTCTGCTTTGCGATTTTTCTTCAACTCCAGTGAACGGATATATTTGATGCGGTTCTTGCTTAGTGCCATAAAAGTAAAATGTTATAGTTTGACAAAAGTACATGATTATTTCTATATAATCAAAAACTCTGCACTCTTCCGGCGTTTTTATTTCGGGAACAGAAAAAATAGGACTATATTTGTAGCAGTTTATGCGCAATCAATCACAGAGTATGAAGAAAGGCTTCCGCTACGCACTACTTGCAACCGTCGTACTTTTATTAGCATCTTGTTCTGCCACGAAATACGTGCCTGAAGGATCGTATTTGCTGGACGAGGTGCGTATACAAACGGACAATAAGGATATAAAACCTTCCAGCCTTTCCATGTATGTTCGCCAGAATCCTAATTCCAAATGGTTCAGTTTGATGAAGACCCAGTTGTATGTTTACAATTGGTCGGGGCGCGACTCAACACGTTGGATAAACCGTACTTTGCGCAAGTTGGGGGATGCTCCGGTAATCTATAGTAGAGAAGAAACCAACCGTTCCGGAGAAGAAATTACAAAAGCTGTGCAGAATATGGGGTATATGGGAGCTACGGTTGAACCTATCCGGCATATCAAGAAAAAAAAACTGAAGCTGACTTATAAAGTGACGAGTGGAAAACCGTATAAGATACGCTCAATCAGATATGATATTCAAGACGATAAAATCCGGGAATATATGCGTCTTGATTCTGTCTCGACGCGTTTATCAGAAGGTATGTTTTTCGATGTAAATCTGCTGGATGCAGAGCGACAACGCATCACAGATAATCTTTTGCACAACGGTTACTATAAATTCAATAAAGAATATATTTCTTATACGGCAGATACGGTCAGGAATACTTATCTGGTAGATTTGACGATGCATTTATCTCCTTACAAACAACACAATAGTGATGTACCCCGAAATCATCGCCAGTACTATATTAATAAGGTTAATTTCATAACGGACTACAATGTGCTGGAGTTTTCTGCTTTGAGCAGTATAGAGGTTAATGACTCTGTGCATTATAAAGGATTCCCCATCTACTATAAAGATAAATTGTATCTGCGCCCCAAAGTATTGACCAATAACCTGCGCCTTGTACCGGGAAGTCTGTATAACGAGCAAGATGTGCAGCGCACTTATTCCAACTTCGGACGTTTGCAGGCTTTGAAATATACCAATATTCGCTTCTTTGAAACCCAGATAGGAGATACTTCCAAACTGAACGCGTATGTGATGTTGACGAAAAGCAAACACAAATCAGTGTCGTTTGAGGTGGAAGGTACTAACTCTGCCGGTGACTTGGGGGCTGCTGCGTCTGTTTCATTCCAAAACCGGAATATGTTCAAAGGGTCTGAAACATTTATGGTGAAATTGCGTGGAGCTTACGAGGCTGTATCTGGTCTGCAAGGCGGGTATAATCATGAAGATTATACCGAACTGGGGGCGGAAGCCACCATCAACTTTCCGCGTTTTCTGTTCCCGTTTCTATCCAATGATTTCAGACGTAAAATCCGTGCCACTACTGAGTTCGGGGTGCAATATAATTATCAGATACGTCCGGAGTTCTCGCGTATAGTAGCGTCGGCAAACTGGAGTTATAAATGGGGGGTGCAACGGCAACGTACGCAACATCGTATTGATATTCTGGATATAAACTATCTGTATATGCCTTCCATTTCAAACGAGTTTCGTGAGAAATATTTGGAAAATGAACAGAACTATATTCTGAAATATAATTATGATGACCGTTTGATTGTACGTACGGGTTACAGTTTCACATATAATAGTGCCGGACAGGCATTGATGAACAACACGCTTATTGGTAATTCATATTCTATTCGTTTCAATTTTGAATCTGCCGGTAATCTGCTTTATGTGGTTGCTAAGATGGCGAACATGAAAAAGAACGACGAAGGGGAGTATTCTCTTTTAAGTATCCCATTCGCGCAATATCTCAGGGGCGATTTTGATTTTGCAAAGAATGTGGTTATCGATAATCGTAATTCTATAGCTTTTCATGTGGGTGCTGGTATTGCCATACCATACGGTAATGCAACGATTGTTCCATTTGAGAAGCGCTATTTCTCCGGTGGTGCCAACAGCGTGCGTGGTTGGTCTGTCCGTGATTTGGGACCCGGCGCTTTTCCCGGTGATGGAAATTTCATGAATCAATCGGGAGACGTGAAATTGGATGCAAATGTGGAGTATCGTACGCGTCTATTCTGGAAATTCAGAGGCGCTGTCTTTGTAGATGCGGGTAACATCTGGACGTTGCGTGACTATAAAGACCAGCCGGGTGGTAAGTTTGAATTTAATAAATTCTACAAGCAAATTGCGGTTGCATACGGTTTAGGACTGCGCTTGGATCTTGATTTCTTTGTATTGCGCTTTGACGGTGGTATGAAAGCCATTAATCCGGTTTATGAGACTAAAAAAGACCGTTATCCTATCATCCGTCCGAAATTCAGCAGAGATTTTGCTTTTCACTTCGCAGTGGGGTATCCGTTCTAAAGAGAGGGGGATAAGAATTAGAAATTAAAAATTAAAAGCTGCGCAGTTCATAGCGAATATTGCGCAGCTTTTAATTTTTAATTTCTAATTCTTATTTATCTTGCGGCATAATAAGTATTAATCATTGTAGCCTGGCGTGCAGCGGCTACGCCTTGTGCATCCAAAGTGACAGTTAAACCTTCACCATTAGGTAAAGTCATCTGTGCGGTACCATCGTTGTTCATTTGCAGCAACTCAGTGCTTACACCGTCAGCAACAACATTCCAAGTGTTCAAGTCTTTGTCATAGATTAGTTCCATAGAAGCAGTTTCGCCTTCTTTAGTAATGGAATAACCATTTTCAAGAGTTTCTACCAGGTAATTACCGTTTTCACCTTTTACTTTTTTCACATCACCTACACTTGCCATAGGGTTACTTCCACTCCAGAATTCAATTGAGTTGATAACCAAAGCATCAGCCAAGTAGCATACGCCATATACCGGAATGATGTTGAAAGCAAGATATACAAGTTCGTTAACGAACTTATTACCAATACCTTGGTTCCAATTTACCAGCTTGCTATGCAATCCGAAAGAACCGATACAAGAACTGAAAAGAAAAGCTCCACAAACCATTACGGTTGCAGCCATTTTCAAATTGAACTTTTTCATAATTACTTTCTTTATTTTACTGTGTTTATTGAGATTAATATCTCTTAGTAGTTTTAAGTATTTGCAAATATATACATATTCCTTAAAACGACCCACAAAAAAGGTACAAAATGTACTATTTGTAAAATAAAAGTAGCTTATTTATCTCTTTTTGCTAATACGGATTTGGCAATCCAATGGTCTATGGCAAATTTACCGGGTCCTATTATGTACATCAGTACAAATACTACCAGATATACGAAAGCAAGTTCTTTCACGGCAAACGGATCGTGACCATGAACAACAAAAAAGGCTATACACATTGTAAATATCATAGGTATCATAGCTAATCTATATAAAAATCCGACTATAAATGCCATGGAACAAACCATTTCTCCAAAGATTGCCAGTCCAAGAGATAGGGGGCTGCCTATACCCAATGGGTCGGGAAATACAGCGGACAGCTCTTGGTAGTTCGACCATTTTTCAATGCCATGGTTCATCAACAGTACGCCGAACACAATTCTGACTATCAATAAAATAAAAGATATATAGGTGCCATTTGGTTTGATGGGAAATAAAAATCGGTAAAGCATATTCATTTGTTTTTAAGTTTATATAATTTTATAACAAATATTTGTGAGTAAAAGTTTATTCTCGCTTCAACGGCTTGATAATGATGCGCAGGGAAGGGTCGTATGTGAAGTAGCTCCACATCCAATCCGTGAAAATGAATAAACGGTTTTTTACTCCTACAATACTCATCAGGTGGATAAAAAGCCATACTGCCCATGCTATGAAACCACCGAAGCGAAGTTTTTTAAGTTCGACTACGGCATGATTGCGTCCGATAGTTGCCATGGAACCCTTATTGTGATACTCAAATGGTCGCAAAGGAAGTCCGTCCACCATGCGATGGAGATTATATATCAGATTTTTTGCCTGCTGAATGGCGGGCTGTACTACTTGTGGATGTCCTTTGGGATATTCAGCGGAAATCATAAGTGCCGTATCTCCGATTGCGAAGATGTTAGGATAATCATTTAACCGGTTGAAACTATCAACCTTTAATCTGTTTCCGGGACCGTAGGCTTCAGGAGGTAACCCTTGCAGGCTGTTAGCTTTCACACCAGCCACCCAAAAAACATTTTTGGTTTCTATGGAGGTGTTATCACCCAACATCAATAAGTTATTTTCATAGCTATTGACGCGTGCATCGAGTTTAATTTCGACATCCCGTTTCTTCAAATAATCAGCTACATCTTGTGAGGACGTTTCTGAAAAAGTTGATAGAAGTCGGGAGGCTCCGTCTATAAGGATGATGCGCATCTCGTTGATATTTAAATCAGGATAGTCTTGGGGTAACACAAACTTTTTCATTTCTGCTAAAGCCCCTGCTAGTTCAATGCCTGTGGCTCCGCCACCCACAATCGCAAATGTCATAAGCCGTTTTCGTTCTTCTTCATCACTGGTATTTTGGGCTTGCTCAAAGCTCTCTAATATCTGGTTGCGATTAAACAAGGCTTCAGAAGTGTTTTTTAAAGCCATGGTTTGTTTAGCCATATCGTTGTTGCCAAAATAATTAGTGTCACATCCGGTAGCAATCACCAAATAGTCGTAGGCCAATGTGCCGATAGATGTTTCCAACAGGGAATTTTCAGGAATGACACGTTCCGCTACACAAACCCTTAGATGAAAATGTTCTCGTCTTTTAAAAATCTTTCGGAAAGGGAAGGAAATGGCACTCGGTTCGATACCTGCCGTGGCTACTTGATAGAGTAACGGCTGGAAGATGTGATGATTGTTCTTATCCAGCAAAACTACCTGAAACTTGTCGTTTTTTAATTTTCTTGCAAGTTTTAGACCTCCAAAGCCGCCGCCAACGATTACTAATCGTTTCCGTCCCTCTTTATCAGGGATATCCATTGCTGTTTTCATATTCAAGTTGTTCTTTGTTCATATTAAAGAAACACTGAAAACGAAGGAATGTTTTATAGCAAGACTTCTATAATGTACACATTATACACATTAGCACATTAAATTATCATTTATAATGGTAATTTCAAAACATTAAAACAGAAGAAACGGAAACAAAAAGAGTTGCAACATTGTTGTAATAAGGATAATTAAAACTAACTTTGTCCCCGAAGTTTTTTATCGAATGAGCACAAAACTAACGAGATTAATATTCCCGGTATTGTTGGTGATGACAGGATCAGCTGTTAATGCACAAACACTTTCAGCAGAAGCGCATGCTTCGGCGGATAGTTTGTCTGTTTCTGTTCATGACTCACTTCCCATAAAGAAAAATTTCTTCAAGAAAGTCCTTAATTACTTTAACGATGCCAATAAAGAAGATAAGAACAAGAAGTTTGATTTCAGCATTATTGGCGGACCTCATTATTCCAGTGATACGAAGTTGGGGCTTGGACTGGTGGCCGCCGGACTTTATCGGGCTGATCGGAAAGATACGATTCTTCCGCCCTCCAATGTATCACTGTATGGCGATATTTCGACTGTAGGCTTTTATCTATTGGGAGTTCGGGGTAATCACCTTTTTCCAAAAGATAAATATCGCTTGAACTACAACTTGTATTTTTATTCTTTCCCAAGTCTATATTGGGGAGAAGGATATGATAATGGCGCGGACGATGCCAATGAAAGTAAATACGATCGTTTTCAGGCTCAGCTCAAAGCGGATTTCATGTTCAGAATTGCAAAGAATTTCTATATTGGTCCTATGGCAGAGTTCGATTATGTGAAAGGACATGATTTTGAGAAACCGGGGCTTTGGGAAGGAATGAGTCCGCGAACAACCAATCTGAGTCTGGGCTTTTCATTGCTTTACGATTCACGTGACTTCCTGACAAATGCCTATAACGGTTATTATTTGAGAATAGATCAGCGTTTCAGTCCGGGCTTTTTGGGTAATAAGTATGCTTTCAGTAGTACGGAGTTGACAACGAATTATTATTATCCTGTTTGGACGGGTGGAGTATTGGCCGGTCAGTTTCATACCTTATTAAATTATGGTAATCCTCCTTGGGGGTTGATGGCTACATTGGGTAGTTCATATTCCATGCGTGGCTACTATGAAGGACGTTATCGTGATAAATGTGCTATGGATGCCCAGGTGGAACTGCGCCAGCATGTGTGGAAACGAAACGGAGTGGCGGTATGGGCAGGAGCTGGAACCATATTTCCGAAATTCTCGGAATTCAAGACAAAACATATTCTCCCGAACTATGGCTTCGGCTATCGTTGGGAATTTAAGAAAAGAGTGAATGTACGTTTAGATTTAGGGTTTGGAAAACACCAGACCGGTTTTATATTCAATATCAATGAAGCTTTTTAAAGAAATAAAGAAATGGTTCGATAATCAGGAACATCTGTTTTATCTATTCCTGGGAATTTTGGTAGTGCCTAATATAGTACTTTGTTTTACGGAACCGATGTCATCTGTCGCGAAGGTGTGTAATGTGTTGTTACCATTATCGGTTTATTACCTCGTAATGACCTGGTTGAGAAATTGTGGCAGGACATTCTGGATATTGTTTCCATTCATCTTTTTGGGAGCTTTCCAGATTGTGCTGTTGTACCTCTTCGGGCAATCGATTATTGCGGTCGATATGTTCCTGAACTTGGTGACAACGAACTCGAGCGAAGCTTTGGAATTATTGGATAATTTGATTCCGGCTATCATAATCGTCGTTGTTCTCTATATTCCCGCTTTAGTTTTGGCAATGATATCCATTGTAAAGAAGCGGAAATTATCTGAAATCTTCTTACGTAGAGAACGGAAACGCGCCTGGGTGGCGTTAGGAATAGGTTTACTGTCACTCTGTGCCGCTTATTTGATGGATAGCCGTTATGAATTAAAATCGGAATTGTATCCTGCCAATGTATGCTACAACATAGGACTGGCTTTTCAACGGACTGCTTTAACACAGAATTACCAGGAGTCATCAAAAGATTTCACTTTCCATGCAAAGTCTACTCATCCGGCAGAAGAAAAGGAAGTTTATGTGATGGTGGTGGGAGAAACTTCCCGTGCAAATAACTGGTCGATATACGGCTATAATCGCGATACTAACCCGGAACTTTCTAAAGTCTTCGGACTGACAGCATTCAATCATGTACTGACTGAGTCCAATACTACCCATAAAAGTGTTCCTATGTTGCTTTCTCCGGTAAGCGCTTGTACTTATGACTCAATCTATCATCAAAAAGGTATAATAACCGCATTCAAGGAGGCTGGTTTCCAAACCGCTTTTTTCTCCAATCAGCGTTACAACCATTCTTTCATCGATTTCTTCGGCAAGGAGGCTGGTAACTTTGATTTTATTAAGGAAAATTCTTTAGATTCCGGTTACAATCCTTCCGATGATAAATTGTTGGAACTTGTATCAGCAGAATTGGCGAAAGGCGCTTCCAAGCAATTCATCGTACTGCATACATACGGTTCTCATTTCAATTATCGTGAACGTTATCCGTCGGATAATGCATTCTTTTTACCTGATTTTCCCGTAGATGCAGAAGTGAAATTCAAAGATAATCTGGTAAATGCATACGATAATTCCATCCGCTACACGGATAATTTTCTTGCTCGTCTCATTCATCTATTACAGGAGCAAGATGTAGATGCTGCTATGCTTTACACTTCCGACCACGGAGAGGATATATTTGATGACAGCCGCCATCTTTTTTTGCATGCATCGCCTGTACCGTCTTATTATCAGATACATGTACCTTTCCTGGTATGGATGTCCGATAGTTACCGGAAATCTTATCCTGAACTCCAGCAGGCTGCCCAAGCAAACATGCAGAAGAATATTTCTTCAAGTCTCTCTTTTTTCCAGACTATGTTGGAATTGGGTGGGATAGAAACACCTTATCGAAATGATTCTCTTTCTGTCACTAATACTTTATTTACAGAAAAGCCGAGAGTCTACCTAAACGACCATAATGAGGCTCGTTCATTGAATGATATTGGGATGAGAGAAGAGGACTTTGAAATGTTGCGCAAACAGAGTATTAATTATTAAAATGGATGTTTTTATATCTAAATAAGATACTGTTGCTAATGACTACTTTATGTTGAGGAAGTAGAAATTTGATGGGGATATGCATATATTTTAGCAATCCTAAATAGAACAGCTTCGTGTATTACTTGTGTTCATTTTGACACTTTGCATTTCCCGTCTCCTGAGAGTCACGTATTTTCACCCGTTGGCGAGTGCAAGCGGAAATATGCGAACGAAAAATCGTATCTTCTTCATGAATAGTGGAATACAGAAATATGTACAATTTAAAAAGATGGGAAATGGTCGGCTGTCCATGTTAAAACGTTCTTTTCACAAGAGAAAAAAGGCACTTTAATGAGAAATGTTCATCTTTTCCGGGAGAGAAGTTAACATCCCTCGTTCCGGAAGTTAACATCCCTCACGCTGGAAGTTAATATCTCTTGTGAGACAAGTTAATATCCCTCCTTCGGAAAGTGTAAAATCAGTGGATGTTTTGTAAAAATGTCCCATATTTATGCTGAAAATCTTACGTTTTCGCTCTATTTCAGGCTTTTTGGAAGCGAGCATGTCAGTGAAATGGGCGATTGGGAGATAAGAAGCGCCCGATAAGTACTGTTTTGAAATCAATCTGATAGATTGGCATCAAACCTTAACAATCCCCACTAAAAATCTACTACCCCTAAATCCCCCGGTCTCTATGAAACATTCTGTTTTTCGAAGTTTCCTAAAACAATAAAAGTTCTGAAAATATTAATTTTCAGAACTTTTATTGTTTTGTACACCCTCAGGGATTCGAACCCTGGACCCACTGATTAAGAGTCAGTTGCTCTACCAACTGAGCTAAGAGTGCATTCTTTATTTCTTATTTGCGGGTGCAAAAGTAGTCCTTTTATTTTATCCAACCAAACAAAATAAAGTGTTTTTTCGATGGAATCGGTGTTTTTAGTCGAATATATATAATTCAGATGGCGTAGTACGCTTCAGCGCACACAATTGAACATCTTTTCCTACGATTATGCCTTTTTCTCTTAATTTCCATTCTACGGTCTTATAAGCCAATTCCGGATGATTGTTGTCTTTACTTAAATGGCAAAGCCAGATATATTGCAAATGTTCCGTGATGTTTTCAGCAAGAAATTCAGCGGTGGCAATGTTACTCATGTGTCCTGTACGACTGGTAATGCGTTCCTTCAAATACGGTGGATAAGTACCCATGCGTAGCATTTCATCATCATAATTAGCTTCCAATATCAGATAATTGGCTTTGCAGATATATTCAGCTGCGGTAGGGGTAATTTCTCCGAGGTCGGTGAGGAAAGAAAATACTTTTCCATCTATTTCAATGCAATAACCGACATTATCCGTACCATCGTGGGGAACTTCAAAAGATTCAATATGAAAATCTTCCAGTTGCATAGGTTGCTGTTTTTCCAGATAACGGACAGATGAATATAACTTCTCTGTCATACAATAACTCCTGTTGATACCTTCATGAATGCGTGCAGTTGTATAGATAGGTATATTCAGCTTTTCACCCAATCCGCCTACAGCTTTAATATGGTCAGCGTGATCGTGAGTCACAAATACCGCGCGTATAGTTTCCATTCCAATACCTGCTTCTTTCAGTCCCTTTTTAATAGTGCGGACCGCAATGCCGGCATCAATGAGTATTCCGTATTTTTCTGTGCCTATGTAATAGCAGTTGCCGCTACTGCCGCTTGCAAGGCTTATAAATTTTACTTTCATCCTTATCTCCTTAATTAAAAAAGCTGCTGCTTTTAGAAAAAGTGACGGCAAATATACATAAAATATACAATATATGGAGTCTTGTTTTCTTCTTTTTGTCGATGGATTCGGTTGTTTTTAAACACACGGCTCATTTCAATTCTTTCAAAGCTCGGTTCAAGCTTCTGATATCAATTCCTAAATATGAAGCCATATCCGCTTTTGATAGTTTGATACCTTGTTTATCTTGCAAATCAAGTAATTTGGAAAGCCCGTGTTTTATGGTGTATAGCTGTTGATAGGCTGCTCTGACACTGGTACAAGCAATACGCTCCACTAATTCGTTAAGTAACAAATTGTTGAATAGATGATTGGTATCCAACAGTGACTTGAAGAAAGAGGTAGAAAAAGAATAAGCCTGTACATTGGAAACTGCTTCAACATTACATAAACATTTTGTATTGCGTATCGCTTCAATTTCTCCTATGATTTCTCCTTTACCCATGAATTCCTGGATAAAATCTTTGCCATTTTCTTCACTGGTGAAACATTTCACAAACCCACTTTTTATGACAATGACCCTATATTGCCATTCGCCTTGTTTACACAAAAAACTTCCCTGTGGATAATCTTTCAAAAGGACTTCCGTTTGAGGATATTCAAGATAGATATCCTCAATAAAAGATAAGAATTGCAGATTTGTTCGTAACATTTTACTGTTTTAGGACATTTGTCCTTTCGTATGTTTAAATACCGGTTTAACTTTGTGCCAAAGATAGAAAATAACGGTAAAAATAGCAATGTATGAAAGATAAAATAGAATTTATCGCTTTTGACGCAGATGATACACTTTGGGAAAATGAACTTTATTTTCAAGAGTTTGAGCAGAAGTTTTGTAACCTGTTGAGCAAGTATTTGCCTTCAGTAGAAGTTACGCAAGAGTTATTCAAAACTGAAATGAAAAATCTGCATGCGTATGGGTATGGACTGAAAAGTATTATGCTAAGTATGATTGAAACGGCCTGTCGAATTACGAATGGAAATGAAAGTATTCGTTGTGCAGAAGAAATAATAAGAATAGGACAGGTGCTTTTAGAGAAACCGGTTGAATTGCTGGAAAATGTAAAGGAGGTATTATCACAACTCCATGGAAAATATAAATTAGTATTGGCGACAAAAGGCGACCTATTTGACCAAAAGAGAAAAATTGTAGCTTCCGGATTGCAGGAATATTTTTATCACATTGAAGTTATGAGCGATAAAAAGACTCCTGATTATATAAAGCTACTTGATACTTTGAATTGTCCCCCGGAGAACTTTCTGATGGTAGGTAATTCCATTAAATCGGATATCATGCCGATTTTGGAACTTGGTGGGTATGCTGCGCATATACCTCACCACATCACGTGGGCATACGAACAACATGAGGGAGAAGTTGAGAATCCTAATTATATTCCATTAAATGGTATTAAAGAACTATTGAAATATATCTGAACAGGGGAGTAATATACAAAAAGAGCGTATTACTATAATAGTGTGATACGCTCTCTCTGTTTTTTATCTAATTACTTAGAACTGGAAGAATTTCTTTGCGTTATTGTAGCTGATATCTTCAATCATCTGATTGACACGTTCCATTTCCGATGCAGGAATTTCACCGTTTTCCACATCACGACCTACAAGGTTACAGAGGGTGCGGCGGAAATATTCATGGCGCGGATAGGAGAGGAAGGAACGGGAATCAGTCAACATACCCACAAAGCGGCTCAACAAACCGAGAACGGAAAGTGCGTTCATCTGTTTTTCCATACCGTCTTTCTGGTCAAGGAACCACCAGCCCGAACCGAACTGTATCTTTCCTGCAATAGTACCATCCTGGAAATTACCCAGCATTGTAGCGATTACCTCATTTGCACACGGATTCAGGTTATAGAGGATAGTCTTTGTCAGTTTACCCGCTGAGTTCAGGCGGTCGAGGAATTTGGACATTGCCTTTGCCGTTGTAAACTCGCCGATTGAATCAAAACCTGTATCAGGGCCGAGTAACTTGAACATCTTGCTGTTGTTGTTACGGATAGCTCCGTAGTGGAACTGCTGTGTCCAACCTTTTTCCCAATCCATTTCGCCAAAGACAACCAACATGGCAGACTTGAACTTCAAAGTTTCTTCTTTACTCAACGCTGTACCACCATATACCTTATTAAAGATAGCCTTAATTTCAGCGTCGGTATAATCTTCTGCATAAAATTCTTCAATACCGTGGTCGGATAACTTACATCCCTGTTCGGCAAAGAAATCATGACGTTTGCGCAACGCTGCAACCATATCGTCGAAACCGGAGATAGAAACACCGCTTACTTCGGATAGTTTTTCTACGTATGCGCGGAAATCTGCGGGAACTTCCACTGCCATTGCCTTGTCAGGACGCCATGTGGGCAGCATCTTGATTTCAAAACCACTTTCACGTGTCTTGATGTGGTATTCTAGAGAATCGATAGGATCGTCTGTGGTACACACCACCTCTACGCGATAACGACGCATCATGCCGCGAGCGGAGTATTCGGGTTGTTTTAACTTCTCGTTACATTCATCAAAGATTTCACGAGCCGTCGAAGGATTTAATATCTTATCGATGCCGAAAGCTGTTTTCAGCTCAAGGTGAGTCCAGTGATAAAGTGGGTTACGGAAGGTATAAGGAACAGTCTCTGCCCATTTCTCGAATTTCTCCCAATCTGTCGTGTCTTTTCCGGTGCAGTAACGCTCGTCTACACCGTTGGTACGCATGGCACGCCATTTGTAATGGTCACCCCCCAGCCAGATTTCAGTTAATGACTTAAATTGATAATCGTCAGCTACCATTTGAGGAATTAAATGACAGTGATAGTCAATAATCGGCATCTTAGCCGCATGTTCGTGGTACAACTTCTGCGCGATTTCTGTCTGCAACAGGAAGTTCTCGTCCATAAAGTTTTTCATCTTCTTGTGTTTTAAGTATCTAAAAAAATTACTTTCTACTGAATGTACCTATATAGTATTGATTGTAAAGCTAATAGGCGTGATATTGGTTTTTGCTTTTATTAACCGTTATCGAACACAAAAGTAGAAATTTTACTTGGAGAAACAAAATAATTCGTATCTTTGCGGCAAATATTTATAATATTTAAGTTTTAAACGTCGAATCTTAATCACCTTAAAAGGGCAAAGGCATGGAAAACAAGAATTATACTATTAAAGACATCGCCCGTATGGCAGGTGTATCTGCCGGAACGGTAGATCGTGTGCTCCATAATCGCGGAGATGTTTCTTCTGCAAGCCGGGAGAAAGTCCGGAAGGTTCTTGATGAAATAGATTATCATCCCAATATGTTTGCCATCGGTTTGGCTGCCAAAAAGCGTTATCACATTGTTTGTATTATACCTTATTATATAGAGAACAATTACTGGCATTCTGTGGCGCAAGGTATCAGCCGTGCTGCTCAAGAATTGCGACCTTTCAATGTCGGCGTGGACTTTCTGAATTATAAACATGCCGACAGGGCTTCCTACGAAAAGGTTTGTGTGGAAGTGAAACAAATGAAAGCAGATGCCGTCTTGATAGCTCCAAACTTCCGGGAAGATACTCTAAAGCTGACTGCTTATTTGGAAGAAAAAGAGACGCCATACGCCTTTATTGACTTTAATATAGAACAGACTCATGCGCTTTGCTATATCGGGCAAGATTCCCAAAGAAGTGGTTACATCGCTGCCAAAATTTTGATGCGTCATTATGAAGAGGGGCAGGAGCTGGTTCTTTTTCTTCATAATCAGAAAAATAATCCGGCAGAAATACAGATGCAACGCCGTATGGAGGGGTTTATGGAGTATCTTACTGAAGAATATAAAGGATTAAAGGTGCATGATTTGGTTTTGCATAAGGATGATATTGTCGCCAACAAACAAATATTGGACCATTTCTTTACCGAACATCCGCGAGTGGCATTAGGCGCTGTTTTCAATTCACGTATTTATAATGTGGCAGGATACCTGCATGAAAATAAGCAGAAGCTGAAAGGATTTGTTGGCTATGACCTGCTGCAAAAGAACGTTGATTATTTGAAATCAGGCGAAGTAAATTATCTCATCGGGCAACGTCCGGGTTTGCAAGGTTACTGTGGCGTAAAGGCTCTATGTAATCACATCGTATTCAAGAAACCGATAACTGCCATAAAGTACATGCCTATCGATGTCATGATGAAAGAGAATATCGATTTCTATTTTGAATTTGAATAAAATAAATCATATCAATCATTTAAATCATTTTTTAAAGATGAAAGCATTAAACAAACAGACAGCTCCGAAGTCTGTATCTCCTGAGAGAATTATTCAGTTTGGTGAAGGAAACTTCCTCCGCGCATTTGTAGACTGGATTGTGTACAACATGAATCAAAAGACTGATTTCAACAGTAGTGTCGTAGTAGTTCAACCCATTGAAAGAGGTATGGCGGAATGGCTGAACGGCCAAGACTGTATGTATCACGTCAATCTGCAAGGTCGTTTGAACGGTGAGGCTGTCAATAGTCTGACACGTATCGACTGCATCAGCCGTGCATTGAATCCTTATTCTCAAAACGCAGCGTTCATGGCGCTTGCCGACCAACCGGAAATACGTTTCGTTATCTCCAATACCACAGAAGCGGGTATTGCTTTTGATGCAAACTGTAAGTTTTCCGATGCTCCTGCATCTTCTTACCCGGGCAAGTTGACTCAATTATTGTATCGCCGTTTCAAGACTTTCAAAGGTGACAAGACAAAAGGTCTTATTATTATGCCTTGTGAATTGATTTTCTTGAACGGACATCATCTGAAAGAATGCATCTACCAGTATATCGAACTGTGGAAAGAAGATTTCGGCGCTGATTATGAGAAATTCAAGACTTGGTTTACGAAATATTGTTATGTGTGCGCTACTTTGGTAGACCGCATTGTTCCGGGTTTCCCACGTAAAGAGATTGCTCAAATCCAGAAGAAAGTTTGCTATGCGGACAACCTCGTCGTGCAGGCGGAGATTTTCCACCTGTGGGTTATCGAAGCTGCCGAGAACCTCTCTCTGCGCCAGTTGGCGGAAGAGTTCCCTGCAAATAAGGCCGGCTTGAATGTACTTTTTGTAAAATCGGAAGCTCCTTATCACGAAAGAAAGGTTACACTGCTGAACGGTCCTCATACGGTACTTTCACCAGTGGCTTATCTCAGTGGCGTAAACATTGTGCGCGATGCCTGCAATCATCCGGTCATTGGCAAATATATCCATAAAGTACAGTTTGATGAGTTGATGCAAACACTGAACTTGCCGATGGATGAACTGAAGAAGTTTGCGAGCGATGTGTTGGAACGTTTCAACAATCCATACGTTGACCATCAGGTAACCAGCATTATGCTGAACTCTTTCCCGAAGTTCCAGACTCGCGACCTGCCGGGCTTGAAGACTTACCTGGAACGTAAAGGTGAACTGCCGAAGGGTTTGGTACTTGGCCTTGCCGCTATCATTACTTATTACAAGGGCGGTGTGCGTGCCGACGGCGCTGAAATCACTCCGAATGATGCACCCGAAATCATGCAGTTACTGAAGGATTTGTGGGCAACCGGGGATACCCGTAAGGTAGCCGAAGGTGTGTTGGCTGCCAAAGACCTCATTTGGGGCGAGCATGGAGACTTGAATGCCATTCCGGGATTGACCGACATGGTTACCGGTTTCTTGAATTCAATTCAGGAGAAGGGTATGCTGGAAACAGTAAAAGGTATCCTGTAAATAGAACCGAAACGTATAGAATAGGGCAAGGCTAAAGTCTTGCCCTATTTTTGTTACAGGACATCGTAGATTTAAAATTTTTTCATCTAACTTTACCGAATAAAACGATACTTATCAAAATCTGAGTAAAATAATGGAAAGTAATTCTGACTTTAATGAAAAATTAGCCAGATACACTTTGTGCTTCAATAGGCAATGCCCTCAAGCGGAAAACTGTAAGGTACACGCTGTACTATTGTGAGGTACACGCGGTACCAACCGTTGGTACGAGACGTACCAAACCATGGTATTTTCAGGTACATGCATGTGTTTGACTAACAGAAAAATAGCTCAGGATAGATTTGTGAACAAATTTTTCATACCTTTGTTGCTTATGCTAATAATATAGTTAAAAGTAAAATCATGAAATACGGAGTCAATAGAA
>ULTJ01042712.1_pt1 | contig 17530 bp, 7 predicted proteins | sample 1957491 | NCBI WGS metagenome assembly ULTJ01 (sample SAMEA4835731, study PRJEB28245) | human gut metagenome | biome: gut microbiome; material: fecal sample | place: Denmark | collected 2008 | reverse complement strand
GTGTATTCCTCAGCAAGCGTTTATGACTATCTGCTCAATCGCACAACCTTAAAAAATAACGGAATTTCCATTTGGAACGCAGAATGGTATATAAAGCCGTCAATTTCGTGTGATGTGTGGCAGTATTCAGATAACGGTAGAATTAACGGTATATCAACAAATGTTGACCTTAACTACATATATGACCTTAACATTTTAAATTGATAACAACTTTTTGAGAAGGTGAAATAATTGTCGTTTGGAAAGCAGTTGCTTATTGCTCGAAAAAACAAGCATATGACACAGAAACAAGTGGCAGAAGCCGTGCATATAGAACGGTCAGCCTATACCAAATGGGAAAACGATAATTATGAACCGACTTTTGCATATATCAGAGAATTAGCGAAAACATTGGAAGTTGATTACAACTTTCTGTTTTATGACTCTCACTGTTCACTTGACAGCAAGACTTTTTAAGTTTTCATTGTTATTCTTCTTTTGCATCGGGCATTAATTTGTCCGATGCATCCCTACAATCCCCACTAAGGTGGTTAATAATATAAATTTACGGAGGTAAATATGATTCGTGCATCACCCATAAAAGAATACAGTAGTTTTTCTTTTTCAATATTTAGATGAAAGGAGAGAAAAATTTGAATGAAGTTAATTAAAAAAATATTGTCGGTTTTCTTATGCTTGACTGTAATTATCGGCTCATTGTCTGTTGGTTCGTTTTCCGTAAGTGCTGCCTCGGTTAAAGGCAATCGTGGAGCAGACGGCAAAGGTTTTATATACAAGAAAACAGCTGAATATACTTATACAGACGCAAACGGAAAAAAGCACAGTCAGCATTATGAAGGTTGGGAAAATTTCAAGGTGCACTTTTTTGCTCCATCCGGAAAAACCTTGAATTTTTTAGACTACACACAAAGAGCGTACTGTATTGAACCGGATAAAGCATCTGAATTACAAAGTTCTGCTACTGTAAAAAGTACATCTCAATCAGCAGCTTGGAAACAGCTAACTACTGCACAACAGAACGCAGTTAATCTGATCCTAAGTTGGGGGTTCGGAGGTTTTGAATCTCCGTCAAAAAATAAGGTACATTACTATTACGCAACACAGTTGTTAATTTTCGAGATTGTAGCCGGCAAGAGAAATGCTTCAACCTTTGATGCCGTATCCGGAAAACCGTTGCTTACTCCTGCCCATACTATGACTGAGACAAGCTCAGCTGAAACTACTGTAGCAAATGTTACAACAGCATATGACAATATGGTGTCTTGGTGCAAAAGGTCGGTGCGTAATCCGTCATATACAGCATCATCACTCAGTTCTGCGAAGTCGTATCAAATGTCATATAATCAATCAAACGGACAGTATTCAATCACTTTGACTGATAAGAACGGTACCGCTTCAGTAACTAAAGCATCCGATGTAATCGTCAGCAATTCAAATGTTAAGGTCAGCGTAAGCGGTAAAAAGATAACATTTACCTGTTCTAAAAATCTTGGTACGACAGTTAATGTGACAATGAAAAATTCTTTTTTGAAGGAACATGGAATCAAGAGCAAAAACAGTTTGTATTTAATTACAAGTAATGACTATGCATCATATCAGACTTTTGCTCAGGGTTCTAATTATACAGTTAAAGACGGATATGTTAAGTTGACATTTCCCGATGTTGTCAAGCTGCAACTTCAAAAATCATCATCAAACACAGAGCTTACAGCCGGCAACGGTTGTTACAGCTTGTCGGGAGCTGAGTATGGCATATACAAAGACAAGGCTTGTACCCAAAAAATCGGCAGTATAACGACAAATGCAAGCGGTTACGGCAGTTACAGTAAATATGTTGATTCAACAGCTTCTTACTATGCAAAAGAAACAAAAGCACCAAAAGGCTATGAGCTTGACAAAACTGTATATACATTTGTGAGTTCGGGAAAAAAAGACAGCAACGGCTATGCAATATTTAAAGCAGTTAGGCTGTCTGATAAAAAAACCGAGCCACAAGATAATCCGGTTAATGACCCTGTCGGTATTGTTTTGCAAAAGAAAAATGCAATTACAGGCGAAACGACAAGTCAAGGTCTTGGCGGTGCGGTTTTCAGCATTGAATACTACGCACAGGAAATTGACAAGGACTACGATGTTAAAGCAGATGAAACCGCTCCTGCACTTGACAGCAAAAACCTTAAAAGGACTTGGTATATTCAGACTGATGAAGATGGCAAAGCATTGCTTGCTTCTAAGTATCTTGCAGACGGATATAAATCTGATGAGTTTTACTATACTTCGGCTGAGAACCCAAATCCTGCTGTACCTATAGGCACAGTTGTCATTCGAGAAGTCAAAGCCCCTGACGGCTATTCTCTCAGCAATGTTGTTTTTTATCGTAATTTATCTGACAGCGTAATTGCTATTATGAAGGACACAAATACTCCCATAAATGTGCCGATTGATGAAATGCCGGCAAAGGCATACATCGGCATACACAAACTTAATCGGTCAGGTATAGGTGTCGGCGGTGCAGTATATGGCTTGTACTCTGATTCAGCTTGTGTAAGCTTGTATGACAAGCTTACAACAAGTGCTGACGGCAAGGGGACTTTTGCAAAATCGGTAGATGTCGGCAAAACATATTACATCAAAGAAATAACCGCACCGACAGGCTATGAGCTTGACGATACTGTTTATCCTGTCATTGCAAATGAGGAAAACTCAACCGTTGAAACAGCCGTTATTCAGACGATTTACGAAGATGCCGTAAAAGCTGACCTCAAAATCAAGAAGTCATCAACAGACGGTATAGTTTCAAATCTTTGGTTTGCAATATCAGATAGCCTCGGCAACGAGTACAACGCAGTTTCAACTGATAAAAATGGTGAAGCAACAGTCAAAGGATTGCGTGTCTATGACGATAAAGGCAACAAGATTACCTACACCGTCAAGGAGCTTGGTTTTAAGACTACTTTAGGATCTCACAGCTATGGCGGTTACACTTGGACGATAAAGAAAGAAAATGCAATCAGCTACAAAGGCTCATATTATGAAGGTGTTTCAAATGCCGTGTTCAGCAATTGTGAGAATGCTTATTCAAGATACTATTATGGCAAATCATCAGAAGCAAAATCCAACGCTAACGGTAAGTCATTTACACTTGACGAGAGCAAAACCGTTACATTCAGTTATCAAAACACAGTTCCCGAAACAGATTTAACTGTTACAAAGACCTCATACAACGGTAATGTATCGGGGGTGTGGTTCGAGGTACGGGATGAAAACGGTAAATACTATGGGGATATTGTCACGGATTCAAGCGGTAAAGCTAACTATTACAACAGATACGGTTATAAACTCAAAAGCTGTTTAACCGTTCCAAACTCAGCAATTTGTATCCCTATAAAATATAAGGTTGTTGAAAAAGGTTTTCTCGGCGGAGGCAGTTATTATTTCCCTGACAATTACCTTGAAAAGGCTGAATCAGAGTTTAAGACTGCCAACAAATACGGAACAACATCTACTCTTAATTATTCCGTGTACAACGCTCCTGCAACAGGAAGTATTAATATCAATAAGACTTCCGAGGACGGAGTTATCGAGGGCTTGAGCTTTAAGCTCGAATCTTTTGATGACGAACGAGAGTTCGATGATGACCTTATCCCTACTCCTATGGCTTATGATGCAGACGGAAACGGGATTACAAGTATCGTTTTGACTACTGATGAAAATGGTAAAGCAAGTACAGATAATATGCAATTTTATGACATAAACGGTAACAAAATTGATGGTATTCTGCCATATGTAGTTGACCTAAACGGCTTTCAAATCACCTACAGACTGACCGAAATCGGCATTAAACAGTCAGACGGAACATACAAGTTTCCGAGCCGTTATGAACTGAAAGATGCAGTTGAATTTACAATCTATGATACCGATGAATACAACTATACATATGATTGTGCCAACACCGTAAAAACAGGTTCGTTACAGGTAGAAAAAACATCTGAAGATGATGTTGTGGACGGTTTGTATTTTGAAATAAGCTGTGCTGATACAGGGTTTAACGAAAAAGTAAGCACAAACCTTGAAGGTTTAAGTCCTGAAATTTCAGACTTGCCGATTTATAACAGCGATGACGAATTGCTCAAATATAAAGTAACCGAACTCGGTGAGCTTAACGAGGATGGTACTTATTCTTTACCGTATAAGTACAACAAGCCAAAAAGCGTAACAGTTACGCTTAATTCAGATACCGTAGTTTTTGCAAATATCAAAAACACGCTGAAAACAGGCTCTGTTAAGCTGACAAAAACAGACGGCACAAAGGCTCTTACCGGATCAGGTTGGCAACTCTATAAGTCAGACGACACTCCCATCAGCTGTTATCAGACAGGCTCAGAAACTTATATGTATAATTCAGTTGCAAAAACTGCAACCGATTATATGGCTACGAATGGTAGTTTGTCAATCAGTAATCTGCCGGTAGGTGATTACTATTTTATTGAATCTGTAACTCCGTCAGGCTATATGCCATACGGTAAAAAGGTTGAATTTACAATTTCAGCCGACAATGAAAACACACTTAACATCTCTTTAACCGTTGCCGATAACAAATCCGTGTTATCTCAAACAGGCGGCGGTGGTATTGCTCCGTTTTACTTCGTTGCCGTGGCACTCGGAGCAATGGCTATAATTTTCATCTATGACTACCATAAACACGGTAGCAAGAAATATAAAAAATCACGAAAGGAAAATCAAAAATGAAAAAGAAAATCACACGAATTATGACAGCTATGGTACTTGCCGTTATGATGGTATTTACTGCAATCCCATTTGCAAGTGCTGCAACCAACGCAAATGCTCTTGATGAAACTAAGAAGGTTTCATTCACGCTCAATTGTTCTAAGCCCGGATACACATTTACGGTGTACAAGGTTGCGGAACTCAAAACAACCGAAAATCCATACAAGACAGGCTATGATTCACTTATTCCTTCGATTTCTGATGAGATTTTAAGCGGTAAGACATCGAATGTTCTCTCAGCTCTTGATGGTCTTTCTTCGATTCCGTCAACAGCTTCAACCGTTGGCACATTTACTACATCGGCAACATCGGTAAAAAAGACTTTTTCAAGCCTTGCTCAGGGTATGTATTACATTAAGGCTACTAACTATCCTGCCGGTGTTAAAAGCGTTACAAACTCTGTTGTATCGCTCCCATACTACAACAACGGTTGGGTTTACAGCATTAATGCTATCGACCTTGCTACAAAGGTAAATGACGGTGATGTTGTAACAGGCAAGACTATCACAAACAGCACTAAGGACAATACAAACTTTACAGATGTTTCTCTCGGCGACACAGTAAACTTCGAGATTAAGTCATCAACTGCCGGTTCATCAGAAATGAAACTTAAATCATATACCGTATATGATGAAATGTCAGCCGGTCTTACTCTCGACAAGAACAGCGTAAAGGTTGCACTTCTCAACGCACAGGGTAGTAAAGTTGCTGACCTTGCTTCATCTGACTACGCTCTCAATGTAACATCAGAGGTAGACGGCAAGGCTACAACATTCAATGTTTCAATTGCTAACGCTTATCTTCAGAAAAATGACTTTTATGCTGAAAATGTAGCATTTACTTCTGTAACTTATTCAGCGAAGCTCAACAAGTACGCTGTAGCAGGAAAAACAGGCAACCCTAACACAGAAACAAAGCTCGTTTATTCTAACAAGAACGGTGTTGAATCAGAAGTAAACGGTAATACAGTTTATGTTTACTCTTTTGCAGTTACAACTAACAAGACAGATACAGCTGGCAAGGCTCTCGAAGGTGCAGAATTCAGCCTTTTTAAAACAGAAGAGGATGCAACTGCTCTTACAAATGCCATTGCAAGCGGTGTATCCGACAAGACAGGCAAGGTTACTTACTACAACACAAGTAAAGAAGAAATCAAACTTGCAAGCGGTAAATATTATATTGTCGAAACAAAAGCTCCTACAGGCTACAACATCTACGGTAAGGTTATTCCGGTAACTATTGATGTTACATACGGTGCAACATTTGTTGACGGTTCGTACATCACAAACTGCCCAACAGACGGCACAGCAAGCGTGGATGTTAAGGACACAAAAGTTGTTGTACCACAGACCGGTGGTGCAGGTACAGTTATGTTCTACATTCTCGGCACAGCTTTTGCACTCGGCGGTATTGCAACATTGCTCATTCGCAGAAGAGTAAAAGCTACAAACAAGTAATTTCACATTAAATAGAAAGGAGTACAGCACATTGAAAAAATGCAGAAGCAAATACACCTTGATAATAGGAATAATTTTTATGACTGCATCACTCTGCTTTGTGCTGTACCCTTCTGTATCAAATGCTGTCAATAGTTTTTTCGCCGCATCCACAATTAACAATTATGCCGCAAATCTTGACAGCATTTCAGCAGCCGACAGGTCACAGTACTTGTCGGCTGCTGCTGAATATAACAACAATTTATCAGAACTTATCAATGGATTTTCTTACGATACATACAGCGTGATTGACGGATATGACGATATTCTCAATTTTGGTGACGGTCTTATAGGCTACATTGATATTTCAAAAATAAATGTAAAACTGCCTATTTACCACGGGGATACGGATAAAGTGCTTGAAAAAGGTGTTGCTCATCTGCCAAATACAGCGTTTCCGATAGGCGGTGTAGGCAATCATTCGGTGCTTTCAGCTCACACGGGTTATCCTACGCAGGTGTTTTTTGACAATCTCAACGAGCTTGAAATCGGTGATGAAATCAAGGTGTCCGTGCTTGATGAAACGCTTACCTATGCTGTAACAGCAAAAAACATTGTTAAGCCCGACAACATATCGTTACTGTCAGTTGACGAAGAAAAAGACCTATTAAGTCTTATAACTTGTTATCCATACGGTGTAAACAGTCACAGACTTATTGTGACTGCTGAAAGAGTAAAGGATACAGCTGCATCTGATACGGCAACAAAAACCGAAAACAACAATAACGGAAGTTTTGATTTTATTATTGCAGTAATTGTTATAACCGCAATTTTGGCAATTTTAGTAATTGTTGTTTCCATAAAAAATAAACGAAGGAGGAAGTAAAATGCCTGATATTACAAATGATTTTGATAATAATCCAAATACCGATAAAAGAAAACAGCGAGATGAAGAAGTCAATAATGACAATCTCCAACCCGAACAGACAAAATCCGAACCCGAATTGCTTGAACAAACGAAAAGCAAAGAATTTTCAATACCGATTTTTGCAAAGCTGTATGACAGGTGCAATCTTAAGATTGATGAGCTTAATCTAAAAAACGATAAACTCAATGCAAAAATCGAAAAACTCAACATAAAAAAGGTTCGCAGTGCTGAATTTGTTTCAACGGTTGAATCAATGAGAAATGTTGTACCAATGCCTGTGTATAAAGCATTGTCTGTTCTATCGGCTGAAAGGCGACAGAAAATAGTAAATATCAATGAGAAAATCCATTCTCATAAGCTGAACATCAAATCGAATGAGCAGAAGATTTTGAAGCAACAAAGCCGTGCTGAGAACTGCAAAAAAATCAATAAATTTCTTGACAATATGAAATCCCCTGACGGCAGGAAAGAAAACTTTGTCAAAGGTATGCAGGAATACGGGACAATGGCAATGAGGACAACCTCTGAAAAGTTTGATACTACTCAGAGCAAACTCGATGCTGCAATAAAAGCATACGGTCAAACTCATTATATGTCCGAAAAACTCAAACTGCGAAAACAAATCGACAAGCTCACCAACAAAAAAGAAAAGCTGATAAACAAGCTCAAGGCTCTTAATGAGTGGTCAGATAAGTTTGAATCGGTTAAAACTATGCCCGATAAGGAAGCTGACAATATTATCAGCAAGAGCTGTCAGAACATTGTTGATGAGTTTACAAACAACCCACAGGCTTTAAAAAAGCAGGCTGATGTAATCGTTTCATCTGCCGCAAAAGCTGTATTCGAAGAAAACTACCTAAAAAATGCCGAAATGTCAATTGAAGATGATTATGACAGCATTGACGGTATCATCAACAACGGCAATAAGCAAGAGGAGTATGACAAAGCGGCAAAAACTCCAAATAAGGAACATAATGCCGAGAAACAACCGAAGCAACCGAAAAAGTCCCTGATTTCTCGCAGTCAGATAAAGCAGAATGCGGACAAGATTGCAAAATCAGAACATCGTGAACAGGGATGGGAAGCAAAACAGGAAAGGTGATCATATGTACAAAAGGAAGTGGCATCCCAGTAAATCCGCAAAGGCAGAGTTTAAAAACAAGATGACTGAAATTGAAGATTTTTGCAACAAAAACGGTATTGACAGAAGTGTTCGCAATGACAGCTATTATTTTATGCTGAACGGTAAGAATTATCGTGTAAGCAATCACACGATTGAAGCAAGTAATGCAAAAGCATACGATGCTGTTACAGGCGAAAAAAAGCGTGATTTATATCATCCTGACGGAAGAGAAGAAGATACCGTGTACATAACAGCAAGTAAGACACGGATAATTGATATTTATAACGACCTTGCCGCAGGATATGAGCTTGACAAAAGAGGCAATCGGGTTGAGAAGATTGAAGAACCCAGGTCGAAAGCTCAGGTTAAGCCGTTAATATCTCGCAGTAAGATAAAACAGAATGCGGACAAAATTGCACATACACATAACGAACAGCGTAACAACACTAAATCGAAAGAACAGGAATTATGAATATTATTTAGGGACTGTTGCATTTAGTGTAACGGTTCCTTCTTTAAGAGGTGAATGAAATGATTAAATTATATGGAAATGAGATATGGAACAGCAACACTCCGAATCAGTATAAAAAGGTTATTATAGCTTCTGAAAGCCGGTTTGAGAGCATAACCGATGCTCTCGAAAACGCAGGACTTAATTACTGTGGCTATATTAACAAGAACAAATCATATATTGCGGTTGGCAGAGCTACTGTTCCGAATCTTGAAAAGTTAAATATCAGTTATGATTCAATAGTCGATTCCAACAACAGGAAATATGTAACAAACAATATCATCGGAACAACCAAATACAATGATATTGGTGATAAGATGTATCGCAAATATAATACTGATTTCGCTTACAAGGTTGCTCAAAGACTGTCAGAGCAGGATATTCCGTTTTCGGGCAGAATATTTGGTAAAAATACAACTATTACGGTTGACAATATATACAAAGATGCCATCAACGCAATTGCTCACGAAATTCGTGAGCAAAGAGAGCTTTTGTACAATGATAAAGCAGTCGAAAAAAACCAACCGTCTGCAACGGTTAAAAACAGCGTGACAGTTTCCAAAGAAGATAACACGGAAAATCTTTTTAATGCTCTTTCGGTACTGCACTATAAAGCACATCAGTTGGAGTCTTTGAATTCTACGGTTGAACTGCTCAACGACCAACCGGAGCTGATTGACACATTCAGTACGATGTTTGAAGATACTTCTGACTTTAAGCCTGAACAGTTAAATATGTTATCTATGAATTTTGTCAAGACATACTCAGGTCTTTCGGATTCTGAATTGATTCTTGCGAATACTGCTGATTTCAACGAAATTAAACAGTCGTTCATCAACACAAATCTTGCCGATAAGCTCATTGAAAATCATGGGTATTCATATGCCCAGTCAGAACTTATAAGAGATATGGTTGATATGGGTATAGATTACGACACAATCAATTTGCTTGATTATACTTTTTCGCTTACGGAAATGCAAACTTTCATAGGTGCATACAGTCGCAGTGATTATGATTCTCTTATAAATCTTGTAACTAAGGTCAAAGGTGTTACACGAAGTGAAGTGGAAGGCATGATTTCTGACGGTACATATACCCCTGCTTTACCCGACTTTAACACTCTTGAGAAAACCCTTTATTTTCAAGAGTCCGAAGTCGAAAGTATTACATATATGTACTATAATCCTGACGCATACTCCGGCGGTCAGTTTGTAATTACCGAGGTATCTTACAAACAGATAGCGGAAGCTAACAAAAAATACGGAGATGATTTTTCAGGATTCTTTGATTTTCTTGATACAACAGGCGAACAAAGGTTAATTGATATCGGTAGCGAAAGTTTCAGAACCGCTGTTAAAAAGTTTTACAGCGGTACGGAGTTTGCCGAAGGTCTTAATGCAGATATTCAGCACAAGCTCGTTGAGCTTGCAGTAGTTCCCGAAATCAAATCACCTGAAGTACGGAAAATAGAACTTATAAAGGTCGGTGATTTTTATGAAGTCAGAGGTGAGAACGCAAAAACCGTTGCAGATATTCTCGACCTTGTTTCTACAACAAGAAACATTAACGGTTCTTCAGTTGATACAGTCGGATTCCCTGATTTTAAACTGAATGATAATACTGAACTTCTTAAAACACAAGGATTTACTGTGAATATCAAATATGAGGGACTTGTAGATCTTTCGAATGAGTTTAACAAACTCATATCTGAACAGAAAAAAATTACGAGCAATGTGTCAGACAAGCATACAATAGTTATCAATGCTTTTGCCGGACCGGGTGCAGGAAAAACAACATCTTGTCTTGAAGTAGCCGAAAAATTGAAAAAGCAAGGATTTGTTACGGAATATGTACAGGAATATGCCAAAGAGCTTGTATATGACAACAATCTTATTATGCTTGACGGACATTATGAACATCAATTTGATATTCTCAAGGAACAAGTGAAGCGTATTAACCGTCTGTATGGTAAAGTCGATTTTATCTTGACGGACTCACCTGTTTTGCTTAATAATACCTACCTTAACGAAGATAAAAGTACAAATGATTATGTTGCTTATTGCGAAAATGTTAAGAAAATTTATACTCTATATGATAATTTCAATTATTTTGTTGAACGAGATAAATCAGCCTTTGAAGAAGAAGGCAGAATACACAACTTGGAACAAAGTATAGTAATTGATGATGAACTAAAAAATACACTTCACAACAATCAGATTGATTTTGCTACATACACTCACTCTACGATTGACAATATTGTTCGTGACTCTGTGCTTGCTTATGCAAAGCAGCTTATAAATTTGTATTGTAATGACGAGTTTGATTCAGAAGCGGATTTTTCAGACTTAAAAAAAGTCGGAGTGGCATACACAACAACAGAAGACAGCAAGCATACTGTGGAAGCTGTTGTAAATCTTGTTGACTATAGGCTTGAAACTTATGTTGATGACAAATTATTCAAAGAAGAAACATATGCCGACCTTAAAGATATGATTGATAACTGTCTGCACTCTTTATCGTTCGATGACCTTGTGTACCTTTCCGATGAGGAGCTTGCACCGTTTTATGAGGAACACGACGAGCTTGACGACATAGATCCCGCAGTTATTCGTCAGCAGCTTGAGGACGCAGGGATAGTCAACGGTGAGCTTGTCGATGAAGATAAGCTGAACAGTGATCCATTTATTCAACAGGTTATGGCTGACGCAGAATCCGATGCCGGTGCTCTGAATGTCAGCTCAGAAGAAATCGTTAATCAATTTAATTCAGAAAATGAAATCGTCCCGATAAACGAGCCTGAACAAACTGAGCCTGTACAGGAAATAATTCGTCCGACAATTACTTGTGATTGGAGTGAAAGTCCGGTATTTGAGAACGGCAAAACATACTCTGTTTCTGAATTTGACAAACTTATGAAAAATGCCGATGACGAATGGGTTGAGCAAAGACAGCTTGAAATTGAGGAATACGGCAGTGAAAATGCGGTTACAGAAGCATACAGAAACGGTGAACTTGACAATATTCATCTTGGTTATGAAAAAACGAAATTTATTATTAATATGCCGAACGGTACGAAATACACCGAACGGCAGAACATCGGGGACGGCAACGGTGGAATTATTGATTTTTTAAATCAATATCCGCAGTATTCAGGTGTTGTAAAAATACTCGAAGCCGATATAAAGCTTGATAAAGGTGAAAATGAGAAAGCCGCAGATTTACCGATAACGGAAAGCAAAGAAAGAGATGTCAGGAGCGATGAAAAATTACAGAGCGTTGACGAGCTTACCGTGGAGGTTGAAAATGCCGCACCGTCAAGAGCAGAAAAAGCTGAACCGCCTACATTGTTTGATATGGTCGAAAGCTCAGAGCAGACCGAAACAAGCGTAAATGATGAAAAAGCCAAAAACTATGTAATTGAGGACAGAGAAGCTGTCACGGGAGCAAAAACAAAGTTTCAAAATAACATTGCTGCCATTAAGATTTTAAAGCAAACGGAAGCAGAAAACAGAGCGGCTACACCTGAAGAACAAGGTCAGTTGTTCCTTTACAGCGGTTGGGGAGGTCTTGCCAATGCTTTTGAGTCTGATAATGATAAATGGAAAAATGAGTATTCTGAACTCAAGGGTTTGCTTACGGATGAAGAATATACCGCAGCTCGGTCAACTGTGCTTGATTCATTCTACACAGATACAGCAATCGTTGACAGTATATATGAGGTCATTCGTAACGCAGGATTTGAGGACGGCAACATACTTGAGCCTGCAATGGGCGTAGGAAACTTTTTCGGCAGACTTCCCGAAGAACTTCGTGATAAGGTGAATTTGTACGGTGTCGAAAAAGACAGCTTATCGGGCAGAATAGCTCAAAAGCTGTATCCGCAAGCTGACATTACGATTGACGGCTTTGAGAATACTCGTTTCAATGACAACAGCTTCGATGTTGCAATCGGAAACATTCCTTTCGGCGATTTCAGTGTTAATGATTCTAAATACAACTCAAAACATCTGAAAATTCACGACTATTTCTTTTTGAAATCACTTGATAAAGTGCGTGACGGCGGCATTGTGGCTTTTGTAACTTCCAAAGGTACGCTTGACAAAAAGGACAGCTCTTTCCGCAAGACCTTGGCCGAAAGAGCGGATTTGGTAGGTGCTGTGAGATTGCCGAATAACGCCTTTAAATCGGCAGGAACGGAGGTTACAGCTGACATTATATTCCTCCAAAAAAGAGAAAAAAAGTCAGAAATTGAACCGTCTTGGGTACATACAGGACAGCTTGAAAACGGATTAACCGTCAACAATTATTTTGTTGAGCATCCCGAAATGATACTCGGCGAAGTTGTTGAAGGCAATAAAATGTTCGGCAGAACAGACGATACGATGTGCGTGCCGTTTAATGACGGCAGAACATTGTCGGAGCTTCTTTCCTCGGCGGTAAAGAATATCAATTTTGAATATTCCGCTTCTGCAGAAAAGCTGATTCCGGTTTCCGAACATTTAACAGCCGAACCTTTAAAACTGCGTTTACAAAGCTTTTATCGCCGAAACGGCGAAATATATTTTTACGGCTCTGATAAGAGCGGTAAAATAGTTAATGTTTCCGCAGACAAAGCACTTGGGAAAAAATTAAATCACGAACGCATCAATTCCTTTATTGATATTCGTGACACTTTGCGTGAATTGCTTGATGTTCAGCAGTACGATAACAAGGATTCAGAGATAGCTCAATTGCAGGAAAAGCTCAACAACTGTTATGACAGCTTCTACAGTAAGTACGGCTTGCTTCACAGCAGTTACAATCACAGCTTGTTAAACTCTGACGGAGCATATCCGCTTGTTGCTTCTCTCGAAGCCGATTTTGCCAAAGATAATAATTTACTTGTTAAGAAGTCCGATATATTTACAGAGCGTGTAAATAAGCCGACAGCAACAATAAGTCATGTTGATACGGCTGAAGAAGCTCTTGCTGTCTGCGTTGCAGAAAAAGGTGTTATCGACTTCGAGTATATGAGCCAAATTACGGATGTGCCGCCCGAGGATTTGAAAATCGGGCTGAGAGAAAAAGGTGAAATATTTGCCGTACCGTCATATACAGGCGATGAGGACTACGAATATCAAACTGCTTCCGAATATTTGTCGGGAGATATATATGCAAAGCTTGACATGGCAAAAGCATACGCTTCGGTCAACGGCATATATGAATCAAATGTTGTCGCCTTAAAGGAAGTATTGCCTACTCCTCTGAAAGCCGGCGATATTGATATTAACCTCGGAGCTACTTGGATTGATAAAAAATACTATGAGCAATTTATGTATGAGGTTTTTGAAACACCGCAAAGCCTTAAATCGGATTATGTGTCAAGATTTTTTAAATCCGACAGAATAGAGCTTGACTATTCAGAGTATTCCGGCAGATGGAATATCACGAATAAGAGAGCGGATTTGTCGGTAACTACTGTAAAGACCTACGGTGCAAGCGGATTATCTGCATATCAGATATTTGAATCCGTTCTCAATTTATCCGAACCGAAAGTGTATAAAGACAAGGTTGACGAATACGGTGTTGTTGAGCGTGATAAAAACAATAAGCCTGTAAGAGTGCTTGATGTAGAAGCGACTCAGGTTGTACAGCAAAAAGCCAATGCCATTCGCCGTGAATTTAAGAATTGGATTTTTAAAGATGCTAACCGCCGCAGAGATATTGTTGACACATACAATCGCACATTCAATTGCGTCCACGCACGAGAGTATGACGGTTCACACCTTAATTTTCCGGGAATGAATTCAAACATTCAGCTTCACGAACATCAAAAAAATGCCATTGCTCACGCTATTTACGGAGGCAACACACTGTTTGCTCATTCGGTAGGTGCAGGAAAAACCTTTGAAATGATAGCTACTGCTATGGAATGTAAACGGCTTGGGTTGTGTCACAAATCCTTGTTTGCTGTACCGAATCATCTGACAGAACAGGTGGGAGCAGACTTTTTGAAGCTCTATCCCAACGCAAACATATTGGTTGCAACAAAGGATGATTTTAAATCATCAAACCGCAAGATGTTAATGTCAAAAATTGCAACTGGCAATTATGATGCCGTTATTATCGGACATACGCAATTAAAGATGCTGCCCCTATCTCCTGAAAGGCAGGAAGCCTTTTTACAATCTCAAATTGATGATATTGTTGCCGGTCTTGCTGAGATGAAAGCTCAGGACGGTAATAAATTTACCGTTAAGGAAATGGAGCGTACAAAAAAGAATCTCGAAAATCAGCTTGAGAAGCTTCAATCAAGTAAGAAAGACAATACCGTATATTTCGAGGAGCTTGGAATTGACAAATTGTTTGTTGACGAAGCTCACGAATTTAAGAATCTGTACTGTGCAACAAAGCTGCAAAATGTTTCGGGTATATCTTCAAGAGCTTCTCAGAGGGCAACAGAGCTGTTTGCAAAATGCCGTTATCTTGACGAAAAGACAGGCGGCAAGGGTGTTGTATTTGCCACAGGTACACCGTTGTCAAACAGCGTTACAGAGCTTCACACAATGATGAGATACCTTAATTATGATTTTCTTGCAAGTCACAACAATATGCAGAATTTTGATAATTGGATTTCTGCATTCGGTGTGCAAAAGAAAGAATACGAGTTAGCTCCGGCAGGAAACAAGTTTAAGGAACGCACAAGGATTGCGGAATATTCCAATCTGCCTGAGCTTATGTCTATGTTTAAGATGGTAGCCGATGTAAAGACAGCTGAAACTCTTAAACTTAAAGTGCCTGATTGTGAGCTTCACATTGTTGATGTAGAGCCTACAGAGCTTCAAAAGGAGCTTGTCGATGAATTATCCGACAGAGCAGATGAGGTTAATTCAGGCTCCGTAGATCCGTCACAGGATAATATGCTCAAAATTACCGGTGACGGCAGAAAGCTCGGTCTTGACCCCCGACTTATTAGTCCCGATTTTGAGGATAATCCAAATACAAAGCTGAATGTGTGTGTAAACAATGTATTTGACATTTATACAGACACAGCAAAAGACAAGCTTACTCAAATTGTTTTTTGTGACCTCGGTGTGCCGTCAAAAAACACAGGTAATGACTCCTCCAAAGAGCAAAACGATAACAAGAGTGTGGCGGAAATCGACTCTCTTGAGGAAACAGGCAAGTTTTGCGTGTATGATGACATAAGGGACAAGCTCATTGCAAAGGGCATCCCTGCGACTGAAATAGCATATATACACAATGCAAAAACCGAAGCTCAAAAGTCTGAATTGTTTTCAAAGGTCAGAAGCGGTGAAGTGAGAATTTTACTCGGTTCAACGGGCAAAATGGGAACAGGCACAAATGTGCAGGACAGAATCATTGCTCTGCACGATTTAGATGTTCCGTGGCGACCGGCAGACCTCGAGCAGAGGCGTGGCAGAATGGTCAGGCAGGGCAATATTAACGAAAAAGTGCATTTGTACAGATATGTTACCAAAGGCACTTTTGATGCGTACAGCTATCAGCTCCTCGAAACCAAGCAAAAATTTATAAGTCAGGTTATGACTGACAAAGCTCCTGCACGCAAGTGTGCCGATGTTGACCAAGCGGCTCTTTCATATGGCGAAATTAAGGCTCTCTGTACCGGCGATGACCGTATCCGTGAGAAGCTCACGCTTGATAACAGAGTAAAGGAGCTTAACTCTCTCAAAGCTGATTACAACAATACAAAATATGAGCTTGAAGATGCTGTTGCGGCTTATCCCGAAAAACGCAAGCAACTCCTTTGTACTATCGGCAACATAAAATCCGATATCGATAATGTTAAGTCATTTGTCGATAAGGACGGTAAACTTATTTGCAAATTAACTTTAGGTTCTCAGACTTTTAACCTGAAGAACGATGAGGAACGAAAAAATGCTGCCAAAGCTCTTACAACTGCTGTTGCTCAGGTAAGAATAGCCGACAACAGAAAGAAGCAGGTTAGCGTTGGCAACATTTGCGGATTCGATATAAGCGTTATAAACAACGGAAATGTGTATGATGACATTTTAGTTACAATCAAGGGTAAATATTCATATTCTGCTCAGCTCGGTGTTTCTGCTGTGCATAACCTCAGTAAAATAGAGGGGTTGCTGTACAAAACCGAAAGTGTTCTTGATTACAGTCAGAATTCTCTTAACAAGCTTGACCTTGATTACAAAACAAGTGTTGCCCTGCTTGAAAAGCCTTTTGAATATGAAGCGGAATTGCAGGAAAAGTCAGCACGCCTGTCTGAATTAACAAAGATTTTGAACATTGAGCTTGCTCACCAAAAAACAGAATCAAAGTCCAAAACACATTACTTTGGTAAGGATAAAATCCTCGGCAGGAACAAATCTTCAAAGCAAGTTCAGAATAAAACAGTTATGAAATCAGAGCCTAAAAGGAGTGAACCTGAATTATGATAGTTTACGCACAAGGCGATATAACAAAATTTGATGTAGATGCTATTGTAAATGCATCCAACGGTTTTGGTTATATGGGAGGTAAAAGATGTGTTAATGAATTACATAGAGGAGTTGCAGAGAGCATTCAATTTGCATCTTGCGGTGCTGTTGAACGGCTTGCAAGAGCAAAATGTAAGGCACACTCCTTTTTTGGTTATTCACCCGGAACTGTTTTTGTGACTGATGCTCCAAATCTTGAGTGTAAAAAAATAATACACGCAGTTACTATGCGTACTCCGGGTAGCAAAGCAAAAATCAAAAAAATTAAAGATC
>ULTJ01016718.1_pt1 | contig 17533 bp, 11 predicted proteins | sample 1957491 | NCBI WGS metagenome assembly ULTJ01 (sample SAMEA4835731, study PRJEB28245) | human gut metagenome | biome: gut microbiome; material: fecal sample | place: Denmark | collected 2008 | reverse complement strand
TTCAGTCCCGACAGCAAGATGCTGGCATTCATCCGCTTCGATGAGCGTGAAGTGCCCTCCTACTCTTTCCCTGTATTCGCCGGACAAGAACCTCACATTGCTCCTTACGAGAAATATCCGGGAGAGTATACTTATAAATATCCCAAAACGGGTGAAGCTAACTCTAAAGTATCCGTCCATACTTTCGACATCAAGTCCAAAGTAACCCGCAAGATAAACGTACCGCTGGATGAAGGTGGATATATTCCCCGCATCCGCTTTACGCAGGACGAAAACAAATTGGCTATCATGACGCTGAACCGACATCAAAACCAGCTGGACTTGTATTTTGCCGACCCGCGCAGCACCGTTTGCAAACTGGCTTTGCGGGATGAGAGCGATACATATATCCGGGAGAATGTGTTCGATAATATTATCTTCTATCCTGAAAACTTCAGCTTTGTCAGCGAGAAGAGCGGATATAATCATTTATACTGGTACAGTATCGGTGGCAATCTGTTGAAACAGGTAACTTCCGGTCCTTACGAGGTACAGGATTTCCTGGGTTATGACCCTGAGGATGGCAGTTTTTATTACACCAGCAACGAGGAAAGCCCCATGCGTAGCGCTGTGTACAAGATTGACCGTAAGGGAAAGAAAACCAAATTGTCCGGTCAGGTGGGAACGAACAGTGCACAATTCAGTACAAATATGAAGTACTTTATGAACCGCTACTCCAGTGTGGACACACCTACGGTTATCACGTTGAATGACAATACAGGGAAAACATTGACTACGCTGGTTGATAATGCCGCTCTGAAACAGAAAATCAACAGCTATGCCATGCCTAAGAAAGAGTTCTTCAGCTTCCAGACCTCAGAAGGCACTAAGCTGAATGGCTGGATGATGAAACCTACTGATTTTTCCGCTAACAAGAAGTATCCGGTAATCATGTTCCAATATAGCGGTCCGGGTTCTCAACAGGTAGTTGATAAATTCGGTGTCAGTTGGGAAACGTACATGGCATCGCAAGGATATATCGTAGTCTGCGTGGACGGACGAGGTACGGGTGGACGTGGCGCTGAATTCGCCAAATGCACTTATCTGAACCTTGGGGTAAAAGAAGCTAAAGACCAGGTAGAAACAGCTCTTTACTTGGGAGGTCTGCCGTATGTAGACAAAAACCGTATCGGCATCTGGGGATGGAGTTTCGGCGGATATATGACCATCATGAGTATGAGTGAAGGTACACCGGTATTTAAAGCCGGAGCAGCTGTTGCCGCCGTTACGGACTGGAACTATTATGATACTGTATATGGGGAACGTTTCATGCGTACTCCGAAAGAAAATGCTGAGGGGTACAAGGCTTCTTCGGCTTTCACCCGTGCCAATAAGTTGAATGGTAATCTGTTGTTGGTTCACGGAATGGCTGATGACAATGTACATTTCCAGAATTGCGCGGAATATACCGAACATCTGGTACAACTTGGAAAACAATTCGAAATGCAGGTTTATACGAATCGCAATCACGGTATTTATGGTGGCAATACGCGCTTGCATCTTTATACGAAGTTAACGAATTTCTTTAATAGGGAGTTAAAATGATAATTTAGCGGCTTTGCCGCTAAAAGTTGATAGTTGATAGATGATAGTTGATAGTTACCATTCGGCATAATAGCGCAGCTGTCTATCATCTATCAACTTTTATCTATCAACTATCATCTATCAACTATCAACTTCGCGCTCCGCGCGACTAAATTCCCATTTATATATCAACCATGACAAACAGAATACGTAAACCGGAATGGCTTAAAATAAGTATCGGAGCAAACGAACGTTATACCGAGACTAAACGTATAGTAGAATCTCACTGCCTGCATACTATTTGCAGTAGTGGGCGTTGCCCCAATATGGGCGAGTGCTGGGGAAGAGGTACCGCCACCTTTATGATTGGCGGTAACATTTGTACCCGTTGTTGCAAGTTCTGCAATACAGAAACTGGAAAACCGTTGCCCCTCGATCCGCAAGAGCCTACACATGTAGCAGAATCTATTGACTTGATGAAGCTCTCTCATGCAGTCATCACATCCGTAGACCGGGATGACCTGCCTGACCTTGGAGCTGCACATTGGGCACAAACTATCCGTGAAATCAAACGTATTAATCCGAAAACTACCGTAGAGGTACTGATACCCGATTTTCAGGGACGACAGGAACTTATTGCACAAGTCATCGACGCCAAGCCTGAAATCATTTCCCACAATATGGAAACAGTAAAACGCATCAGTCCACTGGTACGCAGTGCCGCCCGTTACGAGACAAGCCTTGAAGTGCTACGCCAGATAGCGGAAAGTGATACAACTACCAAATCGGGTATCATGGTGGGACTGGGGGAAACTCCGGAAGAAGTAGAAGAACTGATGAATGACTTACGTCAAGTAGGTTGTCATATTTTGACAATCGGACAATACCTGCAACCTACACATAAGCACTATCCTGTGGCAGAGTATGTAACTCCCGCTCAATTCGATATTTATAAACAAATGGGATTAGAAAAAGGATTTACGCAAGTAGAAAGCGCTCCTTTGGTCCGTTCCTCCTATCATGCCGAAAAATCAGCCCTTTACATACAAAAAAGAATGAAATAAAGAACATTTAGCCATAGCTGATTGTTAATAACAGAAAACGACAAAATAATACGATAATGGGTCAGCAAAGAGTTCTATCATCTCAATTCAATATGTCATTAGGATATATTCCTGTTATTATATCCATTACACTATGCGAATTCATAGACCAAGACATAGCAATCTACATCGGTACGGGTGTGGGGTTACTCTACAGTTCTATTACTTGGATAAACAGAAGCGCACACATTCCCAAGATTATCCTCTATTGTACAACAGGAATGCTATTGTTACTAACAATAACCACTTTCTTTATTTCTAATTATTGCCCTAATGAAATGTCTCCGTTTACTTTGGAAATCAGTGCCATCATTCCACCGCTGGTAATCTATCTTAACCGGAAACGTTTCCTAAGTTATCATTCCTCACAAACAAATAAGTGCAGCAAGCAGTTCTTTGCCCAAGGAGCCGAAGCAGCTATTGTTTCAGCACGCGTCTTACTGATTATCGGTTTCCTGCATCTATTCATCATCTTGATTTCTGCTTTAATAAGTTACCCGATAGGCAATACTCTTTGTTATATATTATTCCGCATCAGTCCGCCGTGTGTATTCATATTAAGCATCTTGTTCAATCAATTCGGTATCTACTATTTCAATAAGGTGATGAAATATACGGTTTTTGTGCCGATAGTCGATAAAAAAGGGAATGTTTTAGGAAAAGCAATAGCTTCAGAAGCCATAAATCACAAGAATAATTATATCAATCCGGTAATCCGTATTGCTGTAGCTTCGCACGGAATGCTGTATCTTCTTCCACGACCGCAATGTTCCTCTCTTGAAAAGGGGAAAATGGATTTACTCATGGAGAGTTATCTCCTGTATGGCGAAACATTGGAACAAGGCGTTGAACGAATGCTGCAACAGACACTTCCCACAGCTCCACGCCAAAATCTGCACTTCAACCTTATGTATCCATTCGAAAATGAAGTAACCAACCGGTTGATTTATCTTTTTACTCTGGACTTGGATGACGATTCCATATTATGCAATAAAACCTTTAAAGGCGGAAAACTTTGGACTTTCCAACAGATAGAACATAACTTATACCGTAATTTCTTCAGTAGTTGTTTCGAATATGAATTCGAACATCTCAAAGCAATTATTAATACAAGAGAGAAATATAAGGATGTAATCTCATAAAGTATTCTGTTTTAAGATTAAACACAGCGCTTATATAATCAGACAAGTTAACAACCTTAAAAAAATAGTCTCCAAACCTTCGTTCAAACAATATATTTATATAACTTTGTTTCTAATATAAAATAGTGGTGAGAATTAGTAATGATATATAAGCCTGCTATGCATAGCTCCTAATATAGCCATTAATAAGTAAGTAATCAATTAATTATAGAGCAAAGGACTGGTTTGATTTATGCATTTTGAGAATCATAGAGCAGATATGGATGAGCGTTCTTTTAAACGTTTTGTTGAATCATACTCGAATGATTTGCTTTATTATGCGCGATATCTCTCCCGTTCCAAAGAAGAAGCAGAAGAAATTGTGAGTGATGTATTCTTTGAAGTTTGGCAGAACAGAGCAAAGATAAATGAAATACAAAATATAAAAGCATGGTTACTCACCATCACGCACAATAAAGCCATCTCTTATTTACGAAAAAAAGAAAACCTCAACCCACCTGTTTCATGGGATGAAATAGGTGATAATACCCTACCCGACAATCTGCAGACTCCCGACGAGCAACTGATCAGTAAGGAAGAAATAAATCGGATCAACCACATTATTAATAGTCTTCCTCCCCGATGTAAGCAGGTATTCATTCTAGCCAAGATAGAAAAACTAGTCTATAAGGAAATCGCAGAAATCTTAGGCATTTCCGTAAAGACGATTAACATCCACGTAGCCAAAGCTTTAGAATTAATTTCTGAAGGTCTTAAAAAATAAATCAAAAAAAGTCCGTTTCCGAATAGGAGATTTTAGATTTCTCTGCGTCATTTACAATATACAGCTATATTGATGAGAGAAAATAAAGAAGAAAATAATAAATACGAATCGTTAGCGTCTTTTTTGGATGAACGTTCATCTTCTCCTGACGGGAAACACCTTTCGGAAGAGGAATGCCGTAAATTAATTTATTTATGGGACGAATGCCATCCACCAAAATCAGAAACGGAAATCGAGGAAGTATGGGCTAAAACTCTTCAAAAGATTAAAAAGAATGATACAGCCGGTGCCTTGTCTCCCCGGCGCCGTTCTGTTTCAATGTCTGCATGGTTTGTGGGAATAGCAGCATCAATTGTACTTCTGATAGGAGTTGCATTCTTCCTTACCCAAGAAAAAGAAAATCTGGATGAAGGGCTGAAAATGGAACAATACATGCTTGCAAATACTTCTGCGGATGACGTAAAAGAGGTGACTCTGGTCGTTTCGGAAAAGAAGAAAATAGAAATAGCCAATAATTCCCAAGTGGCCTATTCATCAACTGGACAAGTTCAAGTCAATTCGGACAAACTGGATGTTTCGACAGCATCGGAAAAGGAAGTGGAAGAAGATAAAGAAGAATATAACCAAATAATAGTGCCCAAAGGACGGCGTTCCATGATTGTACTTGCTGATAACAGTAAAATCTGGATTAATTCCGGTAGTAAAGTGATTTATCCCCGTGCATTCAAAGAGGGTAAAAGACAAATCTTCGTTGAAGGTGAAGTTTACCTGAAGGTTGCCCGTAATGAAAAGAAACCGTTCGTTGTAAGTACATCCAGCTTTGAAGTAGAAGTATTGGGGACATCATTCAACGTTGCCGCCTATAAAAACAGCGAAGCCTCTGTAGTGTTGGTTGAGGGTGCGGTAAACGTAAAGGATTGCTTGGAACGACATATAAAGATGCAACCTAATGAACGGGTGGCTCTAAATGAAACCGGCATCACCAAAAAAGAGAAAGTAGATGCGCTTGAGTATATCCACTGGGTAGACGGTGTATGGGTATTGGATGGTAAACCATTAAAAGAGGTACTTCGATACTTAACCGAATATTATGGACAACCAGTATATTGCGATCCGTCTATAGAAAATGAACCTTTCTATGGTAAATTGTTTCTGAATGATGATTTGGATAAAGTGCTGGAATCAATCAAGGAAACGTTGCCTGCAACGCTCACCATGAAAGAGAGTATTATTCATAAAGATAATATCTAAATGAAAAACATATTTGTTAATCCTTTAAAAGTAAATTATGAAGAAAGAGAAAAGACAGTAGACATTCTAAAAAAAAGTCGGACAATACTCCCAATATTGCCCGACCGAAAGTGATTTTAATCAAACTATTTTTTGTATAACCAAAATCAGTACGAAAGTATGAAAAAGAAGATTACTTCTTACCAGAAGAAGGGGTATTTTATATCTCTTTATCTATTAATTAGCGTTTTTTTATTATTAACGCAGGGTAGTTTATCTCCACTTTACGCTAACAGTCGTGGAGCGAATGAAGAGCAAAGTACCCAACAAACAGTGAAAGAAGTGTTCAGCTTCATTGAGCAGAACAGTAATTTTGTTGTATTATATTCAAAAGGCATCCTGCCTGAACTGGAGAAGAAAGTTTCCATAAACATGAATGGAAAAAGAGTTGAGGATATTCTGAAAGAACTTTCTTCAGCAGCCGGCATAGAATATAAAATTAATGACCGGCAGATAATGGTTGTGAAGAAAGCCCCCGTACCACAGCCCCAACAAAGCAATCCCGAAGTAAAAGTAACCGGACAAGTATTCGACGAACTTGGCGAAACTATCCCCGGAGCTAATGTAACCGTAAAAGGCAACAGCGGAGTTGGCGTAGTGACCGACATGGACGGTAACTTCACGTTGAATGTTACCAAAGGTTCTACTTTAGTTGTATCTTTCATCGGATATGTATCTCATGAATATACCGTAAAAAATGCTGAAAAAATAGTAGTGAAGTTGGTTCCTGATTCCAAGGCTTTGGACGAGGTAGTTGTAGTAGGATATGGTATGCAGCGTAAAAGCTCTATTACAGGTTCTGTAGCTTCAATTAAATCAGAGAAACTGAAAAGTGTTACTACCCCTAGTGTGGCTAACATGCTTCAAGGTAAAGTGGCAGGTGTATCCGTAACACCTGTTTCTGGACAACCGGGTGCCGGGGTGAGTATTCGTGTCCGTGGTATTGGTTCATTAGGAGGTAATACAGAACCGTTATGGGTAATCGACGGTGTGGTAGGTGCCTCATCTGCCGACCTAAATCCCAATGATATTGAAACTATTTCTATTCTGAAAGATGGTTCAGCTGCAGCCCTTTATGGTTCTCGCGGCGCCAATGGTGTTGTCCAGGTGACTACCAAACGTGCTACGGTCGGAGCATCTTCTATTGATGTATCTGCCAAGTTCGGTGTATCTACACTACAAAAAGGTAAGATAGAAATGATGAATGGTGCAGAATACTATGACTATTTAGTAACGGCATATACCAATTCAGGAGAAGATTTGCCTTCCTATCTACAACCCTATCTAAGAAATATGAACACTGATTGGTGGGATATTGCCACTCAAAATGCCTTGACACAGAACTACAATATTTCTTATAAATATGGTAACGATAAAATCAGATCTTATATTTCCGCTGACTACTACAATGAAGAGGGTGCCATTAAAGGCTTTGATTACGATCGCTTTACTTTAAGAGTAAATACTGATTATGTGATAAACAGTAAATTAACATTGAAAGCCAAACTTTCTACCAGTTATAAGGAAACATACGATCAAGAACAATCTTTAAGTTATTATAGCTATTCTCCCTGGGATACACCATACAACTCCAAAGGCGATATAAAGAGCGGTAAAGAAGGGACACCTCTGCCAGAAGATGCAGCTACTGCAGATCCACGAGATTACTGGTATTCTGATGGTTCATATAACTATTTATCAGATAATGACTTGAACTGGAGTAAAAATCGTATTAATGCAATGGATGTTGGTATTGGTTTCGACTATAAAATTTTCGATTTTCTAACTTTCGAATCAAATAATAAATTCGGATTCAATAACACTTACTTTGATAGCTATGTAGATCCCAATAGTGCATCCGGGACTTCTTTGGGAGGCACAGTACAGAGTGGTCACACTAATACTCGCTCAATCTATGCCAGCCAGTTATTCCGAGTATTGAAAAGCTTTAATGAAGTACATGAAATCAATGCTTTCTTAGGTTATGATTATGACGAATATCGTTATTTCAGAAATTACGGAAACGCTTACAATGTCTATCCAGGAGCCGAAATTTTAAATGCAGGTTCCGGGAATCCTAAAATTTATGGTACAAAATGGGAAGAAAAAATGCCGCTTATTTTTTCAATGGCAACTACTCCTACGATGGTAAGTACCTTTTCCAAGCAATGTTCCGTGTTGATGGTTCTTCTCGATTTGGTAGTAATAAGCGTTGGGCTCCATTCTGGTCAATAGGAGGCGGTTGGAATATGCATAAAGAGGAATTTATCAGCAAACTTGGTTTCATCAACGAATTAAAGCCGCGTTTTTCTTATGGTATCACAGGTAACCTTCCTGATGAAGCTTACGCTTGGAGTACAAAATTCTCAACCACCGATAGTTACGCCAATCAAATCGCATTCTTATCAAATTATCAAGGAAACCCAAATTTGTCATGGGAAGAAACAGCTACATTTGACTTTGGTTTGGATGTTCGATTATTTGACCGTGTAGGAATCATATTCGATACATACGTCAAGAAAGTGAAAAATTTAATTTACATGAGACACTTGTCTGCAGTAACCGGATACAACCGCCAGTGGGCCAATGATGGTAAACTGACCAACAAAGGATATGAAATAACCATCACTCCTGAAATTCTCAGGAAAAAAGACCTATATTGGGATATCAGTTTCAATGTGGGGTACAATAAGAACGAAATTACATACATGCCGAATGGAGATGACTTAGCAACATCTCAAGCCATAGCTGTAGGCTACCCTTATCAAAACTGGTATATGAAAGAATGGGCCGGTGTAGATGCCATGACAGGAACGCCATTGTGGTTCAAAGTAGATGAAAATGGCCAAAAGACCGTAACAGGTGACTGGAATAGCGCAACAAGGGTATTACAGGATGCATCTGCTTCTCCGAAATATACGGGAGGTCTAAGTACAAACTTTACCTGGAAAGGGGTGTCACTAAATGCCAACTTCATATTTAGTGCAGGCGCTAAGATTTATAATGGTATGCGTGCCGGTTCTTTGGATCGTGATGCCACCCGCCCTACACAGCCTCCTATGAAATTAGCTGATGGGTGGAGTCGCTGGGAAAAACCAGGCGATAGAGCTACACATCCTCAGTTGTTACGCGGTGGTAATAACTCTGCTGATTCCGAATCAACCCGTTACTTGGAAAATGGTGACTACTTTAAGCTAAAATCTTTATCAGTTTCCTACAATCTGCCTGAACGATGGATTAAGCCGATAGGATTGAAAACTGCACGTATCAGTGTAGGTGGTGAAAATCTATTTACTATTACTAAATTCTCTGGTAATGACCCTGAGGTTTTACTATCATCCAGATTTAACGGAACAACTTCTGTACAAGACGGCAGTGGAACACAGCTTTATCCGAGTGTAAGACGTTTTACGTTGGGAATCAATCTTAATTTCTAACTTATAATCTTAAAAACGATAGATATATGAAAATGAAATATGCATTAAGTACTTTGTGTTTGTCGCTTGCTGTGACAGGATGCAGTCTAGACGCAACAATGTACGATGGAGTGGCAGCAGAGCAAGTAACTGCCAAAAACATTCTTGAATTGTCAAATGGAAGCTACCGTTTACTGAAAAATGACAATGGCTTAATTGATGCCGGTGTTTTCTTTTGGAATTATGGTGCTGATGACTTATCATGGGGAGGTACTTCAACGGACCTTAAATTTAAATTATATGACTATACCAGAAGCGCTCAAAGTTCAATGACTGAGTACGCTTGGGAACTTGGTTATCGTACTATAGGAAACTGTAATCTGGTAATTGAAATGGTACAAGGACTGGGTGATGCAAGAACCGATGAGGAGGCTGTGTGTATGGGTGAAAATTATTATCTGCGCGCATTATGCTACTTTTTGTTAGTCAATGAATTTGCCCAACCTTATTCAAATAACCCGACACAGAATCCAGGGTTACCTCTAAAACTAACAAGTGATCCGGATGATTTACCTCAAAGCCGCTCTAGTGTAGCCAAAATTTATGAACAGATAGTTAATGACTTAAAAGACGCTATTACTTATATGACTCTTCCGGCCGGAATGTCAGCCAAACAAAATATTTATGCTACTAAAGAGGCTGCACAAGCCTTGTTAGCACGAGTATATCTTTACATGGAAAACTTTGACGATGCTTATGATATGGCTGATGCCGTTATTAAGTCCCAACGTTTTGAATTGGAGAAAGGAGACCGTTATGCAACCTATCCGCAACATACACCTGAAACCAATAAAGAAACAATCTTTGCGGTACGTCGAACCAGATTAAAAGATGATGCAGGAGCCGGGCGAATTGGTGGTTTGTATTTACATGTTGATGACAGTGGTTGGGAAGAAATATTTGCTTCATCCAGATATTTAGAATTGCTGGAGCTACATCTCAATGAGAAAAATATGCCTCAAGACCTCCGTAGTAAGTTTATCTGCAAGAGATATGAAGAAAATGGAGTGGAGGATTACTCTATTTCCGGCTATCCTAATAAAGAATATCAGAAATGGACTTTTACTTATGGACAACAGCAACCAAATTCAATACATTATGAATACAAGCAATTAGCTATAACAAAACAAGCTGACGGTAGCTATGTAATGAGCGATGATGATGCGACCAACTTCAAAAGTGCAACCATCCAATCTGAACCCTATAATCTAGGGACTCGTTACTATGTGGTAGGCATAAATGGGACTAAGTACATAGGGCGTATTGAGCCTAAAGTTCTTACTATCAGCAAGGATGAGCACTTCTTAAGATATCCTATCAACAAATGTTCTTATCAGGAGCAGACAACCCATCTGTGGTCGCCCGTTATCTCGCGTTTGGCGGAAATGTACCTGATACGTGCTGAAGTAAATGCAGAACGTAATGAAGTACAGTTAGCATTGGATGATGTAAATGAACTCCGCGAAAGAGCAGGTATTCCTCAATGGACTCTTGAAAACATGAAAACAGCAGAAGGAGGGCAACCTAAAGATATCAAAAAGATTGTAGAAGAAGAACGGATGTTGGAATTGGCTTGGGAAGGACATCGACGTTTCGATATTTTCCGCCATCGTCAAACATTGGACAGAAGATATCCGGGTGGACACACCAAACAAAGTGCAGGTGACCAGTTTCTGTTGGTTCCCTATAACTCTCCAGCTGTTTGTGAGTTTATTCCGTTAGCTCAGTATGATGCTTACCCTTATAAACTGGAACAAAATCCTTAATTTAAACTGAATTAATAACTTAAAAAAATATACAGATGAAAAGATTATCATATTTAATGTTGTCTCTTTTGTCGATTATCATGTTCGGATGTGCCGAAAATGAACAACCGTATGTAGGATACATTGTGGTAGAAGATGCGATTTTGCCCGCAGCCGGAGGTTCAACTACCCTCACTGCAAATACCGATATTTCATCTCCTATCATTATAGAAATTGAAGACGGGGCGGATTGGTGTAAAGCATCTGCTTCCGGCAAGGAAATCACTATTACTGCTACTGAAGCCAACACTGATATTGACAGCAGAAAAGCGACTGTCTATGTCAGATGCGGTTACCGTGAAGAAACATTTACTGTAACACAATTATATGAAGGCAAAAAATATGAAGTTGACTGGAGCGACTGGACAGCTACAGGAAATAGTGTAGAAGCTAGTGATGGCGGAGGATACCCTAGCCTGTTTACAGAAGAACGTACTACATTTTGGCACAGTAATTACAGTGCCCCGGTACCTCTTCCTTATGAAATAATCATTGACATGCAAAAAGTACACACATGCTATATGTTCAGAATAGGCAGAAGGGCATACGGTAGCATCAATTATCCTTCTGTGAAAACAATGAATATATATACCAGTATTGACAACGAGAACTTCACCAAGGCTGGGGGATTTACTTTCGCTCTGCCATGGACTGCTCCAGATGGAACGGTTGTTACTGGAAATAGCGCATTAATACCGGGATTCCAAGATGTTGAATTAACGACTCCTGTTACGGCACGATATGTAAAACTTGTTATTACAGAAACAAATACTTCAAATAATGCTTGCCAAGTATCTTATTTTAAAGCATACGAAAAAAAATAAGTCCACAATTTGGGCTAACCTTATTTACTAAATTTCCAGTGGAGGATGCTCTGAAAGTAATTTCCAGCATCCTCCTCATTAATAATAACCTTAAATATAAAAATTATGAAAGCACATAATCTAATTTACTTGTGTTTTTTATGTTTCATGGCTTTAAGTTGTGAGAATACATCCTTTGAAAAAGATATTCCTAATACCCAATTGACAACTCGAAGCATACCTGATAATTTCACCAATTACAACACCTATTTTTTAAACATCTCTTCTGCTGATTATGGAGCAGGAACAGAAAGTATGACAGGAACATTAAAATCATACGGCAAAGAGGTAGAATATCATTTTGCCTTATTTTGTACTCTAACAGGAGATGTGAAATGTAAAATGGAAACATCTGATGGTGATATAATTTATAATGGACAAGCCCCTACTAAATCCATTTATGGTATAAATGGACAAATGGTTAGATTTATTCACAGAAATAACTATCCAAATGGAGAAACTTATGTTACTTTCAAAATAGAAAGAGGCTCTTCTAAAACTTTCAAGGATGCTGAAGCCAGGCTTTTAATAGAAAAAGTTATTTATAATGGTGAACAGATTACAAAAGAACTGGACGGCTGCCCTGATATGTACCTCCGTATGACAGTTCCAACACATATCTAACTGATTAGTTACATAATTCTTTTAACCTTAATAATTTTCACTAATTCCTCAACCTTACATCAATCTTTATGAAATACCTATACCTTATTTCGGTTTCTTCCCCTCCCTTTTTACATCCAGTAAGGAGGGAGAGGAAATGCCGGAAACCGATATTTCCATATTAAATAAAAAATTAAACTATTCAATTTGTAGGCTTAGTATCAAACCAGACTTTTAATGTAAATACAGACCTTCTTTGCAACTGAAACTTCAATAAATAAATGTATTAGGAAAAGTATTTCTATGAATACATTTAGAAACAAGTCTCAAATATTACTAAAAATGGTGTTAATGTAATCGACCTTTTGATTATCTTTGTCCCCAAACAATGTGAAAAACAAGTCTGATTACAAATCATAATCAGCATTTATAACTAACCTCTAAATTTAAATTCAAAAGAATGAACGACCTGTTTAGTAACCTGGGAAAGTGGAAAACCATGTCATTTGCTTTTGCAATGCTTCTTCCGAGTCCCTATCTGTCAACACAGGCTGTATGTGGAGAAAAAGACAATGTTGCAGTTGTGCAGCAAGTCCCCACAGTCATCAGTGTTGCAAAAATTAACCCGACAACCGTCGAAGTACTGTTCTCCAATCAGCAGCGTATGACGCTTGACTTCTATGGAGACAACATTTTTCGTATGTTTCAAGACAACAATGGAGGCATACTTCGTGACCCTGAGGCAAAACCGGAAGCAAAAATTCTAGTAAGCCAACCCCGTAAAAATGTGTCAAAGCTGGACATAAAGAATGATGCAAGCTCTATTTCTATCATCACCGATAAGGTTAAGGTGGAAATGGATAAGAAGACCGCATTGATAAAAGTTATCAATTTGGCAACCGGTGCCACTGTGCTGGAAGAGGCAGAACCTATTCTTTTTGATAAAGAAAGAGTTACCCTGAAACTGAAAGAAAATCCACAGGAATACTTCTACGGTGGCGGTGTACAGAACGGACGCTTCTCGCATAAAGGAAAAACCATATCCATTGAAAACCAAAACAGTTGGACTGATGGTGGCGTAGCCTCTCCCAACCCATTCTACTGGTCAACGAACGGTTACGGTTTGATGTGGCACACCTTCAAAAGAGGTGTTTATGACTTCGGAAGAGAAGAAAAAGACATCGTTAAACTGTTTCACCAAACAGATTATCTGGACGTTTTCGTCATGGTGAATGAGGGTGCCGTACCTTTGCTGAATGACTTTTACCAACTGACCGGTAACCCTGTATTGATACCGAAATTCGGTTTCTATCAAGGACACTTGAACGCCTACAACCGCGACTACTGGAAAGAAGACGAAAACGGCATTCCATTTGAAGACGGAAAACGCTATAAAGAAAGCCAGAAAGATAACGGTGGCACCAAAGAGTCGCTGAACGGAGAGAAAAACAACTATCAATTCTCGGCACGTGCCGTGATAGACCGTTACAAAAACCATGATATGCCTCTGGGTTGGCTCTTGCCTAACGATGGTTACGGAGCCGGTTACGGTCAGACGGAAACGCTGGACGGAAACATACAAAACCTGAAAGACCTGGCAGGATATGCCCATAAGAACGGTGTGGAAATAGGTTTGTGGACTCAATCCGACTTGCACCCAAAAGAAGGTATCAGCGCTTTGCTACAAAGAGACATCGTTAAAGAAGTACGTGATGCCGGTGTACGTGTATTGAAAACAGACGTGGCATGGGTAGGTTCCGGTTATTCCTTCGGACTGAACGGCATCACAGATGTGGCACAAATCATGACTTACTATGGTAATGATGCCCGTCCTTTCATCATTTCCCTTGATGGTTGGGCAGGTACACAACGCTATGCAGGTATTTGGTCGGGTGACCAAACCGGCGGCGTTTGGGAATATATCCGTTTCCATATCCCGACCTACATCGGTTCAGGACTGTCGGGTAATCCTAACATCTGTTCCGATATGGACGGTATTTTCGGTGGAAAGAACCCGGCAGTAAATGCCAGAGACTTCCAATGGAAAACCTTTACTCCCATGCAACTGAACATGGACGGCTGGGGAGCCAACGAAAAGTATCCTCATGCTTTGGGTGAACCTGTAACCTCCATCAACCGTTGGTATCTGAAGATGAAATCGGAAATCATGCCCTATGCATACAGTATAGCCAAAGAAGCTGTTGATGGCCTCCCTATGATTAGGGCCATGTTCCTGGAATATCCCAATCCCTATACGCTTGGTAAAGCGACACAATATCAGTTCCTATATGGTCCATATTTCCTGATAGCGCCTATTTATCAGGCTACCAAAGCCGATGCGCAAGGCAACGATATCCGCAACGGCATCTATCTGCCTGAAGGTGAATGGGTAGATTACTTCTCCGGAGATTTGTATCAGGGTGGACGCATCATCAACAACTTCGCTTCACCGCTTTGGAAACTTCCGGTATTCGTGAAGAACGGAGCAATCATACCTATGACGTCCCCCAACAACAACGTCAATGAAACAGCCAAGAACCTGCGTATATACGAACTCTATCCATACGGACAGAGCACATTTACCGAATATGACGACGACGGTATCACCGAAGAATATCGTACAGGCAAGGGTGTAAGCACTCTGATAGAGTCTGTCGTTGGTTCCAAAGGCGATGTTACAGTTACCATCCAACCGGCTCAGGGCGATTTCAACGGCTTTGTAAAAGAGAAAGCTACTGAATTCAAAGTCAACGTGACCGAAAAGCCCAAGAAAGTTTCGGCAACCATCGGCAAAAGCAAGCTGAAGCTCACCGAAGCCCAAAGCATGGATGAATTCCTTCAAAAGGAAAATGTCTACTTCTATGATGCCAAAACCAATCTGAACAAATTTGCCACCAAAGGCAGCGAGTTTGAGAAAGAAGTTATCATCAAGAACCCGCAACTGCTTGTCAAGCTGGCAGCCACGGACATCACGGCAAACCGCACCACACTGAAGATTGACGGATTTGTATTCGCCCCGGTTGACAATACCAAGGTAAGTACCGGTTCTCTGACTGCTCCCAAGGCTCAGGTAAGCGAAGAAAACACGGCTGCTTATACTCTGAAGCCTACCTGGAACAAGGTGGACAATGCCGACTACTACGAGATAGAGTTCGACGGCATGAACTACAGTACCATCAAAGATACCGAATTGTTGTTTGAAGGACTGAAAGTGGAAACCGCATACGACTTCAAGATACGTGCGGTGAACAAGGACGGGTATTCCGATTGGTCGGCATTCAGTGCTACTACCAAGAAAGATCCGTTGGAATTTGCCATCCACGGCATTACGGGTGAAACTACCGCCGAGAACCAAGGCCGTTCACTCCGTCGTCTGTTTGACCTTGAAGAAGGTGAGTTGTGGCATACCAAGTATAATGAAAAGGCTGTGCCGTTCGATTTGATTATGAATTTGAATTCAATCAATCAAGTCGAGAAGTTCCACTACCTCCCCCGCGAAAATGCAGGAAACGGAACAATCCTGAAAGGCACTGTTTACTACAGCATGGATAAAGAAAACTGGACTGAAGCAGGAGCATTCGAGTGGAAGCGCGACAATGAAGTGAAGGTATTTACATTTGCCCAAGCACCAACTGCACGTTACATCAAGATGAGTATTACCGAAGCTGTCGGCAACTACGGTTCCGGACAAGAGATTTACGTATTCAAAGTTCCCGGAACGGAAAGTTACTTGCCGGGCGACATCAACAACGACAAGTTGATTGATGAAAACGACCTGACCTCATACACCAATTACACCGGACTGAGACGCGGCGACGCCGACTTTGAAGGATATATCAGTAATGGCGATTTGAACCGCAACGGTCTGATAGACGCCTACGATATTTCTGTCGTAGCCACTCAGCTCGAAGGTGGTGCCAACGGTGTCAAAGGTGAGAAAGTAGAAGGCAGCCTCAACATCAGCACTCCAAAGCGTACATACGCCAAAGACGAAATAGTAGAGGTGTTGGTGAAAGGTTCCGGCTTGCGTTTTGTTAATGCTCTGAGCTTTGCTTTGCCTTATAATCCTGCCGATTATGAGTTTGTAAGCGTTCAGCCGATAGCTATGAAAGAAATGGAGAACCTGACTAATGACAGGCTCCACACTAATGGTATGAAGTCGTTGTATCCCACGTTTGTGAATATCGGAGAGCGCAAAGCGCTTGAAGGTGATGGTGACTTGTTCATCCTCAACCTTAAAGCTAAGCGGAATGTGACTTTCAATTTGAAGATAACAGACGGATATCTGGTAGATAAGCTACTGAATGTATGTAAGTTCTAAATGCTATGAGGATGTGTCAAAACCCCTAATAAGATTATCATTCTGTCATGCTGAGCGTAGTCGAAGCATCTCCTTTCTATGTGAAAAGGGAGGAGATCCTTCGACAAGCTCAGGATGACAAAGCATAATGATAGTGAATTTTACTTTTGACACATTTACACATAAATAAAAAACACGCTGGTGAGAAATTCTCACCAGCGTGTTTTTTTTATTCCTTCTTTCCCTCCTATTTATAAAGTAGAAAAATACAAGGTATTTTAGAAAGGTCGGGAACTTTCCCCTGCCATTCTTTTACAGTCTTGGTCTTGATATACTCCCCTTCGCAAGTGATGTTTGCCGCAATACAAAGTTTGGTTTGCGGACGGCAATTATGCAGAATATCCTCTACCATCTTATTATTACGATAAGGAGTTTCAATGAAAAGTTGAGTCTGACTCTCGGCATACACACGCTGTTCCAGCATCTTCAGCTTCTTGGCACGTTCACCCGGTTCAATCGGCAAATAACCGTTGAAGGCGAAACTCTGCCCGTTGAACCCCGACCCCATGACAGACATGATAATGGAAGAAGGTCCCACCAAAGGAACCACCTTCAGGTTTTTACG
>ULTJ01049269.1_pt1 | contig 17541 bp, 15 predicted proteins | sample 1957491 | NCBI WGS metagenome assembly ULTJ01 (sample SAMEA4835731, study PRJEB28245) | human gut metagenome | biome: gut microbiome; material: fecal sample | place: Denmark | collected 2008 | reverse complement strand
TGGCAGCCGATGGCACAAAAAGCGAATGGACCATACAAATTGTGGATTTAATAAAATAAGTATTATCTTTGGATATCCATATCATAGATAATAATTAAAAAAGATAGAGAGGGAAGAGATTAAAAAAGGATGTCTTCCCTCATCTATTATCAGCAGTATCAATAATAAAACCAATGATTATGAACAAACCTTGTTTTATAGCCATCTTATCGCTACTCATTAATTTTGCAACAATCTTGTCTGCTTATGCTACAAACGACTCTCCCAAAGTTTTCGAGGGAGCGCCGCGCATCAATTCTCCTGAAATTGTGGGCAATTATCCTTCCAGTCCTTTTCTTTTTTATATCCCCACCTCGGGACAACGTCCGGTGACGTGGAGTGCGGAAAATCTCCCGAAAGGACTGAAGTTGAACCCTAAAACCGGCATCATCAACGGAAATGTGACATCCAAAGGAGAATATACCGTTACTCTGAAAGCAAAAAATTCATTAGGCAGTTGTACCCGGAAACTCATCATCCGCATAGGTGACGAACTATTACTGACGCCACCTATGGGTTGGAGCAGCTGGAACACCTTTGGCAGGCACCTGACGGAGGAGCTGGTATTGCAAACTGCTGATGCAATGATAGCCAACGGCATGCGCGACCTGGGATATTCTTATATCAATATCGATGACTTCTGGCAACTGCCTGAACGTGGTACTGACGGACATATCCAAATTGATAAGGAAAAGTTTCCCCACGGAATAAAATATGTAGCCGATTACCTGCACGAAAGGGGGTTAAAGTTAGGTATTTATTCGGATGCAGCCGATAAAACCTGCGGCGGAGTATGCGGCAGTTACGGGTACGAAGAAGTAGATGCCAAAGACTTTGCAGCCTGGGGAGTGGATTTGTTGAAATACGACTATTGCAATGCCCCCGTAGACCGGGTGGAAGCCATGGAACGCTATGAGAAAATGGGGAAAGCGCTACGCTCCACCGGACGTTCCATCGTCTATTCGATATGCGAATGGGGACAGCGAGAACCCTGGAAATGGGCAAAAAAAGCAGGCGGCCACATGTGGCGCATATCGGGTGACATAGGTGATGTATGGAACCGTGAAGCATACGGTCCGGGCGAATTGCGAGGCATATCGAACATCCTCGAAATCAATGCTCCTTTAAGCGAATATGCCGGCCCGGCAGGTTGGAATGACCCCGATATGCTGGTAGTAGGTATCGGCGGAAAAAGCATGAGCATAGGTGCGGAATCAAAAGGTTGCACCAAGGAGCAGTATAAATCCCACTTCAGCCTATGGTGCATGATGGCCTCTCCATTGCTTTGCGGAAACGACATCCGAAACATGAGCGACAGCACACGGCAGATATTGCTGGATGAGGATTTGATAACAATCAACCAAGATGTTCTGGGCAAGCAAGCCGAACGCAGTATCCGTTCCGATTACTATGACATCTGGGTAAAACCATTGGCCGACGGACGGAAAGCGGTGGCTTGTTTCAACCGGGCGGCAACAGATAGAAGCGTGGAACTTACCGCGAAAACAGTAGAAAATCTATCTTTAAAGCAAGTGTACAGCTTGGAAGACCGTTCAACAGTAAATGTTGAAAAAGGTCTTATTGTGAAACTTGCTCCCTATCAATGTAAAATCTTTATTTGCGGCACAGCGGAATAAAGTACTGATTCAAAAGCAAGAACTCCCTCTGCAACTTATTCATGCAGAGGGAGTTCTTTGTTTCAGTGACCCGGGTGGGACTCAAACCCACGACCTTCAGAACCGGAATCTGACGCTCTATTCACTAAGCTACCAGGCCTAAATGCGGGGACAAAAGTATAAAAAATCTCTGCATATTCCTAGTGTTCCTTCGTTTTTTCTATTTACTTTTCACGCATTCTTCCATTATTATTTTGTGAATATCCAAGGATAATATAGATACATTTTGCTCTTTTTTCGCTCAAAACCAAAGCAAGTATCAATATTATTCCTATCTTTGCCGAACAATTTAATAGAAGATATATATAATAAACCTATGAGCTATCTGATAAAACCTGAAGGATATAAACCTTTATTGGACTTAAAACAAACAGAATTAGGCATAAAACAGATAAAAGAATTCTTCCAGTTGAACCTTTCTTCTGAACTTCGCCTGCGTCGTGTCACTGCTCCACTCTTCGTATTGAAGGGTATGGGTATCAATGATGACCTCAACGGGGTGGAACGTGCCGTTTCTTTCCCTATTAAAGATTTGGGCGACGCACAGGCGGAAGTGGTGCACTCCCTTGCCAAGTGGAAGCGCTTAACACTTGCCGAATATCACATCGAACCGGGCTACGGAATTTATACGGATATGAATGCTATCCGTGCAGATGAAGAACTGGGTAATCTACATTCCCTCTATGTAGACCAGTGGGATTGGGAACGTGTCATCACTGCCGAAGACCGCAATGTAGAGTTTCTCAAAGAAATCGTTACACGTATTTATGCCGCCATGGTTCGCACGGAATATATGGTGTATGAAATGTATCCGCAAATCAAGCCTTGCCTGCCTCAGAAGCTACACTTCATCCATGCAGAAGAACTGCGCCAACTTTATCCCGAATTAGAGCCCAAATGCCGCGAACATGCTATTTGTAAAAAGTACGGCGCCGTCTTTATCATCGGCATCGGCTGTAAACTGAGTGACGGCAAGAAGCATGACGGACGCGCCCCTGACTACGACGACTATACTACCCCTGGGTTGAATGATTTACCCGGACTGAATGGCGACCTATTGTTATGGGACTATGTGCTGCAACGCAGCGTAGAACTTTCTTCCATGGGTATCCGCGTAGATAAGGAGGCTTTGCAACGCCAACTCAAACAGGAAGGCGAAGAAAAGCGCATGGAACTTTATTTCCACAAGCGCCTGATGAGCGATACACTCCCACTCTCCATTGGTGGCGGTATCGGGCAGTCCCGCCTCTGTATGTTCTATCTGCGCAAAGCTCACATCGGAGAAATACAGGCAAGTATATGGCCGGAAGATATGCGCAAAGAATGCAAAGCGCATGATATACACCTGATTTAATTATTTCGCCGCAGGATACCGAGAGTCCCACAGAGTTTAAAAGAAAATTAGTAAAACTCTGTGGGACTCTGTATATTCTGTGATGAGAAATTCGTATCTTAGCGTCCGAAACTACTAACAACTACGATTATGAATGTTCAGATAGAAGAAAGCTGGAAAGCGCATTTACAACCTGAGTTTGATAAAGATTACTTTCGTACGCTAACAGAATTTGTACGTACTGAGTATCAGCATGGCCCTGTATATCCTCCGGGCAAATTGATATTTAATGCTTTCAACCTGTGCCCTTTCGACAAGGTAAAAGTAGTAATTATCGGTCAGGACCCTTATCATGGCCCCGGACAAGCACACGGGCTTTGCTTCTCCGTTAATGACGGTGTTCCTTTCCCCCCTTCTTTAGTCAACATCTTCAAAGAAATCAAGGCAGATACAGGTACGGACGCACCTGCCACCGGAAATCTGACCCGTTGGGCAGAACAAGGCGTATTACTACTCAACGCCACCCTCACCGTACGTGCCCATCAAGCGGGTTCACATCAGAACCGTGGCTGGGAAACATTCACAGACGCCGCCATCCGGGTGCTCACTGAGCAAAAAGAACACCTCGTCTTCATTCTATGGGGTTCATACGCACAACGCAAAGGAGCTTTCATAGACCGTAGCAAGCACTTGGTGCTGACCTCCGCCCATCCTTCTCCCCTCTCAGCCTACAATGGTTTCTTCGGGAATAAACATTTCAGCAAAACGAATGAATACCTGAGAGCACACGGTGAAACGGAAATTGTCTGGTGAGAAACATCCCCAAACATAAACCTCTACTCTAGGAACACAAAGTCTTACTTTACGTCTCTAAAGTTGAACTTTAGAGACGTAAAGTAAGACATAAAGTATAAAGTATGATTAGAATATCTTTTATACTTCATACCTTATACTTTGTGCCTTATCTTTATATTCTTAGTACCACTGAATATTACTTTGCGTCTGGCTTCTCTGCTCCCACTTCAAATCTTGCAGGATACTGGCATTGGCACGGATAGTAAAGTTGTAGTATTTCCACTGTCCGAAAGGAGAAAGGCTGGCAGACATACTGAAACAGTGGAGGTCACGAGTAATATTGAAAGAAGTCTGGACAATCTTCTTAGCTTCAAAGTCGTAGCCTGAATTGAAGCTGACGGCCCATTTATTAGAAATCTTGATATTACCGGAAGCACTCAAGTTATGGGTATACCGATAAGGATAACGCATCGTCTTCCGGTTAATTGGTTTTGAAGTATCCTCAGAGATATTGAAGTTATAATTCAGGTTCAAAGACCAAGGCATTTTGAAGACCTGATACCCGTCAGCATCCACAGCAGCTTTTTCCACCTTCTTCTTAGGCATACCGCTGTCAGTTCCTTCCCCAACACCTTCTTCGGAGTCCGCATCAGCCTCATCCTTTTTCTTGTTGTCCGAATCGCCCTCTTTTACTCCATGCAACTTGTTCATCCATTTTTTCCAGGTATCGTTATTAAACGTATAACTGAAAGAAGAACCATATCCCTGGAAAATACCGAAACGTCCGTAGGACCATTCCGTCCGGTCGCTAGGCACCACATTACCATTCTTGTCGAAGGCATAACCATACGTTTTAAACGAGGAACTCATACTGAAAGTATAGCTCTTGGACAACTTCAAACGTAAATTCAGACTAAGGTCACTCCACGGACGTGTAGCAGCAGCCATATTGTAACTAATACTTGCGCCCAGCTCATCAATCAAGCTGACTTTCTTGATAGAATCATTCTTATCCTTATACTTCATTTCCAAGTTATTGGAAATGCTGAAACTGATATTTCCCTGTTTTCCACGCCCCGGCACGCCAAACATTTGTCCGGCGTATGGAGAATAAGTCACCGTATCACGCCTTCCGTCCGCATACGTCTTGATATAAGAATCATAGTAGCCATAACGGGACGAACCAAAGTCAGGCGCCGCACTGATGCTCACCGAAGGAGTGATGACATGGCGGATTTGTATTTCTTTCTTTGGGAAAAACAACGGCTTATACATACCATATATCTTGGTATTGATGCCCAGACTGGCATTATAATTATAAACCCGATGGAAACCGTAAATCGTATCGGTATTCACTTCCTTGCCACCATTCCCCACATTCGGGTCCCAATCTTTCATCACCTTGCGAGTATACCAACGCTCCGTATAGCTGACCGACGGGGTGAGGTTGAAGTACTTAAACAAAGTAAAAGTAGCGCTGACAGGAATTTCATGCTTCATTCCGTTGTCCCAGTCCTTTATTAGGTTGGATTTGAACAACAGATTATCTTTCGTCTTGATACTGTTTGAAAAACGCCCGCTATATCGAACGGATATTTTCTCATACCACTTTTCGTCTCCCGCAGCACGTTTCCGCTTGAAAGGGAAGATAGTACTCAATGTGATATTCAAATCAGGCAATGTCATATTCACAGAAGAGTCACGCATGGTTTGGGCAATGTTGGTCGTAGCAGCAATAGTTAAGTGCTGGTCAGGAAAAGTACGGGAATAGCTGATACTTGACGTCTTCGTATTTTGCGACATGGCATTCGAGTTGTACATATTACCGATATTGGTACGCTCATAACTACTTGTTGCAAAGTTCACACTGGCAGAAAAAGTAGAATTGGGACTCGCCTTCGGATCCTGACGATGAGACCATACAATTTTAAAGTCCTTGGCTACCGAATAGTCCGGCAACCCCTTATCACCCGTCTTTGTCACCTGATAACTAGCCTGCAACAAGCCGGAGTACTTATATCTTTTTACATAGTTGGACTCCATATTCAAAGCCCAAGAGCCTTTGGTAAAGATATCCGCACGCAGTTTCAAATCCATTTTGTCACTGATGGCAAAGTAATATCCTCCATCTGTCAGACCAAAACCACGGCTCGAGTCATCCATATAAGTAGGCATCAGGAAACCTGATGAATAACTGCTTGAGAAGGGAAAAAAGAAGAACGGTACGGCAAGCGGCAAAGGTACATCTTCCACCACCAGATAGGCAGGTCCCGTCACCACATTCTTTTTCGGACGCACCTTGGCGTATGTCATCTGCATATAGAAGTGAGGGTGCTCATGGTGGTCGCAGGTAGTGTATCGCCCACTTCTCATATAAAGTTCGTCATTGGCACCTTTCTTGGCATTGTTACCGGTAACGTATCCTTCGCCTTGCTGGCTGACTACATTACTGATGATACCTTTTTTGCTCTTGAAGTTATAACGGATAGTATTCGTTTCGTAAGGAGTTTCACCGTCTTTAAAGACCGGAGTACCTTTTGCCACTCCCAAGGAATCTTCCACACCATGAGCATATACTGTACTACTATCCATATTCATGGTAATCACATCAGCCGCCAATTCTATCTGTTGATAATTGACCTTGCCCTGCCCGTACAAATGGGCATATCCACCCTGAGCAAAGACGATAGAGTCGTTCGCTTCGTAGGTGACCGGAGCATCCAGCGGTTGTTTCTTCTGTTCGGGAGCCGCCAAAGAATCAACCCCTAAAGAATCCGTTTTAGATATCTTGTTCACCCTCGAACGAGAGCGCGTAGGTTTCTTCCCTACCGAATCATTTCGTAAGGTGTCAGTCTGTTGATTCTCCGAAAGTACAATTCCACCCCGGCGACGCTGGGAAACTGCCTCACCGGAAAGAAGGAGTAAGACGAATAGTAGTATGAATGATATGAATGTATTTGCTTTCAATGGCGTCATTAACTTATAGTTTACGCTTGAAGGGGCAAAAGTACGTATTTTATACGGTATAATCTCCCTTTTTAAAGAAATTTAGATTGCTACAAGAACTGTTCGCACCAATGGTCGAAACGTTGTAACCCGGCTTCACCATATCGTTCGAGGCTCTTACGCGCCTTTTCCACACTTTTTTCATGTTCCAAGCGCGTTTTGGAATAGAACTTGTCTGCAAAGCAAATCACTTGTTCCTCCAGACTTACCGGAACCATTTCCCGGTGTGGTACAGGAAGTTCTTGTGCAATGATTTCATCCAATGAAAGCCCCGCTCCCGTATGCCTTTCGCAAACCAAAGCGTGACGCGGATAACCTTCCGTGCGAACTAAATCAGCCCCCAGGTAACCATGACAGATATAAGGCTTATCCCCAAAACAAAAAATGCCATCGGCATCCGTCAGGAAAATCCCTATATCATGCAGCATGGCCGCTTCATACAGAAAATCTTTATCCAATGACAATTCAGGACGCTTATCGGCAATCCATAGAGCTTTGTCTGCCACCGAGCGGCTATGAGTCAGCAAGATATGCTTCAGTTCATTTGCCTCCGGATAATATTTATCAATTAATTCCAGCGGATTCATTTTATTTCTGACTGAATTTATAAATCAATATTCTGCTACGTAAATCGCAACTGCGATAAGAAGTGAGATAAACCTCTTCCAATTGATACTTATCCGAATACTTCTTCAAGAAATCTTCTTGAGTCCGCTCGGAAAGCATCACATATCCCGTGCCGGGAAGCCCGGGAGCAAAATCTCTCACCCGGTCGTTCAGATAAAAATTGGCGCAATAAAAACGAATCATCGGGGGTGTGTATGAATACATAAGTCCATCCCCCACATACTCATTAACTTTGTCGGCTAAATGCTTGTCCGATTTCGTAGCCAAAACCGCAGGCTGATAAACACCATCCAAAGAAACGAACAAACACAAGATGCAACCGGCTGTACCATATAATAAAGAACGTGTATCTGCCCGCTTTGCTAAAGCTATCAGCATACACGCACCCGCCATTGCCGGTAATGCCACAATCAGCCATTTAGAGAAAGACAAATCCATATCTTCCAATGCATGCATAAACCCAACGTTTTCGGCAGCATGTTTACCCGTTCCCCAAACACTATCAGGAATCAGCCCGAGACGCACTACAATAAACGTTGCCGTAAGCAGCAAAGCCAGTGAAGCAAAGATATAGGCCGAAATTTTAAAGACTCTCGCCCCGCGTTGTACCAATGCCAGGAGATATTCGGCAATCAGCATTGCCATGAATGGATAGATAGGTAGCAGATATACGCTACGTTTACTTTTCGGGATACAATAGAAAATGAATATAAACAGGATAACCACCCACGTGAATAGATGCAGGGGAGATTGCGAACGGAATTTCATCCAAGCATTTCTGAAACGTTCGCCCCAGGACAAACCTTCCGGCAGAAACCGCATTTCTTTCCATTTCAAGCCGAAAAGAGAAATCACCAATACCAAAGTCCATGGTATCCATCCCCAGATGATAGTCAAGAAATTATACCACAACGGATTTTCATGAGAAGCGTATGACATCTTGCGGAAGAAGCGTCCGGTATTCTCTTCCATCATCAGGTTTATGAATGATTCTCCGCCTTGCCGGTAGGCAGCCCAGAACCATATTCCTAACGGAATGAGTGAAAGCAGCCCGATGCACAGCAAAGAAAGAAAGGTCTTGCCGAATGAACGCCCACGCAACAATTGATAGATACCGATGCCCACACAAGGGAAAATGGAACCTACGGGACCTTTCGTCAAAGTGGCACACGCCATCAGCAACACTGCCAGCCAAGGCACTCCCTTAGCCCCCTTCTCATCCCAGCGGAAAAACAGGCACAGGGAAATCACGATAAAGGAGACCTGCACCATATCCAGTCGGCAAGCCACCGCCGCCCGATGCACTTCAAAGGAAGATAATAGAAGAATAGAAGTCAGAAATGCCGTTTTTACATCCTTGCGCTTAGCCACGAAAGAGAAAAACACAAGCTGCATAGCCAAAAAAGCCAGTGCCGACGGCACGCGTGACGAAAACTCCGTCACCCCTCCCATAATGGAAGACACGACAGCAATCACCCAATAAAGGAAAGGAGGTTTATAGGCTATTTCCACTCCATAATTCACCGGAAGAATCCAGTTACCGCTCTCCAGCATCGTATAAGCCACTATTGCTTCGCGCGGTTCTCCTTTTGAATAAAAAATGGTCTCTCCCAAAAAGGGAACAATCACAAGCACACTGAGCAGGGCTATGAACCAGAACGCCTTCTTTTTATCTGACATACTTTTCCTTTTTTACGTTTTCAGGGGGCAAAAGTACTAATTATTCTGCAACAATAGCTAACTTTGCCATCGCAATCATGTTACAAAAATGTTACAACTATAAATCAGAAGATGAAGCAACTGAAACAATTACCGGAATTTATACGTTTCGTCCTGGTGGGTATTCTGGCAACCGCCTTGCACTACGGGGTTTATTTCCTGTTGCAATGGGTCATCAACGTCAACATCGCCTACACGCTCGGTTATGCTTTCAGTTTTGTCGTCAATTTCTACCTGACCGCCTACTTCACTTTCGGCAAGAAACCCTCCTGGGGAAAAGCATTCGGATTTGGCGGAGCGCATCTGGTAAACTACCTGCTGCACATCGGATTGCTGAACTTTTTCTTATGGGTGGGACTTTCCAAGCCATTTGCACCCATCCCGGTATTCGCAATCGCCATCCCCGTCAACTTCGTGCTGGTACGCTTTGTTTTCAAGCGAAAGACACAGTGATTGCCAGTTGTCATATCGCCACATTGCCATACTTCTACCTCCCCACCAGTTGATTCCTTCCAGATTGTTCTATTTTTCCCTTTTCCGGGTATCCGAACCCTATCCGGGCCGTGTTTGCTCCGTGTCTATAGGATTAGACTTGGTACGGACCGGGTATGGACAGGGTACGGAGCGGATAAGGTGAGGGTTAAAATTGGTCTGCTTGTAAGATGTCTGATGTTTTTAAGGGAATAATGCCACATACTTCCGTAAAAGTAATATATTTGCGAAGTGTTTAATCATGCCCTTGTGCGAAATGAAAAAAGTAACCCTATTAATCCCTGTATATAATGAAGAAGCAATGCTTCCCGCTCTCTACGCGCGTTTGATAGAACTCATCAATCGAAACGACGCATACGAGTGGGAAATTTTATTCATTAACGACGGCAGCAGTGACGGAACTCTGGAAAGTCTCCGCCAACTCCGGCAAACGGACAAAAGGGTGAATTATGTAAACCTTTCGCGCAACTTCGGTAAAGAAGTTGCCATGCTGGCAGGTTTCGATTACACCACCGGTGATTGCTGTGTTGTGATGGATGCCGACTTGCAAGACCCTCCCGAACTGGTAGACCAGATGCTGAAATACTGGGAAGAAGGATACGACGACATCTACGCCAAACGTCGTGACCGTGGAGAAGAGAGCTGGCTACGCCGGCGATTGTCCCTGGCTTTCTACAAGATATTGCAGAAGATGAGCCGCATAGACATCCTGCCTAATGTAGGGGATTTCCGACTGCTGGACCGCCGGTGTGTATTGACGCTTCGCCGTCTGCGCGAACAGGAGCGATATACCAAAGGATTATTCTGCTGGATTGGCTACAAAAAGAAAAGCATAGAATTCGACCGTGGCGACCGCCTTGCCGGACGTTCTTCGTGGAGCTTCTTCAAGCTGCTGAACCTGGCAATAGAAGGTATCACTTCTTCCTCCACCGCCCCACTGCGCATCGCCACCCTCTGCGGAATGCTGTTCTCTATTTCCAGCTTCATCTATGCCATCTACTTTCTGATAAAGACAATCGTCTATGGCGACCAGGCCACCGGTTTCCCTACTCTGATCGTAGTAATTCTCTTCTTAGGCGGCATTCAATTATTCTCTCTCGGAGTAATAGGCGAATACATCGGGCGTATTTTCAATGAAACGAAAAGAAGGCCTACTTATATTGCTTCCGACTATAACGAAAAGAAATTGGGATATGATGAATAGAATACACATACAGCGTTACCATTCTCCGTGCGGAGATTTGATGCTCGGTTCTTTTGAAAACAAACTCTGTTTATGCGACTGGGCGGTAGAAAAGCATAGAGATATAGTAGATATAAGGCTACGAAAAATCCTGCAAACCGACTATGAAGAAAGTCCATCGCCCGTCATAGAAGAAGCCCGCAAGCAGTTGGATGAATATTTTGAGGGCAAACGGACCACTTTTGACATTCCACTGCTTTTTGCAGGCACAGAGTTTCAAAAAAGCGTCTGGCATGAACTGTTGAAAATACCATACGGTACAACTATATCATACGGCGAACTGGCAAAACGCCTGGGCATGCCACGAGCCGTTCGTGCCGTAGCCAACGCCAATGGAGCGAATGCCATTTCCATTATCACTCCTTGTCACCGCGTAATTGGCAGTAATCATTCACTGACAGGCTACGCCGGTGGGCTCAATGCGAAGAAGAAATTGCTGGAGTTGGAAACTTCCGTAAAACTGCTATTCACATAATTGAATGAAGCTATTCCTAATCTAAATCATCTGCCGTTGGCTGACAATTTAAATTTGTTTCATCTCATTTTTTCTCTTTTTCCATAGCTGATAGCTATTGATAATGTTTTGCCACAACACATAAGAGCCGGGACCCACGGAAGAAAGCGGATTAAGATAGGTATAGGCCATCCAGATGGCAAGCACTGTGTTTTTTTGCCCCAAAGCTTGTCCGCCACTGATACGTTCTTTATAATGCCCGCCTATTCTTTTCCCTAAATAGAACTGGACACAACAAGTAATCAGTCCTGCCATGGCAATCAGTACCTCCACAAAAACGGGGGCATCGCTATTTACCAAGGAACGAACCGTCTGCCCGGAAACAATGGCAAGAGCTACTCCCCAGAGGTAAAAAGCGGCATCGTGGAAGTTCAACAGGAAACGATGGATGCGGGGGGCAAAGGCACGCAGGGCGCAAGCCATGAAGAACGGCAGCAGCAAAAGCGGAAACACCTTGCTCAGTATCTTCAGAAAAGCCGCAAAGAAAGTGATGTCAGCATGGGGTTCTACCAAAGGAAACACCAATGGAACAGCTATAGCTGCCAACAGATTGGACAGCAGTGTATAAGTAGTGAGGCTTGCCGCACTGCCACCCAGCTTACCGGTGATGACGGCCGCCGCTGTAGCCGTAGGACAAATGAGACAAACCATTGCTCCCTCAAATATTTCCCTATAGGTTTCCTCCATCGGACAGAGTACCAATACACCCGCCACTACGAGGCACGACGCGGATTGGAACAACAACAGCCAACCGTGCCACGATTTGGGCTTCAACTCATGCACCTCCACTTTGCAGAACGTAAGTAGAAGTTGGGCGAAAATCAGGGCCGGAGTCAAGATGGCAACCAAACCATTGACATAGGGCTTGACAGGTGCCAGAATAGGAATTCTTGCAAAAAAGAAATATGCCAAAGTGCCGGCAATCATCGCCAATGGCAGTGTCCAGTTCTTCAGGAAACGAAGAATCATATTTATTTATTTTTAAATTAGCCGTGGCAAAGTTACTGATATTATCAATAAATCGGATAAGAGCAGAGCTAAATCTGCCGAAAAGAGTATATGGACAACAAAACTTAAAGGCAAAGTATGAGTTTTCTATAAATTTCCACTACATTTGCAGCGATATTATATATGAGACTATACAGACGATACATATTATATATAGGCATTTGCTTGGGACTGCTCACTTCTTCTTTCTGTGTCGGCAGCGCCGAGGCCAAGGATTTTGTTGTCGTCATCGACGCAGGACACGGCGGACACGACCCTGGTGCCGTCGGCAAAATATCCAAAGAAAAGAATATCAATCTAAATGTCGCCCTTAAGTTCGGTAAGCTTATTCAAAAGAACTGCTCGGACGTGAAAGTGGTTTATACACGTACAAAAGATGTATTTATCCCTCTGGACCGTCGTGCCGAAATAGCCAACGACGCAAAGGCGGATTTATTCATCTCTATCCATACAAATGCCCTTGCCAAGAACCGGACTGCCAAAGGGGCATCTACCTGGACATTGGGTCTTGCCAAGTCTGACGCCAACCTCGAAGTGGCAAAGCGCGAAAACTCCGTGATTCTTTATGAAAGCGACTACAAAACAAGATATGCGGGTTTTAATCCGAATTCTGCGGAGTCCTACATCATCTTTGAATTTATGCAAGACAAGTATATGTCGCAAAGTGTCCATCTGGCATCGCTCGTACAAAAGCAGTTCCGGCATAGTTGCAACCGTGTGGACCGGGGCGTACATCAGGCAGGATTTCTGGTATTAAAAGCCAGTGCAATGCCCAGCATATTGGTAGAATTGGGTTTTATCTCAACTCCCGAAGAAGAACGCTATCTGAACAGTGAAGCCGGTACGGCAACTCTTGCTAACGGAATTTTCCGAGCTTTTCTCGCTTACAAGCGTGAGCAGGAAATACGATTGAACGGAAGCAGCAAAACTATTTTGCCGGAAGATATACCGGAGCCGGTGGAGGAAGCCGCGACCTCTGACAATACAAATAAGGAAAACAATGCTCCGCAGCCACAAAAGACAAAATCTGCACCGCAGCGGCCGCAACCGGTAGAAAAAGTGGTTGTCAATCAAACAGAACATACAGGCATCGTGTTTAAGATACAGATACTCACTTCCTCACGACCGCTAGCCAAAAATGATAAAAGGCTGAAAGGATTGAAGAATGTGGACTATTATAAAGAAGGTGGATTATATAAATACACCTACGGCGCATCGCCCGATTATAATAAAGTAGTGCGTACCAAGCGTAGTATTACGGTTCAATTCAAAGACGCTTTCATCATTGCTTTTAAAGACGGCAAGAAAACAAACGTCAATGACGCCATCAATGAATTCAAAAAGAAAAAAAATAAATAAAAGATAAATCATGAAGTATATCACTAAAGAAGTCAGAATAGGAATTGCGGGCATAGCTGCCCTATGCATATTGATATATGGCATCAACTACCTGAAAGGCATCAATATGTTCAAGCCATCCAGCTATTTCTACGTGAAGTTTCACAATGTCAATGGACTAACCAAATCCAGTCCGGTTTTTGCCGATGGTTTCCGCGTGGGTATCGTACGCGATTTATACTATGACTATACCCAACCCGGCAAAGTTGTTGCCGAGATAGATGTTGACCCGGATTTGCGTATTCCCAAGGGAAGTACGGCTGAACTTATGGCTGAAATGCTTGGCGGTGTCAAGATGAACTTGCTTCTTGCCAACAATCCGCGTGAAAAATATCAGATTGGAGATACCATCCCCGGAGTACTCAACAATGGAATGATGGAAAAGGTGGCTACCATGATGCCGCAAATAGAAAAGATGTTGCCCAAACTGGATTCCATACTGGGGTCATTGAATGCGGTATTGTCCGACCCCGCTATCCCTGCAACACTTCGCAATGTACAAGATTTAACGACAAGCATGACCGTCACAAGCCGTCAACTACAATCATTGATGAGTAAGGATATTCCGCAACTCACAGGGAAGCTCAACACCATTGGAGACAACTTTGTGCTCATTTCCAACAACTTAAAAGAGATAGATTATGCAGCGGCCATGCAGAAAGTAGACTCTACGCTGGCTAATGTAAAAATGATTACAGATAAGCTAAACCAGAAGAACAACACAATCGGATTATTGTTCAATGACCCGTCGCTTTATAATAATTTAAATGCCACGACGGCGAATGCGGCAAGTCTGCTGGAAGACTTGAAATCGCATCCGAAACGTTATGTTCATTTCTCCTTGTTCGGCAAGAAAGATAAGTAGCAAAATCTGTTTATATAGATTTTGTCTAAATAACAAGAGAAATCAAGTTTGGAAAGAAAAGCCCCTACCAAGTCTATGTAGAGAATAAAAACAAGGCTTTCGGGGTGGTTGATTACAAGGAGAAATATGGACATAAAATCCGTATATATCATTGATTTACTGAATATTACATAAACACAACAGCCTCCTTTGAGAGGGTCTTTCTTTGGTATTTTATAAGTCACTGAAAGTAAAGTGATTATTGCTTTTACTAATTACGCAAGAAAAAAGTGATTTGTTTATTTCAAATAAGATTGCCAATTTTGCATGCGTAGAAGTTTTGCTTAATTAATAAATGTATTTGTAGCCGTTATGAGTGAACAGGATCATGTCGGGCTGTGGAACCGCTGTCTCGAAATTATAAGAGACAATGTTCCGGAGCAGACATATAAAACTTGGTTTCTCCCCATCATTCCATTAAAATATGAGGACAAAACACTGGTCGTACAAGTGCCCAGCCAGTTCTTTTATGAATTTCTGGAGGACAAATTTGTCGACTTGTTGCGTAAGACTCTTTATAAGGTAATTGGTGAGGGAACAAAGTTGATGTATAATGTAATGGTAGATAAAAGTTCACGGAAAACCGTTGACCTGGAGTCTACCCAGCGGACTATTATTCCGCAAAAGCAGGTATTGGACAAGCAAATCCCGCAAATTCCTGTTCCGGATTTGGACCCTCATCTGAACCCGGAATACAACTTCGAAACATTTATTGAAGGTTACAGCAACAAGCTGTCCCGCAGTGTTGCAGAAGCCGTTGCGCTCAATCCCGCAAAAACCATTTTCAACCCGTTGTTCCTCTACGGAGCATCCGGTGTGGGTAAGACTCACCTAGCCAACGCCATCGGTACTAAAATCAAGGAATTATATCCCGACAAGCGGGTCTTGTATGTATCCGCCCACCTGTTTCAGGTACAATATACGGACTCTGTACGCAACAACACAACCAACGACTTCATTAACTTCTACCAAACGATTGACATCTTAATCATTGATGATATTCAAGAATTTGCCGGTGTCACAAAGACACAGAACACATTCTTCCATATCTTCAACCATCTACACCAGAACGGGAAACAGCTTATCCTGACTTCCGACCGCGCCCCTGTATTGCTGCAAGGCATGGAAGAACGACTCATTACACGTTTCAAATGGGGAATGGTGGCAGAACTGGAGAAGCCTACCGTAGAGTTGCGTAAAAACATCCTCCGCAACAAGATACATCGCGACGGATTGCAATTCCCTCCCGAAGTCATCGATTATATCGCAGAGAACGTAGGCAATAGCGTACGCGACTTGGAGGGTATCGTAATCTCTATCATGGCGCACTCTACCATCTATAATAAGGAAATCGACCTGGAACTTGCTCAACGCATTGTGCGCAAAGTAGTGAATTGTGAAAGCAAATCCGTGACAATTGACGATATCATCAATACGGTATGCAAGCATTTCGGTTTGGAAACTGCCGCCATACATACCAAGTCCAGAAAACGCGAGGTAGTACAAGCGCGGCAAATCGCCATGTTCCTGGCAAAGAGCCATACGGATTTCTCTACAGCCAAAATCGGAACATTGATTGGCAATAAAGACCACGCTACCGTATTGCATGCTTGCAAAACGATAAAGGAACTGAAAGAGGTTGATAAATCTTTCCGTGCGGAGATTGACGAAATTCAGGCAGCGCTGAAAAAACAGGGTTAAAATCCCTGCTTTTTCATCACTTGCCAAAGGTTTTCGGACATCGCTTCACTATCTTTCTTCGTATAGCGCACATCGGTAAACACCTGAGCCAAAGTTTCCTTATTGTTTTCTGCTATAAACTGCTTATTCTCGGGCAATGATTCTTTGTAGGCATAAAGACGATCGATATCTGCCGGAGTATAATCGTGATATGTTTCTTCATGCACAATGGCTTCCAATGGCAGGCGGTCTACTTGCGCGGGAATTTCAGCAGGCCAACCCACGGTCACCGTAGTAATCGGGAAAACCAATTCTGGTAGTTCCAAAGCTTCAATAATCATCTGAGGATTATAAGTTGTTGTACCTAGGTAGCAGATACCCAACCCTTTCTCTTCGGCTGCCACACAAAATGTTTGAGCCGCCAGCAAGGTATCCACCGCGCCTGTTACAAACCACTCAAAGTTATTATATCCCGGTTCCGCCTTCCGTTGTTCGCACCACTTGCTGAAACGGCGCAGGTCAATGCAAAAAGTCAAAACTACCGGAGCTGTTTGCACCATGGGTTGATTGAAATGGGCTGGCGCCAACTTCGCCTTACGTTCTGCATCACGAGTTACAATTACACTATAAACCTGCATGTTTCCGACTGTAGAAGCGCGGAAAGAGGTTTCAAGCAAATCATTTAACAAATCAGCAGGAATATCTTTCTGTTGATATTTGCGTATTGTCCTTCTTTGTTTTAAGCTTTCCATTATTTCTTTTTTCTGCAAATATATAAAAAGAATCACAATATGCTATTTCATATACCTGTTTATATTTAGTATACTTTTCAAAAAAGGATAAGGCATTGCCACCATAATCAGGCATTCCATTTTCTTTTTGGAAAACTTTTTGTTCATTCAAATAACACAAAATTCTATAAATCAAAGTTATAATCATTCAAAATAGAAAACTTCCGTTCTGTTGATAAAAACTTCTCTTTTTATTTTGCCATAACAAAAAACATTCATAGATTTGCAAACGCATCTGTTAACAATAAGTACGACTTCTACACTTTTACTTATTTTCAATTAAATCTAAGATTTACAGCATCGTGGAAAAGAAAAA
>ULTJ01025357.1_pt1 | contig 17551 bp, 9 predicted proteins | sample 1957491 | NCBI WGS metagenome assembly ULTJ01 (sample SAMEA4835731, study PRJEB28245) | human gut metagenome | biome: gut microbiome; material: fecal sample | place: Denmark | collected 2008 | reverse complement strand
GATAATTAAATGCCGTGTTCACCGCTTCCTTGCATTTAGAATCACTGCCTAAGCCAGTCCGTTCAATTTTGCCATTGCCCGGAAGCATCTGGCTTTCCAAACGGAATACACCAATCATACCACTTTTCCCTCTGGATACGGTATAAACCTGTCCCGGATTACACATTCCATCCGGTATCAGCTTACCGCCACCCTGTTCTGGTACGGAAACATAATGTTCTGACATATCTTCTAGATCTATATAAGAAAAGTTTACATCATAAAATTCCATACCGCCCAGCTTCTTCAATTGCTCCTTGACACGGCGACGCATTTCCAATGTAATCTGAATAATTTCTTCCAGTTCTTCTTTGGTAAACTCACCATTTGGGTACATCAACTTCAGATAACCGTCTATCATACGACGAACCGCAATTGTATCACGCTGATTTAGATTTCTCCCCAAGCGGAAGTAGTGATCAAGTGCATCTCCATACTGCTCCTTGCGAAGCTCTCGGATGAACTCTGCCAAATAGTCACTGATAAAACCGTAATCATCGGTAAAATGCTCCGGTCTGAACTTCGGTATCTCCCATCCTGGAAGATAACAATGCATACGATCAAGAAATGCTGTATCTGTTCCCATTTCCTGCGGGAAAGGCGCAAACAGACTGGACGTTTTCAACAGCACGTCCACACTCTGATTGATATTTCCCACAAATACCATGGACGCAGTAGCAGCTTTTTCTTCTTTGCCACGGGCAAAAGAGCCGGATGCCATGTAATCCTTCATAATCTGGATGCCATCTTTATCTTTAAACTTGATACCTGCCACTTCATCAAAGGCTACACAATCCCATAAGCCGACCAGTCCGACCGTTTTGCGTCCCATATTGTAAAACAGGTTTGCAACCGTCGTCTGTCCACCGGAAATTAAAATACTGTTCGGTGAAATTTCTTTGTAAAGATGAGATTTACCGGTACTTCTCGGTCCCAGCTCGCAAAGATTAAAGTTATTCTCAACTAATGGAATCATACGGGTCAAGAGCAACCATTTCTCACGATATGTAAATTCATCCGGTTCCATTCCGATAGAACGAAGAAGGATATCCAACCATTCATCTTTCGTAAAAGCTTTTCGTCCCTGCTTCAGTTCATCAATATCAATGTGCGGCATCTGGATCGGTGTCAGCTTACGGATACTGATTGGTGAAATATCTTTCTGCTTTTTCTGTTTGGAACGAAGCGGATTTCCATCAATGTCCTCAATACCAAAGTTATTGTCGCCTTCAACCTCATAATCCAGCTGAACAATACACCAGATACCGCCACAGAGCAGGCGATCAAATTTTTCCGGATATTCGTCGGCAATTGGTACATTACCAACGCCCAAATTAGAAAACTCTGCAAAAAAGCAATCCTTTTTCATATCCAGTCGAACAGTCACCATATCAATGATCGTGTGACTACCTTTTTTACGCAACTGAGACAGAATCTTCTGTGATTCATCTGGGCGTACAAAATTGTCAGCAAGAATACGCTTCACATTCTGTACGCCTTTCTCTATAACAGTCTCATCATCTGAACTGCAATACTGTCCCAACAAGAACTCAAGAACATACACCGGGACATTCGCCCCTTCTTTAATTTTCTTTGTCAGGTCTTTCCGAACAATCTTACCGTCAAAGTTCTGACGGAGCTTGTTCTTTATTTCTTCGCGGGTACTTTCACCCTCTGCAAATTGCTCCATCTTTCTCTCCTCCTGCGGCATTAATTAAAAAAATCAAACTCGTCCACCGCAAAGGCGATGTCAATCTGAAATGGCTCCCGCTGTGGCATCTGTAATCCCTGTTCATCTGCAATTACCAGATAATAAGTAGCTGTATTGCTGTATTTTAGAGATTTTAGATTAAACTGACAACGGAAAGTTCTTTCTGCACCGTTATCGCTGGTCTTATCTGCAATAATCTTCTGAATATCACTAATCTGCTTGCCGTCCTCATCTGTAAAGTAAACCTGATAGGTTGCAGCTTCACGGTTTGTACTGACCGCATCTTTTTGATAGAAGTTCAATGAAAAAATCATATTGCTAATCTTACGGTTTGCGGACAGTAAATTGACCGTTACCGGCTTAGTATCATATTTCTGTTTATTACGCTTGTATTCCATAGAATCATTACGGAGATAATGGTACTCAATCACCGGAACAACCATTTCCTGTAAACTGATACCACCATGCACAAAATTCATACCACCGCCATTCATTTTGATACGAATACTTTCTCTCGGTGCAAATCCATCGAATTCCGTATTTCCGCCCAAGAATTTTACAGGCATCAAGTAATCTGGTTGCACACCCTTCTGCATAATTGCATATCTTCTGCCATACTCCACACATCGCTTGATACTTTCTTTTTTTGTAATGTCAGAGTTTGTTACATTCACATCAAAAAAGCCTCTTTTATCTACTTTGTCCTCTTCCTTCAAAGGACTGTATGTATAAAGGAATCCATGATCTGCCGTAATTAGAATATTCGTTCCGCCAAATTCATTTACAATGATACGCACAAGATTCTTTAATTCTGAAATTGCCTTGTCACACGCAGCAAAAACTGCAGTATCCGAAGTGTGGCTGGCTTCATCAATGGTATCGTGGTAAATATAGACCACATCCATACCTTTTACCAAAGCACTTCTTTCCGCTCGTTTCATAGCAATGATGTCATTATACTTTAAAGCCACGCTTGCCGAATCTTCTGTTTTCAGAACCTTATCCCTATAAGTACTTGCCGTAGACTGTCCATCTGCCAAAACCGTCAAAAAATCGTTCCAAACCTCTACTGTCAATTCTTTGTGCGGCAACAAAGCTGCCATACCAAACTTTGTAGTAGAAGGGAAGATGCTCTGCATACTGCTGATAGAAACCTTACTTTGCGTTTCTCGCTGAAGCTGATCTGCCATCGTAGCCGCTACTTCATAACGCATGGCATCTGAGATAATTACAAATACTTTCGTATCCGAGGTTTGGATACGGGAACGGTAAAAATCCTCCTGTTGCGGTACTTCCAAAACTTTACCGTAAGTTGCCAGTTCATCCGCACATACATCCGACCAGTTGTTGCCCAACTCACCTAAGAACCAGTGCGTATAAAGTCCTTCCACCTTATCGACAACATGCTTGAACAAATCATCTAGCAGAATATTAGAAGTCTCCAAACTCTTTTGAAAACTAAGATGGAACAAACGGTAATAAGTGTCCATCTGATAGTAACTCTCAGTATATTCTTTCCAGATACTTTTCGCTTCTGCAGTATGGAATCCGGCAGAATGTTCCTTAAAGAAACTTTGCATATTCGCCACTTGTAAGATACCGTCATAAAAATTCTCAAATGGCTCATACCATACACAAGTTCTACGTTTTTCAACGGTATTCGTAATGGTATCCACATCAATAATATGGTCACTAATCTCTGTCATTAGCTTTGTCAGAATCACTTCGTTAATACACGGAAAGCACTCTGTTCCTACCAAATCTTCTACTGTCAGCTTTTCAAAACGCTGATACAGACGAGCTTCATCCTCAACATAACGTGCCACATCATATAATTGAGTAATGTTATCACTATGAAGCCATTCAGAAATAAAATCATAGCAGTATGCCTGATGAGGTATGGAAATAAAACTGTCCAGTCCGGCAAGATATTCCTGCCTCATGGTACGGGTCGCTGCAGTTAAAAGCAGATGAATTGCCAACTGCCCAAGATCTGGTTCTTCCTCCACAAATCCACATCCCTGACGAACCATCGCCCAAAAAGCTGCGTCTGCATGATATTTTACAAAATCCTGATAAACCGTATTATTATTCAAATCCAGTCCCTCCTGGAACACACTACGGAGAATCATATTAGGCTGTGCATCTTTCAATCCACAGATTGCCGCCATGACAGCCATATGTAACTGTGCCGGTGTTTCCGGAACTTTATTCTGCGTGCTGACTTTCAAACGACGATCTTTCGCATTGAAATAAGCACGATAATTTTTAACCTGTTTTCTCATTGCCGGATTTGATATAAGTCCCATCTCATCCATCCAGATAGAAATCAGATCCGCCCGAAACTCTTCACTGTAAAGCTCCACATCCAGAAGCCAGTTATCATCCGGGCGGTTATAGACACACGGACTGTAAACCAGATAATTTGTAGTCAAATCATCTACTGAAAGCAGTTTTTTTACTGAAAACGCATTATTTCCAGTCAGCGCAATCACCTTTGCATTTTCCAAAACCACTTCATCCAGCTTATCCTGAAATTCCTTATCTTCATCGTACCAAAAAATGATACGACGCTGATAAAACTCAGGCAGAGGTGCAGCAAATCTGCGATTTAAATCTTGTATTATTTTATCTGTATCCATGCTGCATTATCTCCCTTCCGTATTTTTTACATAAATAGTGCTTCGTGCCGCACCCTCTTTTATCAAATAACCGTCCTTAACCATATTCAGCAAGACAGCTCTGGCTCTACGATGTTTTACATCTAAAATCTCTACTGTTTCAGCAGTAGTAATAGAGCCATTTTCCAATACATATTTATAGATTTGTTGTTCCTGTTCACTATCCGGCATTTTTTCTATCGTATCTGGCACTTCATTGTCACTATCCGGCATTTTTTTCATAGTATCTGGCATTTTTTCTGTTTTATCCGGCACTTTAATGGCGTTATTGAGGTCAACAGTGCCATCAACTTGACCTCGATAAATATTGATACGCAAATCAACTTCGCCGCCAATAAACTCCGGCTCCCGCAGCCCGGCAGCTTTTACTTTATCAATAATTCTCGGAATACCGCTTCCCCAATGCTCGATCAGGTTCATGTAAGCAAACGCATGGGCAAGAGCTTCATTTCTGATTTTAGAATAGCCTTCTTTCATACGCTCCATCGTTTGTCCCATTGGCAGCTTTCCTGGAGAAGTAATTTCCAATCGGTTGTCATATACCGCTACCTGTATCGTACCATGATCCAGATAACTACGATGTACCATAGCATTTATAATCAACTCACGAATGGCATCCGGTGGAATCTCATAAACATCCTGGCGATAAATTCCCACAATAGCAGCGCCCAGATGAATATTTCTCAAGACAAACTGAAATGCTTCGTCTATCTGTTCCCAAAGCGGTCCGGTATATTCTCTACGGTCAACAAATACCGCTTTCGTTGTCCCTTTGAACACGCCACATTGCGTTGCAACATGAAGTCCACCATTACCTGTCAAAATAGCAAACGCATTGGACGGATAATCTTTTCCATCACGCTCAATCAAAATACCCCAGGAACGCAGTTGCTGTCTACCGACATCTTTAATCGCTGCTTTCTGTTCCTCTGTACGGGCATTTTTAACAGCCTGTTCTTTCATAGCTTTACAAAGTACATCAATATCTTCATCTGTAACATTTAACCCAGTACATAAAGCCTGATCGTAGTAACGATTACTACCCTCAAACAATAATTCTTTTATCATATACTCATCGGCAAGGCGGGTAGTTCCGGCAACACGGACATATACACCACCATCTCTGCCAAGAGCTTTGATATAATATGGGCGCTGTCTGCCCTCAGAAACCTCTACCACAATAACAGTCTTACCATCAACCGTCTGTAAAGTAATATCCGGAATGATTGCCGGTTCACAGCTGTCTGATACAGCATTTGCAATGGCATCCATTTTCTTGAACACATCTTCTTTGTCAAAGCCGACAACCTCTCTGGTTTTATCGGTAATTCCAAAAATGATTTTTCCTCCGGTTCCATTTGCAAAGGCAACCACAGACTTCATATATTTGATGCTTTTCTCTGGCAGGGTCTCTTTGAACTCCACATTCTTCGATTCTCCTGCAAGAATTTCTTCTATGGTCATCATAACACCTCGCTCTCTTTGGCAGCATTCACCACCTGATTATTTAAAGTCACTTTCGGTTTCCGAAGAAACCGCTTTTTCTACAATTGCCGATAACGCTGATTTAGCAGACATGATTGCTGTAATATCACTAATATCACCAATATCCAATTCGATATGATCTATATTTTCATCACCTGGCGTAAATACAAATCTTACTTCCTGCTGATAGGTATACGAATCACGTTTCCAAAAAGCAATATTCCACATTCCTGCAAGCAATGAAATTAACATATTCCCACCATCAATAGTTGGATCATAGTATTGAACTGGCTTGAAATAAACTTTATAACCTGCTTGTTCAGCCGCAACTTTTACCCTACGAATAAATTCATCATGGTCTAAAACGATCAATGCCGTATCGCCAAATGAAAGCATTTTTTCTTTTTGTTTATCTGTAAATCTAAATTTTTCTTCTGTTGGATTTACTCCAAACATACAGAAAACGAAATCGTTTGATTCAGATGTTTTTAATAAATCACCATTAACTGCAACTGTTTTTCCAGTATCAGGTAAATAGATCGTACCATCGTTAATATGAATCATAGCTTCATATTTGTCCCCAACTTCACAATCACCTGTTTCTTCTCTTTTACGATAATATCCAAGGTTTTTCGCATAAATCTTCCCCGATTGTAAACTCTTAATCTTATCTGCATCTTGAAATTTTATTAGCGGCATTCCTTTTGCTTGAAAATGAAATTTTTCTTGCATCAAATTTCTCCCTTCGTTGTTAACTGATATATTTTCTGCCTACATGAGTTATTTGACTTATCAAAACAAATCAACTTTTCAACTCATCATAGAACCCCTCATAATCAGAATATTTTTCTTGCATTTGTATGTAATCTTTTATTACTTCGATACTTAGTATGTTTTGTGGTGGAACATCTCCAACTGTCATTCCTGTAAATTCAAATTCATAATCAAAGCCAAAAAGATATTTCGTTATGTTGTACTTGACTATTTCAGCAATTAAACTATTACGATATATCTCATGAATATCGCTTAATTTTACCTTGAATGTTATTACAGATGGAGTTCCCATAATCCATAAACGCTTATAAGGTTCTTTTTTATACAGTTCCCGATCAATTGCATCCAAAGACCATCGTAAAATTTCTCCCCCTAAATTGATAGCAAAATGATTTAACTGATCGTCTTTATATACTTGACTTTTATCGGCAAAAAAATGTACCGACTTTGTTCTGGATTGTTTATCTCGATTCCATAAATAACACACATGCGAAAAAACTTCTTCTATTTTGTCATCATCTAAACCTATATCTACAAGGAGTTTTCGTAATCGTTTCTCGCCAGCACTATTTTTCCCTCCCGCAGTCACAAGACCATGTTTCCAATATTCATTCTCATCTAAAATACGTGTACAGTGACATACTGCAATTTCTGTATCCATATTTTCTTTAACGAAATCATTAACCAACTTCGATTCACCGATTCTAATATCTTGCAACTGATGTTCAATTTGCCACCATTCCTCAATATTATCCATATTTACTCTTCTTAAAATCATCTTTTCAAATTCAGTTCCCCAATTTTTCAATTCTTTTGGGAACGTGTTCGGATTGTCAAAATCAATCATTTTGTAGCACCTCATCACGAATAAATACCAAACTCACATTTCAGTTATTGGCAATTTTTCAGAAACTTCTCTGTATATTCCAGTCTTAATTCCTCTACAAGATACAGATCACTCATACAGTGCATATCAGAAACACCATCTCGCATTAGCTGATAAACTTCGGAATGATAAAATAATCCCAATGCCTCATCCAGAGAAAGTCCCTGCTGTTTGGCAAAGCACTCAATGACACGAGCATATTTTTTCTGAAGTAAAATCGGGTTTGCAGTCATCATGAGCAAGCCCTCCTTACTTTATTTTAGCCAAAACATCCTGGAAAATTGCATAATTCTTCTTCACACCATCGTCCAAGTCAATCGAAATCATCTGGTCAGCAAGGTGATGAATCTTTTCCTCGTAGGTTCTGATTTCAGTATCCTGTGCCTGCAAGGTGGTCAGCTTTCTGTTCAGCTTCACACGCTCGCCAGTAGACGCATTTGCAATACGCTGTTCCAGATTGGCAAGGGCAGTGCGGTAACGAGCCTGCTGTTCATGCACATAGTCGGTACGGATGCGGGCAATGGTGTCCGGCTGATAGCGGTGCATATAGATCAAAGCCTTAAAGCCGTTCTTTTTGCCGCTGTCAAACAGCCAGTAAATCGGGCGTTTCTGATAAATCTTGCAGTGGTCGGAGTAGAAGTCGCTCAGGAAGTAATTCCGAATCACATCCTTCGGCTGACCTTTGCCGCCCAGAGCGTCGGCAATGAATTTCAGGTTTTCATCTAGAGTATCTGCGCCATAAACGGTTTTCACGAATTTCACGAACAGACCGACAATATCATCTTCAAAGTATTCATCGTCACAAATTGGGATAATGTTATCCTTATCCGCTGCATACGAAACATACTTGCTGCTATCCCATTCGCCGCCTGCATAGGCAAGCCCATCCACATCCAGAGAATAACGACCAAACATACAGCCAACCGCATAGGAAATGAAGGAGCGAATATCTCTGCCAAGGTCAGCCTTGCGAACAGTAACATCCTTGTCCTCAACTTCCGGTGTCAGCTCATCCTGCAAGCCGTAAATGTCGATGAAAATACGGTTCAGTTCTTCCTCATTGGCTTTCAGCTGGTTGAAGCGGTCATCACATTCAGTCTGCCACTGGTCAAAAGCTCCGGCAATGGTAGAAACTTTGCGAAGCAGTGGATGGTGCTGGAAGTCCCATGAGGTTTCAAAAGCATCCCAATCTATTTTTGAAATTTCAATGCACTTTGATGCACAATTAGATGCTTTTTCAGAAAACCCGTAGTATGGAATTCTTAATGTATCATTAACATTTTGATTCAAAGTTGGGTTTATTATTTTTGATATATATTTTGCAACTTTAGTGTTTAAAAAAGCCAAGACAGACATATCGCAAGTAAAAGAGCTCGTAAATACCGTTGGCGATGCAGAACTAAACATAAATTGCTTTGGCTTTATTCTATAACTATTATCTCCAGATGTAATTGCTCCCCATGTTAGTCCTTCTTTAAACCAAAATATTTCCTTGCATAATCCACCATGATTCCCATAAAATTCACGTGCTTTTTCTGACCAGTCTACCACATCCAGATAATCCCCATACCATTTTCGATACTCACCTCCATTAGTATACGGAATCCATCTATCACCAATTTCATAAACTTCCCACCAGTTTCTAACATACAAGTTATTATCATGTGTTTTAATTCTTCCACCAGACCGCAACATTGATGACAGATTTTGAAACTCAAATATTTTAAAATTCTTAACCCAATACGCCATTGGATTTCCTGGAATTTCTGAGAAATTATCTGCATTTTGCGCATAATAAAATCCACAATTATGATTCTCGATTGCTTCCAGTGTTTTCTGCTGCTGAACTTCCATACCACCGCGGAAATCTACTAAACGCAAATAACATCCTTTTTTCGGTATATGTCGATTTTGGAAGGCAAAAGTACATACTGGAACAGTTGCTTCTTCAAATGCAGAATATTCAAACTGAATCAATGTTTCTATGGTTGCTTGGTTATACAAGTAATTACGCATTTTCTCATAACTTTGAATAAACATCCAAACATAAGGTGTAAAGAATCCGCAGTAACCACTCTGTTTTGTCATTTGAGAAGCATGAATGACAAACGCGGAAAAGAAATCGCTCTTATAATCTGCGTAGTTATTTTTAATAAACTCATTCAGCTTCGGATTCATATTAGACGCACCCATATATGGCGGATTCGTCACAACCGTTTCATACTTCTGTGCCAGTGCTTCTGCCACCTGTACCAACGGCAGTAATTCTCTCAATGCCGTCTCACGAGACATATTTATGTCTTCTGATATCTCTGCAAAACGTCCATACAAAGCAGACCAATCTTGCGGTGTTACACTCAGAATCGAACCATATTCCTTTGCATCATGCAGTTCGCTGATAATGGTGTCCATAGCAGCTGTCAGCTTCGCATTCCCATTACAGAAATAGTCTACCGCAAATTCATCTACATGATTGCTCTCCACAATAGCATATACATGGGGCTGAATGCCACGGCTGAAGAAGCGGCGGTCATACTGACGGGCTTTCATCATTACCGCAAAATAAGCCAGCTGTGCCGCACGGTCATCAATATCCAGACCGTAAAGATTATTCTCCACAATGCTTGCCACCGCTTCACGAGTAGTATAGCCGTAAGATTCATAAATCTTCATCAGCACATCAAACATATATGCAAGAATATGTCCGGAACCGGAGCATGGATCAATGACTTTCAGCTGATCCGGTGTCAGTGCGGCGTATTCCTTGCGAATCTCAGCCAACTGTGCCTGTACTTCCGGCTCCTGCTCGGCTTCTTCCAGATAGTAGTGCCATTTGGTATCTTCCGGGTCACGGTTTCCGGCAGCATAGGCAGACTGTTCTTCCTCAGTCGGAAGAAGCTGTTCTTTCACATCCGGGTGTCCCTCCAGCCATAAACGCCCAAGGCTGTTCTCTACCATATAACGAACAATCCAGTCCGGTGTGAAAAGCTGGGTTGCTGCAGGGATGTTTTCTTTTGTAATTTTCACATTCTTTTTCAGAGCTGCGAAAACATCGTCTTTTTTCTCACTGTTATAATACTGATACAGCCAGCCGATGATCTGGACAGCATCCTTCCAGTCATCCTCTGGTATCAGCTCAATCATCTGCTGAATCACACTGCCTTCACGGAGCAAATTGTCCGGCAGAAGAAGCTCGGTGCAGTCCGCGATCTTCTGGAACATTCCCGGCAGAATCTTATTCAAGGCGTTGCACTGCACGATCAGCAGATATTTATACAGTTCTTCGGTCTTTTCGGCATCTTTCAGCTTATAGACCTTTTCCATATTGAGTCCATCTAAATCCAGATGAATGGCTTCGGTTATAATCTGCGGCTTAAAGTTGTTTTCCTCGTCCGTGAATACACGCACATGGGAAGGAAGATAGCCGTTGACTTCCATGAATCGCAGAGCAGAGAAACGATTGAACCAAGTGTAAGCAACCTCCTCCATGACCTGCTTATATCCTTTATCGTTAATCTCAGCAATCAAAGCCTGACGTTGTTTCTTTTCATCAGCGGTAAGGACTTTGCCGCCAATGCTGTCCGCATTGGCATCCTCAATGTTGTCCTCTGTAATACCGTATTCCACACCTTTCAGGGAAACACGGGCGATCAGCTCTGTTCTTGCCCAGACGGCAAATTTTTTAATCGCATTCTTATCCATTTATTTTCCTTTATTAAAATTTTTGTACTAGTTTCTAATTCCCAATTCTTCTGATTTAACATATTGACATATAACTGGTGCTGTTTCAAATGCATTATTATATCGGTATTCTCTAAAATTTCCTTCTTTCATTTTTTTCTCAATTTCAATATATTTCTTCTTAAATACTTCTGTATCTGAAAATCCCATTATTTTAGCTGCTTCTCGTAAATGCTCCTTTGATTTCAAACGAATTGCGAATTGCCTGAAAAAACTGTTCCCATATTCCGCTCTATCATATATGTATGTTATTGGAAACCAAAACCATTCATTTGTGTAATTTTCAACAAATATAGATGCATTATGACAAAAGATATCAGCAAAAACAAATTCATTTTTGTTGCATACTTCTACATTAATGTTATTAATCCAATAGCTCGCTGTTCCAGAATAATATTTTTTACCGTCTTTTTGCGATACAGCTCTATCAAAATTCTCATTATTATCATAGAAAACATTAAAACTCTGATCTTCATTATATCCATATCTACCTACAAAATATGTTTTTGACAAAATATACGATACTGCATCAGAATTTTTACTTTTTAAATAAAATGCCACTACATAAATGAATATCTCATGTAGCAAAGTTCTCATAACTTCGCCTTCATATCCACTTTTACCTTTTATTTCCACGCATATTTCTTCCATAACAGATGCTATAATTTTATATGCTTCTGGAACATAAAGTGAATACTTTAATAGATGTAAAAAATCATCCCGATATAATTTTGTATCAGCATATAGTTCTATATATTCATCCGCTGATATATGATCTCCAAGCTCGTCCTTATTAAAATTCACTATTTTGTTTTTTATAATAAACAAAAAATTTCTGAATTCATCTTTTTTTATATTATCTGATTTCTGTTTCTTTAAGCATTCATACCTTGTACGTGTTTTTGTTGGAATAATAGATTTTTCTTCTAGCCATGAAGGTTTCTTTCCTAATTCTGGTTTCTCTACTATTTCTATTCCATATAACCGTTTTACTAACCTCTGATATTCTGAATCATATTTTTCTTCCTGAGACAAGTCAAAATGTAACATTGTTTTTAAGTACTGAGGTTTTGGAATTTCGCCGTTTTCTCCCCGTTCAAAAATTACGGGTAAGAATTTTTCTTGTTTAACTTTGTTGTAAATTTCCGGTGAAATAATCTGCGTTTCTGTTCCTACTCCACCATTCCTTCCATTCGCTTTTTTCTCATAAATCGGATCAAGTAGTATTAATACATTTGTTATTGTTTGATCTGTTACACTCTGCTCCATAAATGCATATGTATCATTTCCTTCTTTCAAAGACCATTGATCCAACAAAACATCAATACCATTCTCCATTAAGTCTGTTGCAAAAGAACGTACTTTCAATCTATAGTCTTCAGATCCCCACGCATAAGAGATAAATACTTTTGGATGTTCTATCGTACTTTTCATAAGTCCTCCTTAATTCAGCTTAATCTCGTCGCAATTCTTAAGCAACTGTTTCAGCTGAGAACGAATCTTCTCCACATAATCATCAATATCTGCATCCGTCTGCAAGGTCTTTGCTTGGAATACAACCTGTCGGTTATAGGCACGAACCACTTTCTTCTTTGCTGGATCTGCTTCTTTTCCCGGCTGTGTCGACTGTACCTGCGGCTTCGGTGCAGGTGGAGCCAGAACAGACTCAATATTGCTGACCGTATCATCCTTGTACTGGCACATTGGCAGGAACATAGCATCCAGAAGGGCAAGGCTTTTTAATTCTGCGATTTTCTCCTTGCACTGGCTGAAATATCGGTCTGATTTTTCAATCAGATGGGATGCCTTGGAATCGCCGTTTGCGACAGTGTGGGTTGCTTCCATACACTGACGAACCGTTTCCAGAACCTCGGCACGTTTTTCTTCCAGCATCTTATCATGGGCAGTACGAACCGTATCTATTAACGGATTCAATTCACGAATCCGGGTATAGTTGAACTTACTTCCAGTCTGAACCATCGTAATCAGACGAATGGTATTCAGCGCCTTGTGTGCTTCCTCATTTTCCGCAATTCGGTCAAGGTCATCATGCAGAGAGTTTTCAAACTGTACTGCCTGGTCGAATACTGTTACCTGGGTCTTGAAGAAATTTTCAATGCCGTTGCTCATGGCTTCTTTATTATCAAAGAGAGCATCCTCTTTTTTCAGCACACGCTCAATTAAGGCAATGTTGTCTTTCTTCTGGGAAAGTACATCATCCATCAGCTGAATAGCAGTCTGTACCAACGCACGATCTGGGTATTTATGTCCGTCATAACGGGCGTCCAGAGAAGCATAGTAATCACGCTGTTCACTGAATTTCTCAGTCACAAAGCGAATAAGACCATCTTCATCATCCGGTACATCCATGATGTCGAAATAATCCCGGAGCATTGATTTCACATCACGCATCATCGTTGCTGAAATGGTTTTACGCTTGCTGATAGAAGTCTTACCTATCTCACTCTTTTTGCGGAGCATATCCGGCAGTTTCGGGTCATCCGGCTGAATGGTATTGCCTGCATACTTGATGGTTACTTTCTGGGAATAAATCAGCTGTGCCGCAACCGCAGCAATGTCGATTTCTTTCCAGCCATACGGAATCGCACTGTATTTGCTTTGCACATCTGCCATAGAAGTCGGCAGCTTTTTCGCATCCTGCATTTCCAGATATTCTTCCATAGCAGAAGCAGCATCACGGTTCGGTTCCATGCCCGGAAGTGCTGTTACCGCACCTGTCAGAATCGCGATAATATCTGCGTCACTGCCTGCATTATCTGTAATCAGGTCGAGCTTGCTATATACATGGGCAACCAGATATTCAAGCGACTGGTCAATCTTGCTCTTAGCATTTCCAGATTTGATTTCCAGATGCTCACCGTCTACATAGAACTGCGCTCCTTCGATCGCATTTTGTAATTCGGCCATAGCACTTTCTTCATATTTTGTGGCTTCGTCCTGCTGATCGCTGATGATTTTCTGCACACTCTTAGGAAGCTGGCTTACATTTCTCTGTTTTACATACTTACGAATCTTCATAGCAGATTCCAAAGATTCATAATAAGGCGTATCAGCCAGAACCACGATTGCTTCGTTGCCTTTGGACTCTGCCATCAGACGGTAATCTGTTTTTTCAATGGCATCAGTAGCAACGGTCAGGAAACGCAGACGCATACCACCTGTTGCCACTCCAACTGTAATGCCGTCCACCATCTGATCGAAAGCAAAGTCATATTTTCCATAACGGAACTTCTTGGTTGTGAAAATATCACCGTAAATCATCTGAGCAATACGCTCCACGATAGAAGCAGTATCCACATTTGTATCTCTTATTTCACGCTGAATATCCTGTTCTTCGTCAGTCAGGAAGTTATAAGTGTCACCGGTTCTGCCGATATAGTTCTGACTCATCAGACGATCAAGGCATCCTCGGACAGCTTCACGCATGATAATCTTATCCACACGAATATCGTCTGCCATAAGGATAACGATATTGTCCAGATTGGAAGGAATATCATCAATATATCGAATCAAGTACAGAAGTTTCAATACATCTACATCCTGCTGTTCGATGCCATCGCCGTTGTCGGCTGCTTTCTGGCAACGCTCGATTACCCGGCGGATAGAGCCGTCCAGGAAAGTATGTACGGTATCATAAAAACGGAAGAACGGAACAAGTGCGTATTCATCCTTCTCCTGAATTTTCTGTGCAGCTTCCTGGAAGCCGGACAGCATAGAACGCTCACCACCAGACAGGTGCTTACCGGAATTTCCATGTTTCCGGATTTCCGCAAATACCTTCTGCATGATGATGAACTGATATGGCACGAACGGGAAGTTCTCTGTAAATTCCCTCGGACCGGAATATCCTTTAATATCCAGAATAGAGCCGCTAAAGCTGAACAGGTTACGCAGAACCGAATCATTTTTCTCATAAACGGTTTCCAAATCCGTTGTTGCTTCCGGTTTCTTTTTCAGAATACGCTTCTGGATAACTTCGTCCACGGAGGAAGAAGATAAGCTCAATCTTGTCTTGAAACGAGCCTGAATACGGGAGAACTCATCCGCACGAACTTTGATGATTTCATCAATCGCTTCCTGTCCGGTACAGATCACCCAGATCTTACCTTCGCACTCACTTCCGATTTTCTCGGTCAGAGACTGGAGGTTCAAAAGCATATCGGTATCCGTACCAACATACTGACCAACCTCGTCAATCATAAATAGCAGACGAAAGTTAGCAGGCTTGGTATCTACATAGGCTTTCATATCTTCCACAAGCTGTGCAATAGAAATTTCTGTTGCAGTTTTATCATTGAACCACGCCTTGGCATCGTCCTCACTCATATCCAGAACTTCCATCAGTGTCGGGATGATGAACTTTCCATTGAAAGCAAAGGCACGGCGCATTTCAAGCCAAGGCTTGCCTTTCTTTTCTTCAAAAACTCTGCGGAACTCCTCTGTCTTACCCTGCTGGTCAATATAACGCTCCATCATGGCAACTTTCAGATTTTCACCGTAAAATCCCAGATGGTTATAGAACATCTTCGCAAATACACGAAGAACCGCAGTCTTATCTTTATTGCTGAATCCCTCAATATCAATATTGAACAGAATTGTCTCGGTCTGTCCCTTTGTGGCACGATCAATCAGCATAAAAGTTGCCGGGTCATCCTCAAACTTTTTACGAAAACGCTCCACACTGCGAATGCCTTTTACCTCTTTATTTTCCAAAAGGTAGGAAAGCATTTTCAGAAAGTGAGATTTACCACTTCCAAAGAAACCGGAAATCCAAACGCCCATATCGGCTGTCGGCTGGTCGAAAGCATCACCGTAATAGTTGAAGAACGTAATGAAATGTTTCTTCAATTCTCTGGTAATGACATATTCATTTAACTCCTGCTCGATTACATCATCACCAGCCTGATCTACTTTAATTACACCATTGATTTTGCGGTTAATGTCATCCGCAAACATATCTCGAATCATCATGGCTTTATCCCCCTTAATCTATGACATTGAATGCCCGGTAATAATCATTTGGTGTCAATCGACTGAACAGTTTTACATGACGACCATCAAACTCACCTGGATACATAACCAAAATCGGAACATCTGAAAAATACGGTTGCAAAGCTTCCAGTAACGTATGGATTCTCATAAACGGGAACACCTCGCCCACACCTGTCAGCATCAGCACATCACCAGGTTCGTGTGGCTCATATTGGATTTTATCAATAAACTCTCCATTGCCGATTGCGGAGTTAAGCTGCTCCAGAAGATAAGCACTTCCGTCAGCTTCTTCCATATCCGGAATCGCATCTGTGATGTCCATATCATCGCAGATAGAAAGAAATATTTTATATAAATTACAAACAATCAAATGGCAATCTAAGGACTGATCAGTTTCCAGCTGATTCACAAAATGGCGGACAACCATTTCGTTCTCCGGTTCATAACAGAAGATTCTGATATTCACCTCATTGCTGAGTCCCTTGCCTTCCAGGAACTCCGGTTCCTGAATCAATGCCCGAACTTTGTCCAGGCGTTCTTTTATGTCACTCATTGACTACCTCCTACACAAAATGCTCCACTGGAGCATTTCTTTGCACGCTTAGGCGTAAGAAAAGCAATTAAACGCTGGCAGTATCGCTGTGTCGCCATTGCTTCTGATGGCATTCTCCAAAACAGGATGCAGCCATACTGGATTCAAATGATCAGCCTTGAGATTGTCGAGATATTCCGTTTCAACAAGCACTCTGGCAATGATCTGTTTTAACTTTGTTATTGTAGTATCGCTCCAGGAAGCCACGGTATCATTCTGCTCCTGCAAGCGCATAAAAAATGTATTCAAATCTATCTTACCAAAAGACGTGTCCCTTAATCTGTACTTCTCGCCAATGACGGTCAACATAAATTCCCAGACCAGTCGGCTCTGCTTCATCAATGCATACAGACAAATCTGTTTTGCCACATCCGTCGGCTGTGAAGCAATCGCAGAAACCAGAGAATCATCTTCCAGTGCATGAAGCCGTTTGATGCAGGCTTTCGCCATGCGTGTGATAGATTTTTCCGTTGGGTACTGAAAAAGATTCTGCTCTACAATTTCTTTGACAATCGCATCATCAGAAATTCCTTCTGACATAAGCTTTGCAGTGGAACGCATTTCGTAAAAAAGAAACGGCTCTCTAGTCAAAGAAGCAATATAAGGATAAGAATGATCCATGTTCCCAC
>ULTJ01063804.1_pt1 | contig 17588 bp, 8 predicted proteins | sample 1957491 | NCBI WGS metagenome assembly ULTJ01 (sample SAMEA4835731, study PRJEB28245) | human gut metagenome | biome: gut microbiome; material: fecal sample | place: Denmark | collected 2008 | reverse complement strand
GATGGCGGACAGGAGCGGGCAGGCGCGTCAACCGGCGGTAGTTCTCTACAAATTCAAGTAACCCTTTACTACGTCTGTAGATTGTCTTCATGCCTTGCTGCATCACAGCGTAATTTTTTTCCGTCACCTCCCGTTCACTCAACGTTTCGGAAAGTGATAGGATAGGAGTGATAGAGTTCATAATCTCGTGCGTCAATACTCTAATCAGTTTTTGCCAAGCTTCCATTTCATTTCGTTCCAATACGCGCGTACGGAAGTTCTTCATTGCCTCTGAAAGTTCATCGACCATCTCTTCCATAGACCGGTTGCGATAAGGGGAATGGAACGAAAGCATCATGTCGTCATAGCGGAGACTTTCCGCCAAATGACGCATCATCCTCACCTGCATCATCTGAAGGCGATACAAGTGCACGGCCGTCAACACCAACAATATAGCTACCATTAATGTACTAAACCACAATCCGGCATCTATCAGCAGATACAAGCCTATCGACATCAGTACAATACCGATGATATGTAATACGACCACAAAGGAATAACGTTTCATAAGCCCAGTTTCTCAAGTTTACGATACAAGGCAAAGCGCGTGATACCCAGATATTCTGCCGCACGGGTCACGTTACCTTCACTCAGACGCATCGCCCTTTCTATAGCCTGCCGTTCCAGCTTTTCCAGATTGAGCACTTCTTCATCCTCCTTCATACGGGGAGTAGCAGCCTGAAAAAGAAAATTCTCCGGTCGAAGCAAAGAGCCGTCTCCCAATATTACCGCCCGTTCCATGGTATGTTGCAATTCCCGCACATTGCCCGGCCAGGCATATTTCAAGAGCTTGTTTTTCGCCTCGCGAGTCAACCCGCGCATTTCTTTTTGATACTTCCGCGCATAGCGTTGGAGGAAAAACTCCGCCAGTAAAATAATGTCGTTCCCACGTTCTCTTAGTGGGGGAATGTGCAACTCAATGGTATTGATGCGATATAATAAATCCTGCCGGAAAGAACCTTCTTCCACCAAGCGGCGGATATCAGCATTGGTGGCGCAAATCAATCTTACGTCGATAGACATAGCCTGTGTACTTCCCAGACGGCTGATTTGACGCTTTTCAATGGCGGTCAATAATTTAGCCTGCATCGGAAGCGATAAATTCCCTATCTCATCCAAGAAAAGCGTACCTCCCGTCGCCACTTCCATACGTCCGGCTTTAGGCTTCCGGGCATCGGTGAATGCCCCTTTTTCGTAGCCGAATAGTTCGCTTTCAAACAATTGTTCCGGGATACTGCCAAGGTCGATGGTTACAAACGGTTTCCCAAAACGTGGAGAATTGCGATAGAGCAAACGGGCTATGACGTCTTTACCCGTACCGTTTTCGCCCAATATCAGGATATTGGCATCCGTATCACGTAGTTTCTCCACCGTAGAGAAAACTTCTTTCATTGCTTCGGACTCACCGATGATTGTATCTTCCGGACTTCCCGCCGCTCCGTTACTAAGCACTTCGACTTGTTCTTTCAATAGATTGATTTCGCACCGCGAACGTCGCAACTTCATGCCCGAAGACAAGGTAGCCAGTAACTTTTCTTTTTCCCACGGCTTGGGAATAAAATCCGTAGCGCCTGCTTTGATGGCACGTACGGCTTTGTCCGTATCAGCGTATGCCGTCATAAAGATAACAATGGCTTGCGGGTCGATATGCAGGATTTGTTTCAAGCTTTCAAATCCTTCCTGACCGCTTATCGCGTCCCGGCTGAAGTTCATATCCAATAAAACGATATCCGGTTGAAAAGTAGTCATAAAGTGTTCGATACGATCAGGCGTAACGGCCACTTTTATTTTTTCCGCGTATGGTTCCAATAATAAATTGAGGGCAAAAAGCACATCCTCATTATCATCGACTACTAATATTTTTCCTAATTGTTCCATATTCCTATCCATATAAAAAAGAGAAACAGACCAATTTTAAGCCCTTACCGTACCAACCCCGTACTTGAGCCGTACCCGGTCCGTACCAAGTCCAATCGTATAGGTACGGAGCAAACACGGTTTTGGTACGTCTCGGGTCATGAGAAATCGGAGATATAGAATAAAATATTCCTTTGTGTCGGGCCATATTGGTTTGATTCATTGCATACGGGGCAAAGATAGGAAATATATCCATGCGTTGTGCGTGTGAATTCGCACTGTTTTTGTGCGAAAATGCACGCTAAAAATCGTTCTGTTTATTGCTACTTTATTGATTAATAGTGGACTATCTGTTTGGCACGGGATTTGAATATCTATTTTGAAAAGAAACATACTATGCAATTAAATATATATTTTACCTTACTGACCTGCATCACTTTCATTTCTGCCCCGGCTCAGGAGTATGAAATGAGACTGACACTGCAACAGACTGTGGAATATGCCCGTCGGCAATCACCTGATGCGCAAAATGCCCGCCACAGTTTCCGTTCTGCCTACTGGAACTACAAATATTATCGGGCCAATTATTTACCGGCGCTCAAACTGACGTCTAATCCTTATTTAGACCGGGCTATTAATAAGGTGACATTGGGGGATGGCAGTGTGAAGTTTGTAGAACAGAATTTATTGAACAGCGACCTTACCTTGAGTTTGACGCAGAATATTCCTTGGACCAGTGGTAAATTGTTCGTAGAAACAGCCGCCCAGCGAATAGACCTGTTCAGCAACGACAGTCATTCGTGGCAAACATCTCCTGTCAATATCGGTTACAGTCAATCTTTGTTCGGATACAATAATTTGAAATGGGACCGTCGCATAGAACCCATACGCTACCGGGAAGCTAAAAAAACATACGTGGAAACTCTGGAACTGGTTGCCGCCCGTGCCACGGAAAAGTTTTTCGATCTTGCCCGCGCACAAAGCAATTATGAAATAGCCAATACTAATTATGCCAACGCAGACACCTTATATATATATGCCGAAGGACGTTATAATATCGGCACCATTTCTGAAAATGAAATGCTCCAGCTGGAGCTGAACAAACTTACTGAAGAAGCTAACCAGATGAATGCACGCATTGAAATGGACAATTGCATGCAGGAGCTTCGTTCTTATCTTGGTATCCAGGAAGATATAGAGTTGAAGACTGATATCGACGACCATGTTCCGGATTTGAACGTAGACCTGAATGCCGCGCTTTTATTGGCGAACGAAAACAGCCCCGAAATTCAAAACATGCTGCGCCGTAAGCTTGAAAGCGAAAGTGCCGTTTCAAAGGCACGTGCCAATGCCGGACTTAAAGCCGACATTTATCTTCGTTTTGGATTGACCCAAACTGCCGAGAAGCTGAAGGATGCCTATCACAATCCCTTGGACCAGCAATATATCAGCCTGGGTATCAGTCTGCCTATTCTGGACTGGGGCCGGGGAAAGGGGCAGATACGTGTGGCCCGTTCCAATCGTGATTTGGTTCACACACAGGTGGAACAGGACAAGACGGATTTCAACCTCAATGTGCGGAAATTAGTCAAGCAATTCAATCTGCAAGCCCAGCGGGTGCGCATTGCCGCCCGTACTGATGAGACGGCGCAAAGGCGTGCGGAAGTTGCCCGCCGACTCTATTTGTTGGGAAAATCTTCTGTACTCGATTTGAATGCCTCTATTACGGAAAAAGATACTGCCCGGCGGAATTATATAACAGCCCTCTACAATTACTGGAGCCTGTACTATACCCTCCGGAGCCTGACTCTTTATGACTTTGAAAAGAGTATCCCGCTAACAGAAGATTTGACTCGAATTATTGAAGAAAAATTCACGCAATAGGAAAGATGAGAAATCACGGTTCTCTGACAGGGGATAAAATGAAAATAAATATTGATTACTCAACTTTTACAGTTGACAAGGGGACAAGGAACAAGTTGACAAGGAAAGAATGCCAGCTGAACAATCGTAATAGGATTTGTGAGAATCGTTTTGATACTTTCCCCCTTGTCAACTCGTCTACTGATACCTTGTCTACTGTAAAAGTTGAGCTTGCGAAACTTAAATTGATTATATATTTTGATAAATTATGGATATTAAACTTGAAAAGAAGCCTTGGTACATTCGTTACCGTTATTATCTGGCAGGGGGTATCTTCTTCCTTGTTTTCCTCATCTATGTGATTAGCCTTTCTTTCGGTCCCAGAAAGTTGCGTATTGAAAAAGACAATATACAGATAGCTGAAGTGAAAAATGGGAAGTTTATGGAATATGTTGATGTGGAAGGTTTGATACAGCCTATTCTCACTATAAAAGTCAATGCCCGCGAGACCGGGAGTGTGGAGCGTATCATCGCGGAAGAAGGGAGTTTGCTTCGTAAAGGAGACACCATACTTGTACTGGAAAACCCGGATTTGCTGCGAAGCATAGAAGATCAACGTGACGATTTGGAAAAGCAACTGATAACGTATCGCGAAAAGGAAATTGAAATGGAACAGCAGAGCCTTAATCTTCAACAGCAGACATTGCAAACCAATTATGAATTGGAACGGCTTCGCAAGGGGTTTCAGCTTGACCGCGAAGAATATAGGATGGGAATTAAAAGTAAGGCGCAACTGGAGGTATCCGAAGACGAATATAACTATAAAGTAAAAACAGCCCGCCTGCAACGTGAAAGTTTGCGGCATGACTCTGCTGTAACCATCATCCGCAAAGACCTTATCCGCAATGACCGTGAAAGAGAGCGGAAGAAATATGAACGAGCCTGCGAACGGATGGACAACCTGATTGTGAAGTCTCCAGTCGCAGGACAATTGAGCTTTGTGAAAGTAACTCCCGGACAGCAAGTTAGCTCAGGAGAAAGCATTGCCGAAATCAAAGTGCTGGACCAATATAAAGTGCATACCGCTTTGAGCGAATATTACATTGACCGTATCACTACAGGTCTGCCTGCCACCATCAACTACCAAGGGAAAAAATACCCGCTGCGCATCAGCAAAGTGGTGCCGGAAGTGAAGGAGCGTACTTTCGATGTAGACCTTGTTTTTACGGATGACATGCCTGATAATGTAAGGGTAGGTAAGAGTTTCCGTGTGCAGATAGAACTCGGCCAACCGGAAGAAGCGCTTGTCATCCCTCGTGGAAACTTCTATCAAAGCACCGGAGGACAATGGATTTATAAGTTGAATGCATCCCAAAATAAAGCTACTCGTGTTCCCTTGAATATCGGTCGCCAAAACCCACAACAATATGAAATAACAGACGGTTTGCAACCGGGAGATTGGGTTATTACGACAGGATATGATAACTTTGGCGAAGCGGAAGAATTGATATTGAAATAAAGCACAGACAAAACATGAAAACATTTAAATATGCAGTACGTTTCCTGCTACGCTCTAAATCTTATACGGTTATCAATCTGTTGGGACTGGCTCTCAGCCTGGCGTGTTGCATCATCCTGATGCGTTATATACATAGAGAGTTGACGGTGGATATACATTGTGTTGACCGGGAACAGGTATATGGGGTAATAACGAATATGGAAGGTAACCAAGGTTTGGGTACAATAGAGGGGACAATAAAAGATAGTGTTTATTTAGATCATAGATATATTGAACAGCGTGCTACTGTCATCTTGTTGGAGGATGACTTTGTGACCAGTGGTGAAAATCGTTATCCGGTGCGGGTGTTGGCAACGGACAGTTGTTTCCTCCGTTTGTTTCCTTATCGCATCGTGCAGGGTACTGACATACAATCTCCCTCATCTGCCTTACTGACGCAATCCTACGCACGACATCTGTTTGGCAATGAAAATCCGGTTGGTAAAGTGTTGCGGCACTCAACCGGGAAGGATATCACAGTTTGCGGCATCTTGGCTGAACCTGATAATAAAACACTGCTGAAATTCGATTTGTTGATATCCGTCTCCTTCAGTCGTTTCTGGGGACGTATGCCTATGGAATTCATTCGTTTCGTGCCTGGCACCGATCTAGACAAAATGAATGAAATAGGCAAACAACCCCGTTGGGTTAATCCGCGATGGAAAGATGCTGATGGCCGTCAATATACTTTCTCTTTTCTTCCCGTGAAAGACATCTATTGGCGACCGGAATATGTACAAAATACCGAAGTGCCTACAATGACTACTTACGGCAATCGTCAACATCTTTATATTTTGTCGGGAGTGTGCTTGTTGCTGTTGCTTACGGGGCTTATCAATTTCATAAATATGTATTTGGTATGCCTACAGAAAAGGGGGAAAGAGTATGGACTTCGCAAAGTGTTCGGTGCTAAAGGCAAGGAACTGTTTTTGCAAATCTTGGCAGAGAATGCTCTGCTTGTTTTAGTAGCCATATTACTGGCATGGCTTTTTATCGAAATAACTAATGTACCCGTAAACGGGTTACTGGAATATCCTTTTAGCTATGAGTCTTTCGACCTTTGGCTCTCTTTGGGACTTTTCATCGGATTGCCACTGCTTACGTCAATTTATCCATTCATGAAATACAACTATGCTATGCCTATAGTTTCTATTCGTGATATCAATCTGACTCGACGCTCAGTAAATACGCGTATGGTTTTCCTGCTTGTACAATATATTTTTACTTTTTTGCTGACGGTACTTTCTCTCTACTTCAACAAACAACTTTTATTGGTGCTGCATACCGATCCTGGATTTCGCACAGAAAATATTCTGATAGCCAAGTTGGGGTATGAACCTGATAATCCTGCCTCCAGAGAAGAATGGCAAGCAGGTCGGCAACGTATGAGGGAACTAGGGGATGCATTGAAACAGTGTTCGCTCATCGAGCATTTCGAAGGAGATAGACGTCATATTCTCTCTGAAGGATTCAATGTGGTTTATCGCAACAGCAAGGAAGAAAAAGTGAATTTGAAGTTTTGGTATGCTAGTCCGGAATTTTTTAAGGTCTACGACATAAAGGTATTAGAAGGAAAGATACCTGACTATGAAAATGCATCAGAGAGACGCGAGGTACTGGTGGCCAACCGTTCTGCCATGAAGGCGCTGGGCTACAAGGATCTTTCCGAAGCTTTTGTTGTGGAGGATAATGACCGTAGAATAAAAGATAATGTTCCAATGGAACCTATAGTGGCAGTGGTTGAAGATTATTATGATCGGCATGTAGCTTTTGGAAAACGCCCGATAATCTATAAAATATCGGGATACGGCAGCGGAATGTATCAGATAGCTTATACTCCTGGTCGCCTGAAAGAACTTTTAAGTTATCTACAAGAGCTGGAGATACGTATTTATGGCACTTCCGATTTTGAGTACACTTTACTGGAAGATGAAGTGCGTAAGCTCTATAAGGCAGACCGGCAAGTATCCATTGTTTATTCAGTATTTGCCTTGATTGCAGTCGTGATTTCTTGTATTGGTTTATTTGGCATTTCTTTGTTCGATATCCGCCAGCGTTACCGTGAGATAGCAATCCGCAAAGTGAATGGGGCAAGCACTCGTGACCTATATCGGGTACTTTTCGGCAAATATATGTTTATTTTGGGTATTGCCTTTATCGTAGCTATCCCATTATCTTCCTATTTTATTTATATGTATACTCGCGATTTTATGATAAAGGCATCGGCAGGAGTCGGAATTTATATCATTTCATTGCTTCTGGTTGTGTCCATTTCATTGGGGACACTGTTCTGGCAGATACATAAGGCTGCAAAAATAAATCCGGCGGAGGTAATTAAAAGTGAATAAATATATGATAAAACATTATCTAAAAATAGCATTTAGAAATTTGCTTAAATACAAGGTACAGAGCATAATCTCTATCGTCGGTTTAGCAATCGGTTTCACTTGTTTTGCGTTGTCTGCCATGTGGATGCATTACGAAATGACGTATGATAGCCAGCCTGAAGGCGCCGACCGACTTTATCTTCTTTACAAGAAAAGTGTATTCAGCAATATTGGTTACTCCACCGGAATGCCTTATCCGGCATCAACTATGCTGAAAAATGATTTTCCGGAAGTGGAAGATGCATGTGCCTTGCGCAAATGGTTTGAAATGGATATGAATGTGGAAGGAGAGCCTGCCATAAAAGTGTATGAAATACAGGCTGATTCATGTTTTATGAAAATGTTTCATATCTCTGTCTTGGCAGGAAGTATGGAATTTATGTATTCTGATGAGAAAGTAGCTTTGACGGAAGAAACCGCGATACAGTTGTTTGGTAGTACCGAGGTGATAGGTAAGGAGGTTATTTTACAGAATGCCCAAAAGGTCACAGTTTGCGCCATATTGAAAAATATGGAGCATAGCAATTTTGCATTCGGTTATTGGGGAAAAGGAAAAGATTTCAGACAGTGGCAGAATAACTGGACAAACGGAGGATTTCAAATTATAGTCAGGCTGCGTCAAGGCGTTGATGTAGCCGCTTTTCAGAAAAAACTTTCCATGTATGATAAGAAAGGTACTTCGGAAGATTATAAGACTATTTTTGAAGATGTGCAACTCTTGCCATTGAGCAAGTATCATTATTCGGTAATCAACGAGAATAAATCTGTTGATTTTTACTATCTGATACTTTTTTCGGTAGTTGGCGGATTGGTTATTCTTTGTTCATTGTTTAATTATCTCTCTTTGTTTGTTATCCGGATGCAGATGCGAAGCCGGGAAATAGAATTACGCAAGGTATGTGGTTCTTCTATCCATGCGCTGTTTACCCTTTTCGGCACAGAGTATCTATGTATGATATTGGTAGCAGGATTACTGGGGATGACTTTGGTGGAAGTTGCTTTACCTGCTTTCAGAGATATGTCCGGAATTGCGGGGAGTATCTATTTGGAGTCACTTCTCTATTTTGCCGGGCTCCTTTTACTCTCATTGCTTTTATTAGTCCCATTCCTCATCAGAAAATCGCATATCCAAAAGGCCGGACGTCGGCAGTTCCTGTTGCGTAAAGCGAGTATTATCCTGCAATTAGGGATAGGTATTCTTTTCATATTCTGTACGGTGGTCATCATTAAGCAAATTTACTTTCTTACCAATACCGACTTGGGCTGGGAAAGAAAAAACATGGCTACCATCAGCTATTTATATCCGAGTAATGACTTCAAGGCTATTGCGGATAAAATAAAACAGTTTCCTTGTGCAAAGGAGGTGATAACTGTACCTTGCGCCATTTTACCTGCAACGGCTACTATAATGAGTTATTATGATAATTGGGATGGAAAGGAAGATGATGCAAAGCCTATGGAGGCGGTATGTCTGTATGAAAGTGAAAAGATTATACAATTTTATCATCTGGAACTACTGGATGGCAGAATTCCCGGTGAGAAAGACCAGGCTAACGTAGTGATTAATCAAGCCGCCGCCAAAGTGCTGAATATGCACAATCCGGTAGGAAAGAAGCTTCATCAGGAAAGCCGCGAAGTAATGATTGTCGGTCTGATAAAGGACTTTCATGCCACACCGCCTACCACGCCGGTACAACCTTTTATCTTAAATTCGGGAAAACTTAGAGGATTTCCTGTGGGTATGGGGCAAATCGTGATAAAATATCAAGATGGAAAATGGGGCGAATTACGAAATAAAATAGACGAAATGTTTATCAGGGAATATCCGGGAGTGGAATATAAATTAGAAAAGACGGAAGATGTATATGCCGGATATCTGAAGTCGGAAAAGATAGTGCTGAAGCTTCTCAGTTTTATAGCCGGTGTTTGTGTCCTTATCGCTGCTTTCGGAATATTTTCCCTTGTTACTCTCAGTTGTGAGCAACGTCGTAAGGAAGTTGTCATACGTAAAGTGAACGGGGCAACAGTAGGGGATATTTTGAAGATGTTTATTAAAGAATATATGTCACTATTGGTGATTACAATCGTGGTTACCTTTCCCATAGGCTATGCACTGATGAAAAAATGGCTGGAAAATTATGTGGAACAAACCGCTATCAGCGCATGGATTTACGTAGTTATTTTTGTAGGTATTGCTCTTGTTGTTATGCTGTGTATCGGTTGGCGGGTATGGCAGACGGCACGACAAAATCCGGCAGAGGTGGTTAAAAACGAATAAATACAAATAACACAGGTAGAACATGAAAACACTTAAATATGCAGTACGTTTCCTGCTGCGCTCTAAATCTTATACGGTTATCAATCTGTTGGGACTGGCTCTCAGTCTGGCGTGTTGCATCATCCTGGCTCGTTATATTCATCAGGAGATAACAGTAGATAGCCACACAATTCATCCTGAAAATATAGTTGTGCCATTTCGTGATGTTAACGGTAATGTATTTCCATGTGCTCAAAAATATATGGATACGGTTTATATCCAACCAGAAAAAATTGTGGAACAAGTAGAGTTTATCACTTTGGAAAGCAATAGCATAACAGTTATCGATAAACCTTGTACTGCTGACATACTTGTGACTGACAGCGTATATTTTCATATTTTCCATTATGAACCTGTAGCAGGTGCTATAAAACTGAATGCGCCTAACGATGCATTAATAATGGAAAGCTTTGCTCGTAAGGTTTTTGGAAATGAAAATCCTATAGGTAAGACTTTGTCTTATGGCAATAATAATATCGTCACCATTCAAGGAGTGCTGAAAGAACCTGCATGTAAGACTTCATATACATTTGATGTCATACTTAATATCAGACTTTTGAAAAGCTGGAGACGACTGACCGGAGAATTTATCCGCTTACAAAACGGAACATCTATCGATAAGATTAACCAATCGAGCTCTGTATATAGAGAAACGGATAATGGAACGATGCGCTATCATTTCACACCTATGAAACAGCTCTATTGGAGTGAAATTGTGAATAAGCAATCCGGGATGAATCATAGTGGTGACTATTCATATATACTTTTGTTGACGGGAGTTTGCTTACTGGTATTGGTGACCGGAATAATTAATTTCATCAATTTATATCTGGTCTTAATGATGAAACGTTCTAAAGAATATAGTATCAAGAAGATTTTTGGTGTTCATGGAGTAAAACTGTTTGCACAATTATGGATGGAAAATGCATTACTAATTATGAGTGCGCTGTTTGTGGCATGGGTCTTGATAGAGATAACTGCTATACCGGTAGGCCGCTTGTTGGGAAGTGATATAACTTATACCGCTTTTGATATTTGGTTGTCTTTGGGAATAGGGTTGCTATTGCCATTGCTCACTTCTATTTACCCCTATATAAAGCATAGCTATTTATTGCCTATGGTGGGTATTCATACAATTAGTACTACTATAAAATCTGTTTTTACACGTCTCGCATTCCTTTTTGTACAGTGTGCAATTACTTTCTTACTTATTATTTTATCTCTATATTTCGGTAAACATTTGTGCTTTTTATTACATACCGAGCCTGGCTTCAGACACGAAAGAGTGCTTATGGCTAATCTACATCTCAGTGGTTCTCCGTGGGAAATGAGTGAAAACGAAAGGAAAATTAGTTTTAAACGCTATCAGCAAATCCAACAAAAGCTGGATGAATCACCTTTAATAGAAAAATGGGCGATGATAAGAGATGACATTCTCGAAAATGGCAACATGTCAAAACTGATTAATGATAAAAATGATATAATGAACGTACAAGTCCAATGGGTTTCTTCTGAGTTTTTTGACATATATGGTTTGAAAGCTGTTGAAGGGACGTTGCCTGATAAAATAACCGATTGGAATATGTATAAAGTACTAATGAATGAAAGCGCATTGAAAGCCTTTGGATACAAGCACCATGAGGAGGCATTTATACGCAGCGAAACTCCTTTATGGCTGACAGTGTCAACAGGTGGTGAAAAAATAGAGGGTGGCATGGAACTGCTTCCGGTACAGGCAGTGGTAAAAGATTACTATCCAGGACATATTACGTCGGGTATTCCACCGATTGTTTTCATGGTCGGTGCATCTAGCGGGAGTAAATTTCAGATATTATGTAATTCGGGAAAAGAAAAAGAACTTCTTGATTACTTGAAGAAAGCAGAGCAAGATATATATGGCACGGAGGATTTTGAGTATTATTGGCTGGATGACAAAATAGCAAACCTCTATGAGCAAGACCGACAGGTTACCGGTATCTATATGTTTTTTGCTTTTGTGGCTATTGTTATTTCTTGTTTAGGATTGTTTGGGCTTTCTTTGTTTGACATTCGTCAAAGATATCGTGAAATAGGAATTCGTAAAGTGAATGGAGCAGGAGTTTATAACCTTTGTTGGCTTTTGATACGCAAATATATGGTGGTTTTAGCCTGTGCTTTTATAGTTGCTATCCCTGTTTCGTGTTATTTGATAAATATGTACACACGTGCTTTTATTGTGAAAACACCTATAGGTATCGGTATATTTATAATCGCACTTTTTCTCATTTCGTTTATTATGCTGAGTACTTTGCTTTGGCAGGTTTATAAGGCAACAAAATTAAATCCGGTAGAAATTATAAAAACAGAATAACAATGTTACAACACTATCTAAAAATAGCAATAAGAAATCTACTGAAATACAGGATACAAAATATTATCAGTATTGTCGGATTGGCAGTAGGGTTTACGTTTTTTGCACTCTCCACGCTATGGATTCGCTATGAAATGACGTATGATGATTTTCATGAAGGAGCAGAGCGAATTTATTTGATACGTGCTCATAATGAATATTTTTCTAATGGAATCAGTAACACTACTCCATGGCCTTTATCCCGTTATTTGAAAAGTACATTTCCAGAGATTGAAACGACTGGCAGTATACGATATTCTGAACGTTTCCTTCGTCAGGAAAATGTTGGTAAAGTTTTATCAGTATTAGGCGTTGATTCTGCTGCTGTAAGCATGTTCGATATAAAAGTAATTGCAGGTAATGCTAATTTTATGAATAATGATAGTCATGAAATAGGAATTACAAAAGATTTGGCAAAAGAACTATTTGGGGATAAAAATCCGTTGGGGGAAGAATTGGATTTGGATAACTGTAAATATAAAGTTTGTGCTATTGTAAGTAGTTGGTCTAAACACTCTAACATTCCCTATCAAATAGTTAGCTCGTTAAATGCTTATGATTCGTGGAAAGCACCTATTGTTACAACCTTTATTCGAACTCGACCTCAAATAGATATAACTGTTTTAGAGAAAAAACTAACGGCAATTAATTTATCTGAAATAGATGGGGAATGCGAGTTGGGTAATTTAACAATTACTCCTCTTGGTAAAGTTCGGTATTCTGACTACCATAAAAAAGAGAATATAGTCGTTTCTTTTCAATATATTTTATATTTCTGCTTAATAGGTTTTTTAATTATAATCTGCTCTTTATTTAATTATCTGATACTTTTTGTAAACAGAATAAAGATGCGGAGCCGTGAAATGGCATTACGCAAAGTTTGTGGGGCAAGTAACACTTCTTTATTTAATTTGTATTCCATAGAAATGTGTATAATATTATTCATAGCTCTGTTAGTGGGAATGATTATTATTGAATTATGTAATTCTGCATTCATACACTTTGCACGAATAGAAATAAGTAGCATGAGATTTTATTTTGAAACAATCAGTTATTTGATAGTAGTTATTTTAATTACTTTTATAACAGTTCAAATACCAATTTCTCATATCGGAAGAAGAGCACTGATATCAAGTCTTCAAAAGAATACAATAAAGATTTCCAAAAATATTTCTTTTCGGAAATCCAGTTTGATTTTACAGCTGATAATCAGTATACTATTCCTTTTTACCACTATAGTGATGCTGAAACAGATTCATTATTTGAAGCATACGGATACTCATCTCAATCAGCAAAATGTGGGGAGTGTGGCTTTGTGGATGAATGGTGATATCAATACATGGACTGATAAAATAGGGGCTTTACCAATGGTGACGGAAGTGTTGCCGCCCCAATATTTTCCACTTGTATCTACTGGACCGATGATGTATTTTAACATTAATGATTGGACAGATAAAATGTCAGAATCTCCTCAAGTTGATCTCGGAATAATTTTGGCTAAGCAACCTTTTTTTGAATTCTATCATTTTCAATTGTTGGAAGGAGAGTGGTTGACAGAGAAAAATAGTTCACAGGACGTTATTATCAATGAAACAGCAGTTAAGAAATTTGGTTGGCAACATCCCATAGGTAAACAGTTCCAATTGGATAAAGATACTAAGTATACAATAATTGGTGTAGTGAAAGATTTCCGTTATGTTTCGCCCACAACACCAACGCCCCCTATTTGTTTTGTGCTAACTGATAAACAAAAATATTTATGGTTTCGTGCCAGCATTCTGTTTAAATACCAGGAGGGGACATGGAATGAATGTCGTAAAGCAATAGAGACCATGCATAAAGAAGATTATCCGTCATCAGCTTTACGTTTATTCAACGAAGAAGAAGAATATGACAAACATCTGAAATCTGAAAACTCTTTGATACAACTTCTAAGTATAGCTTCTGTTGTTTGTATGCTTATTTCTGCATTTGGTATTTTCTCTTTTGTTACGCTTTGTTGCGAGCAGCGCCGCAAAGAGATTGCTATTCGAAAAGTCAATGGTGCTACCATTAAAAGTATTATCGGTATGTTCACCAAAGAATATTCAGTAATGTTGTTAATAGCTTCTATTATCGCTTTTCTTATTGGATACATACTTATGAGACGGTGGCTGGAAGATTATATTGAGCAAACAAGCATTAGTTTTTGGATATATCTCGCAATTTTCATTGGAATTGCATTTATTATCACTGCAAGTATTGGTTGGCGTATATGGCAAGCTGCAAGGCAAAATCCAGCGGAGGTAATTAAAGGTGAATAAACATCTGTGTGGTTTCGCACGCTATTCGTGCGGAATTGAACAGAATTTAAAAATTGGATTAATGCGTTTGTTGTTGATTATTAGATTATTATATTCTGGCATGCAATTTGAATTTATAATTTGTAAAAACATAAATTATGATATTACATTATTTTAAAACAGCGATTAGAAATTTATTGAAATACAAAACACAGAATATAATTTCAATCATTGGTTTGTCGGTAGGTATATTATGCTTTAGTATTTGCCTTTATTGTAGCCGGTTTATAAATTCAACCAATCAATGTTTCACTCATCACAAACGTATTGCGGATATAAATCTGTATAATGCTTCGGCGGAAAGACTTTTCTCGGGCGTTCCTGCTACATTAATTGAAGAGTTGCGCCGGATGCAGTTCAATGAAGTGGAACAATTTGCTTTTATTGTTTATCCTCGTTCGCGTAGTTATAATGTGGAAACAATAGATGGAAAGGAATTGCCATATCAAGATTTGTATACTATGGAAGTTGACTCTTCCTATTATGGCGTATTTACTCCCAAAGTACTGCAAGGTTCGTGGGAGGTTGCTTCGCAAACTCCCAATACTGTGATACTGACGCGCTCTTTGGCACAAAAAATATTTGGTGCTAAAGAGAATCCGATAGGAAAACGGATGATTTTGGCTCAACGATTATTTTCTTCGCCTGATACTACACCAAAGACGGGAGGTATTGCTTATACAATTCAAGCCGTGATAGAAGATATTCCGCTCAATACCAGCTTGAGTTTTCTGGAGCAGGTTGATATGTTGACCTTGAATGACAGCGAAGGACTTATACAATTCAAAGGACGAAATGATATAAGTGGTGGTTTAGGCTTTGCTTTGCTTCGCCCGGATAAAAGTCCCACAGAGTTGGAGGCACATTTTCGTAACTTGAATTTGAAGCACTCTTTTGGCGGTGAAGAGATTGTTGTGACGGCTTCTGTCTTTGGAAAAAAACTTCAGGAACAATCCGTTGCTCCTTATTTTGCCAGAATAACGTTCATTATCGGGCTGCTTATTTTACTAATCGGACTGCTCAACTTCTTCCAATTCCTGGCAGGCAGTTATTTGAACCGTTCACACGAGTTCGGTATACGTAAAGTTACGGGTAGTGGTGGGCGTCAATTATTCCGGTTACTTTCCACCCAAGCTATCGTTATAATGCTGATTGCTTTTCTTTTGACTTTTTGCCTGATAGAGATGCTTAGTCCCTATCTGTCATTTTCTCTGTTCGATTTTACATTAATAATAGAACAAAACCTATTATTAGTGCAGACGACAGAATACATGGCGGTTATTATTTTGCTATGTTTGTTACTTTGCCTTTTTGTTGTATGGCGGATGAGACATATTTCTATTCAGACAAGTATCTCCATAAATAAGTCCAAGCGTCACAAACGGGTTACACGGAATTTACTTTTAGGTATCCAGTTCTTTATTTGCTGGTTGTTCATTGTCTTTGCAGTTGCCCTCTATTTGCAAGCTGAGAAGACAGGCTCGACTCTATTCCATACGTTGACGGAAAAAGAAAAGTCCGAAATTATAAGTATTCCAATAGATTACCGCTTCATGAAGAATGAAGAGAAATTGGCTCTGATAGAGCGTATATGCCGGCACCCTGGTATAAAGGATAAATTGCTGACTGATATTAACTATTTGGAAGGGCTTTCGGGTACGGGTATGCAGACGGAAAAGAATAATAGAGATAGCTATATAGAAGTGAATATTATGCGTGTACCAAACAACTTTTTTGAATTTATGAATATTCCCGTTATCGTTGGTCATACACTGGAAACCGATAAAGATATGGTGGTAGACCATAGATTGGAGGAACGTATGAAAAAGGATTTGCTGGGTACTACCTTATATAATTATGAGGATGGTTACACCGTATGCGGTATTTGTTCCGATTTCATAGTCAGTACCTATAATCAAAGTGAGGGATTTGTCTTTCCATCTTGTAATTTCAATGATTATGTAGGTCATTGTTATCTGAAGTGTGAAACCGGAAAAGTAGAAGAAGTAAAAGTTTTTGTTGAGAAGGTACTGAAAGAGAGCCTTCCATCAAGTGTACAACCTCAGGTCTCTACTTTGCAGGAAGATATATACCAAGCGCAAGCCATAGAGAATAAAATGAAAGGTATTGTTTTGTTCTTTTCTATTGTCAGCTTGATAATTACCTTACTGGGTGTTTATTCAGCTATCACTTTGGATACGGAACGTCGACAAAAGGAAGTAGCTATCCGTAAGGTAAATGGAGCAGGGGTGAAACAAATCATCATGCTGTTTGCCCGTATGTATATAGGTCTCCTTATATTCTCGGCAGTAATAGCATTTCCGTTATGCTATGCTATATTCCAACTATGGAAAAAAATGTATATTGTATTCTTTAATGATGGACTGTTATTTTGGATTTCAATCTTTATAGTAGTAGTTGGTATTACTATTCTTACTATTATTTTCCGTATTTTGAAGATAGCAAAAAAAAATCCGGCAGAGGTAATTAAAAGCGAATAAGAAATTCAATAATTATAAATTATAAAAACAAAACGTTATGATTAAGACAGTAAATCTACAGAAGATTTTCAAGACCGAAGAAGTACAAACTTTGGCTTTGAACGATGTGAACATTGAGGTAAAAGAAGGTGAGTTTGTAGCCATCATGGGACCTTCAGGCTGTGGTAAGTCAACCTTACTCAATATTTTAGGACTATTGGACAATCCTACAAGCGGAGAGTATTATCTGAATGGGACTGAGGTTTCCAAATACACGGAAGCTCAACGAACCAATCTGCGTAAGGGGGTTATCGGCTTTGTATTTCAAAGCTTTAATCTGATTGACGAACTGAATG
>ULTJ01071485.1_pt1 | contig 17631 bp, 12 predicted proteins | sample 1957491 | NCBI WGS metagenome assembly ULTJ01 (sample SAMEA4835731, study PRJEB28245) | human gut metagenome | biome: gut microbiome; material: fecal sample | place: Denmark | collected 2008 | reverse complement strand
TAAATTCAAGTTTATATGAAAAACCTTGTAACCAGTATTTGGCAATTCTACTTGGACGGTTTCAGAAGTATGACATTGGGACGTACCCTGTGGTTGATTATCGCAATCAAGTTATTCATCATGTTTTTTATTCTTCGCCTTATTTTCTTTCCAAATTACTTGAACAAGGCAGTTGTGGGGGCTGATAAAGAAGAGTATGTGAGCCGTGAACTCATCATTAGAGCTGTTGGCAACTAACTTTTATACCTTATACTTAATACTTTATATATAATACTTAATATTTACTCTCATGCTTGAAAACATTGACACTTCCCTGATTGACTGGTCGAGAGCGCAATTTGCCTTGACTGCTATCTATCATTGGATTTTTGTGCCGCTCACATTAGGTTTGGCGGTGATTATGGGCATCATGGAGACGGCTTACTACCGTACGGGTGACGAGTTCTGGAAACGTACCGCCAAGTTTTGGATGAAACTTTTCGGCATCAATTTTGCCGTGGGTGTAGCCACGGGATTGATTTTGGAGTTTGAATTTGGTACGAACTGGAGTAATTACAGTTGGTTTGTGGGAGATATCTTCGGTGCTCCGCTAGCCATCGAAGGTATTTTGGCGTTCTTTATGGAAGCTACATTTATAGCAGTCATGTTTTTCGGCTGGGATAAGGTGAGTAAACGTTTCCACCTGGCATCTACCTGGTTGACGGGGTTAGGGGCTACGATTTCCGCATGGTGGATTTTGGTGGCAAATGCTTGGATGCAAAATCCCGTTGGAATGGAGTTCAATCCGGAAACTGCCCGTAACGAGATGGTAGACTTCTGGGCTGTGGCAACTTCGCCGATGGCCGTTAATAAGTTTTTCCACAGTGTGTTATCGGGATGGGTGCTGGCTGCCGTGTTTGTAGTTGGCATCAGTTGCTGGTATCTTTGGAAGAATCGCGATAAGAAGTTTGCTTTGGCAAGTATTAAGATTGCGGCTTGGGTGGGACTGTGTGCCGCTGTGCTTTCTGTATGGACAGGAGATGGCTCCGGTTACCAAGTGGCTCAAAAGCAACCTATGAAGCTGGCTGCCATGGAAGGATATTATGAGGGACAGAATGGTGCGGGTTTGGTTGCCTTCGGTATCTTGAACCCCGATAAGAAAACTGCCGGTGACGGTGAAGATGCGTTCCTTGTCCGTTGGGAAATTCCAAAGTTCTTATCATTGCTTGCCGAACGGAAAATGGATGCGTTTGTTCCGGGTATCGATAATCTGCTGCAAGGTGGATATAAGTTGAAAGACGGTTCGACTGCTCTTTCTGCCGAGGAGAAGATAGAAAAGGGTAAAACGGCTATCGGTGCTTTCGCCGCTTACCGTGCGGCAAGGGCTGCGGGTAACGATGCCGATGCGCAGGTGGCTGCCAAAGTTTTAAAAGAGAATGTAGCATACTTTGGATATGGCTATATTAAAGATGTGAATGAGTTGGTACCTAATGTACCCTTAACGTTCTATATGTTCCGTGTCATGGTGATATTGGGCGGTTATTTCATTCTCTTCTTTATCGTTGTTCTCTTCTTTGTATATAAGAAAGATTTGTCCCGGATGCGTTGGATGCATTGGGTAGCTATGTTGACCATTCCTTTGGGATACCTTGCCGGGCAGGCTGGTTGGGTGGTAGCTGAGTGTGGACGTCAGCCGTGGGCCATACAGGATATGTTGCCTACCAGTGCTGCCATCTCCAAGTTGGATGTAAGTTCCGTGCAGACTACTTTCTTTATTTTCCTTATACTCTTCACTATTATGCTGATTGCAGAAATCGGTATTATGCTGAAGGCTATCCGTAAGGGACCGGAAGAAAAGGGATAAAGGGATTACAACTTTATCACATTATAATTTTATAACATTATCACACTAAATTATGAATACATATATATTCCTTCAGCAATATTGGTGGTTTGTAGTTTCCCTGTTGGGAGCTATACTTGTATTCCTGTTATTTGTACAGGGAGGTAATTCGCTTATCTTCTGTTTGGGAAAAACGGAGGAACAGCGTAAAATGATGATCAACTCTACAGGACGGAAGTGGGAGTTTACGTTTACTACGCTCGTTACGTTTGGAGGTGCATTCTTTGCTTCGTTTCCGTTATTTTATAGTACGAGTTTCGGTGGTGCCTATTGGTTGTGGATGATTATCCTGTTCAGCTTTGTGTTGCAGGCCGTCAGTTATGAATTCCAGTCAAAGGCGGGAAACTTATTGGGTAAAACGACCTATCGTGTGTTTCTGGTAGTAAATGGTGTGGTAGGTCCGGTGTTGCTAGGCGGTGCTGTGGCTACGTTCTTTACCGGTTCCGAGTTCTATATTAATAAAGGTAATATGGCTGATACCGTGATGCCCGTTATCAGCCGTTGGGCAAATGCCGGACATGGACTTGATGCGTTACTCAATCCGTGGAATGTAGTGCTGGGGTTGGCTGTTTTCTTCTTGGCACGTATCTTAGGCTCACTCTATTTCATTAATAATATAAATAACGATGATTTGATAAAGCGTTCCCGTCGTGCTCTGTGGGGTAATACGATTTTGTTTCTGGTATTTTTCCTTGCGTTTGTTATCCGTACGCTGCTTGCCGAAGGGTATGCTGTCAATCCGGTAACAGGCGAAGTTTTTATGGAACCCTACAAATATCTGACGAATTTTCTTGAGATGCCTTTGGTCTTGCTAATCTTCCTTATTGGCGTAGTGTCTGTTCTTTGGGGTATTATCCGTACGTTGTGGAAACCTGCGTTTGATAAGGGTATCTGGTTTGCCGGTGTAGGTACTGTATTTACCGTACTTGCTTTGCTGCTTACGGCCGGATACAATAATACTGCCTATTATCCTTCTACTGCCGACTTACAAAGTTCGTTGACGCTGGCAAACAGTTGTTCCAGTCAATTCACCTTGCGGGTAATGGCGTATGTATCTATATTAGTACCTTTTGTACTTGCTTATATCTTCTACGCTTGGCGTAGTATTGACACGAAGAAGATTGATGTGAAAGAAATGGAAGGAGGAGGACACGCCTATTAATAAAAAAGGTGTTTCAAAAGTTAATTCGCTTATTGTTTATTTCTTTTTAACGTGAGTTCGATATGAAAATCAGAATATAACAGAATGGATATAAACAAAGCAGAATATTATTTTTAGACATAAGAACAAAAGAACAAATAAGAAAACATGAGAAAGCGTAAACTATATAGTACCCTGAATATGTTCTTTTGTTCTTATGTCTAAAAATAATTCTCTTGTCATTTAACTCAAAGCCCATAAATAATGAGTCATTTCTTATACCGGACTCACGTTTTTCAGGCACGAATTTCACAGATTTCCCTTATTCTTTTTCAGTGAAATCCATACCTAAAAAAACTTCAAGTATATTTTATCCCCCTCTCTTTTATTTCCCTTTCTTCTTTTTTACCGATTTTTCTGTCGGCGGAAACTTCGGAACGAGTTTCATCAGTCTCAGTATTTGTCCTTGTCTTTTCAATATATATCGGGAAGGTTTTGCAGAGTTAAATCGTATCGGGTTGGGGAGAGTAGCGGCAATCAGTGCGCATTGTCCTGCAGTGAGTTTGGCTGCTGTGGTATTGAATTTATATTTTGCTGCGGCTTGTGCTCCGTATATCCCTTTTCCCATTTCTATGGAATTAAGATAGACTTCCATAATTCGTTCTTTCGACCAGAATAGTTCAATAAGCCAGGTGAAATAGACCTCGAAACATAATTCGTTCTTTCGACCAGAATAGTTCAATAAGCCAGGTGAAATAGACCTCGAAACCTTTTCGTACCCATGAAGACTGTGGCCATAGAAAGACATTCTTTGCTGTCTGTTGGCTGATAGTACTCGCTCCTCGTTTTCGTTTGCGGTTTTCATTTTCTTCAATTGCTTTTTTAATTTCAATAAAGTCGAAACCATTGTGTGTGGCAAAGCGGTTATCTTCGGAAGCAATAACTGCCATGGGCAGGTGAGGGGATATTTTATCGAACGGTACCCAGGTATGATACCACTTGGGACTTTCTCCCGCAAACATTTGTTGTACACTGCGAATAACCATTAGGGGAGTGATATATACTGGTATAAAACGATAAATCACTACTGTTGTAATAGTAGAGATAAAAAAGAATAATATAATGTTGCGGATAATTCGTAAAGGCTTTGAAAGTTTCATTGTCACAGTGTTGATAAGGATGTAGAAACCTTGCTCCGGTGCTACGTCGGTAATTTATCATTTATAAGGAAACGGGGTTTACTATTAGTGCAGTATCACTTTACCCACGATAAAGTACTGCTTTACTACCGATACAGAGTTACTTTATCACCGGTAAAGTGGCGCTGTACAACCGGTAAAGTGGCACTGTACAATTGATAAAGTAGTGTAAAGTTGAAAGTATCTGCTAATCAATGTGCTATGTATTCATTGTGTGTGTAAAGTATATAAATGGGAATTTAGGGAAATGAAGAATTAAGAATGAAGAATGAAGAATTTGGCTGCGCTATGCAAGCACGCCGCAAGGTAATTCTTCATTCTTCATTTTTAGTTCTTCATTAAATTATCATTTATCTTCCTGCTTCCGCATTCTTAATCATCTGTTCGCTGGCATACATGTACACATCGACCCGGCGATTTTGTTCGGCCGTCATGCTGTTGTCATATTCATTGTATCCCACACCTTCCACTTTCTTGAATTGAGAAGGAGACACACCACAAGTTTGCAGATAATTTTCTACGGCATAGGCACGTTCTCTCGAAACTTTCATGTTGGCTTCGTATGAACCAACTTTATCGGTATGACCAACGATGGCAATATCCGTAGTTGGATCTTCCTTTAAGATCTGTGCCAGTTCACGTAAAGAAGCTTTGGAACTGTTGCTTAGTGCTGCGGAGTTGAAAGCAAACAAAATGCCGGATTCAAATGAGACTTTTACAGCAGCCAATCCGTTGGAGTCTGTCACTTTCTCTACTTGTGCACCTTCAATCTTGGCAGCCTCGGCGGCTTTCTTATCCATCTTATGACCGATGGCTACACCGGCACCTGTACCTACTGCCGCACCTACCGCCGCACCAATGGCCGCACCTTTTCCTTTACCAATCAATCCTCCGATAATAGCTCCGGCCGCTGCGCCTGAACCACCGCCGATGATCCCCCCTTTGGTCGTTTTGTTCATGGTGCTGCAACTACCTAGTAGTAAAGCACCGCTCAGCAATATAGCTGTAATCTTCATCTTTTTCATACCTTTTTATTTTTTAGTTGGTTTAAGTTTTAATGATGCGAATTTACCTATATAATACATCTATTGACCACAAAAAGTTCAGCGTTGTGCTTTTTTTAGAGAATTTCAGTTATGAGTGTTCGCTCATTCCTTAAAACAGTGTGTTCGTTTCTTCAACCAAATTTCCGGCTTGCCATACTGCACGAATATTCAAATCTTTGTCCATAATCAATACATCGGCATCTTTGTCCTTTTGTAGTGAACCCTTACGATTATATACTCCCATGATGCGGGCCGGTGTTTCAGAACCCATACGTAATACATCTCCTAAAGGAATTCCTGCTTTTACCATTGTGCGTATCAGTACATCGGTAGTAGCGATACTGCCTGCCAGTGCCGAACGATCGGCCAACTTACAAACACCATCTTCGATAATGACTTTCGGATCATTAATCTCTTTATCTTCGCTGGCGGCGTAGGAGAGTGCATCGGTTACCAGGCAAGTATGTTCAACACCTTTTAATTTATAAGCCAATTTAAGGATAGTGGCAGGCAAATGGATACCGTCGGCTATCAGTTCAATGGTCATCCCATCTGTCAGATATACGCTTTCTACCGTACCTTCGTATTTATATTCACGGCGTTTGTGGAAACCGGGCATGGCGTTGTAGAAATGGGCAGCATGGGTAAAGCCTGCTTCAAAAGCCTCTTTGATACCCTCATATTCAGCTTCCGTATGCGATACGGCTGCCAATATACCTTTTTCACGAAGATAACGGGCAAAGTCCAGTGCGCCGGGAAGTTCGGGTGAAGCATCCCAACGGCGGATGCAGTGAGTATTTTCTACAAGTTCTTTATATTCTTTTTCATCAATCTCTTTGACTTGTCCGGCAAATTGCCCGCCTGCCATTTTTGGATTTAGATACGGACCTTCGATGTGTAGTCCGATTACTGGGCTTCCGGGTTCTTCCATCAACTTTTCGCATATTTGGGTAGCCTGGTGTAATTTGCTGAAAGGTGAAGAAGAAAGGGTAGGATAGAAGCTGGTAGCTCCATGACGTAGATGTGCACGGATAGCTCCACGGAAAGCCTCTTCCGTACATTCGGTAAAATCGTATCCACCACCGCCATGAGCATGCATGCAGACGAACCCCGGTACGATATACATACCTTTGGCATCGATGAGCCGCGCGCCGATAAGAGCCAGGTCACAGTTTGTTACTTCCAAGATTTTTCCGTCCCGCATCAGGACAGAACCTTCATTCAACCAACCTTGCGGGGTGAATATGCGTCCGTTGATAATTTGAGTCAGCATTTTTTTTAGAATTTAGATTTATGATTTCAAGTTTCTTTTTCTCCGTCTGCGATGATGTCGTTGCTGTTGTTTGTATTTCCGTATCTTTCCATACATCAACCAAATGAACAGTATGCCGAAAACGGCAAATATCAGTAATACGATACCCGTATTGAGATTATCACCTTTGACGCGACTCCACATTTCGAGTACTAATTCCGTACGGTCACCAAAGTCGCGTATCATGGCGCAACGTTCCACTACTTTCCGGTCGGGATATTGGACAGGATTGATTTGCAGGCTGTCGGCTCCCTTACCCTCTCCGAAGAAGTAACTCAAGTCGGAACGTTTCTCGATGGTCGTATCAATTTTTGCCTCCATGATTTCAGGGGTTGCCACAGCACTGACATAGCCGATGGCATCCATATTTCTCATCGCTATTTCGGGCTGGCAGAGATAGTTGATGAAATAACTCGCCGCCTTTACGTTACGCGAATATTTCGGGATGACCCAACCGTCGTACCAGATATTACTGCCTTCACGAGGAACTTCATAATCCAGGTTTACTCCCACGGCATCCGCTTCATCGATAGCCCATACAGCATCGCCACTCCAAGTAAGGTTTAACCAAGCTTTGTTCTTGGTCATCATTTCTTTGCCGAAGTCGGCTTCCCAACCGGAAATATTGGGTTTCATGGATTTCAGGTATTTCTCGGCTAGGTCAATGGCTTCGGAAGAATTGTCATTCATTAATTGCTCCACAGTCACGGTGCTGTCTGCCAATTCTTTCGCATGGGCATAAATGATGGCAGTACCGTATGCGTCACGATAACTGTCTTTCATCAGGATTTTACCCTTGTTCTTGGGATTCCACAAACAGTACCAACTTCCGGCTTCTTCTTCTGTGATGAAATTTTTGTTATAGAGAATACCGGCCGTTCCCCACATGTAAGGTACGGCATAGTCGGTAGTGATGCGTTCCGGCTGGCTTGTCTTGTTTAGTTCTTTTTGGATGTAAGGAGAAATATTGGGTATATAGTCCGGTGTTTTGCCAAAATTCCGGTCTATGGGTAAAAGTAAATCCTTCTTCAACATTCGTTCAATGATATATTCCGAGGGACATACCACATCAAAATCCTCATGCCCGCGCTCAATTTTGGTAAGCATGATTTCATTGATATCGAACACTTGATAGATGATGCGGATATCTTCTCCGGTTTGCTGCTTGTACCAAGCCGGAAATTCGGCAAGCACATCTTCATCGATATAGTCCGCCCAGTTGTATATTTTCAGTACATGACTGCGTTCCTCATTGGACTCCTTACAGGAAGTAAAAAAACCTACACAGCATAAAAGAAGCAATATATTTATCAGTCTCTTCATTTACAAATCATTAATCATTGTTTCTTATTCCGTTCCGCCCGCTTGTTAATCACAATCAGCAGTACCAGCACCGTTACGAAAATAATCGTTGACAACGGACGAAGCTCCGGTGTGAGTCCGCCCTTTCGCGCATCGGCATAAATATAGGTGGAAAGTGTTTCCAAACCTTCATTTCCGATTGTGAAGATAGTTACTGCAAAATCATCAATGGAAAGCGTAAATGCAAGGATAAACCCGCTAATCATTCCCGGGAATATTTCAGGGAGAATTACTTTACGCAATGCCTGAAATGGAGTGGCTCCCAGGTCGAGTGCCGCTTCATATACGTTTTGATTCATCTTTTTCAGACGGGGCATGACGCTGAGTACCACGTATGGCGTGCAGAACGTGATATGCGCCAGCACTACCGTTGTAAAACCTTGTGATATACCGAAACTGACGAACAACAGGAACAAGGATACACCTGTAATGATATCGGCGTTCATCATCGGAATGGCATTGGCAAAATTCATTATCTGCCGTGTGCGTGTACGCAAATTAAATATGCCGATGGCGGCAATGCTTCCCAAAGCGGTAGATGCTGAAGCTGCAATCAGTGCGATAGCGAATGTGTTCCAAATGGCACTCATCAGCGAGTGATGCATTCCGCCTGTAAAAAGAGAACTGTATAATTTTGTGGAAAATCCTGTCCAATTACCAAGTACTTTAGCTTCGGTGAAGGAGAATATCATAATAATCAGGATAGGCGAATAGAGCAACGCCAATAACATCCAAAGGTAGCCTTTAGCCAGAATACGTGCCATCATATCACACCTCCGCTTTCATTGGACGCACTGTCTTCCTCGTTGGTGAAGAGAATGGTTATGCCAATCAGCAACAACATGATGAGTGACAGGGCGGCGCCATAATTCCACATTCCGTTATAGATGTTTTCCTGTACCGTTGTACCGAACAACTTGATATTGTTCATTGTCAGCAACTCAGCAATGGCAAAAGTGGATACTGTGGGCATGAATACCATCACAATCCCGCTCATGATGCCCGGCATGGATAACGGTAATATCACTTTTCCGAACACCTGCATGGGATTGGCTCCTAAGTCTTGTGAAGCTTCAATCAGATTGTGATCCATTTTCTGCAATGTATTATAAATGGGATATATCATGAAGGGCAGGAAATTGTATACCATGCCGAAAACCAATGCCCCTTCGCCCAACGGCAGACTCAGAAAATCAAAAAGTGCCACAGTGGCGAGTGTACGTATCAGAATATTCACCCACATGGGCAGAATGAACAATACCACCATAGTACGGGAAGTATTGAAATGTTTCTGGCTCAGAATGTAGGCTGCCGGATAACCCAGTAAGAGGCACACGAGTGTTGTTATTATTGCGATACCGATGGAGTATACAAATGTGTTTAACGCTTCGGGGTGCATCATGAATTTGCGGAAATTGGCAAAGGTAAACGTCCCTTCGGCATCCGTAAAGGCATACAGTACAATAAGCAGTAGCGGTACTATCACAAATATAAGCAGGAACAATGCGTATGGCACCGTCCAGTTGCGTCGCCGCATGAAGAAATAGGATAACTTACTTAACATCACCTTTTCACTTTTATCACTTTACCACCTTATCACCCTCTATCACCCGTATATTTTCAGGGGCAATGCGGATACCTACACGGTCACCGTCATCCCATACATCGTTGGTATCGACAAAGATATCCTCGTCCCAATCGGTAAACACTGTAAGATGATAATGGTTCCCTTTATAAAGGATGAATTTCACGTCTCCTGTCAGTCGTCCGTCTTCTTCGTTATCTTCAAGAATGACGTTTTGGAAATCGATTTCTACTTGTACTGAGGTTTCCGGTTCAATGCCTTGTACGGGACTGCATTCAAAGGTGCAACCTAGGAATTCTACATGGGTTTCGTCAATCAGTTTTCCTTTGAAAGTATTGCAAGTACGTTCCTTTTTCATTACGTGGATATCAAACGGTTTCACCAGTAAACCTACTTCGCGTCCGGCTTCAAAGCAATGGTAATCTTGTACCATCAGTTCGTAACCTTCATGGGTTTGCACCAGCATTTCATAATGTACACCTTTGAAGATACAACTGGTTACGGTACCTGTCAACTGTGCGGCATCCGAAACATCAAAGATGTAAAGGTCTTCCGGGCGCAACACCACATCTACCTGTGCTTGTTCTCCAAATCCTTCATCCACACACTCGAACTCGTGTCCGGCAAAAGTGACGAGCTTATCTTTTATCATCACACCGTTCAATATATTACTTTCACCGATGAAGTCAGCTACAAAGGAGTTGATAGGTTCATTATAGATATCTATCGGTGTGCCGATTTGCTGTATCTTTCCTTCGCTCATCACGACGATAGTATCACTTAAGGTAAGCGCTTCTTCTTGGTCGTGTGTGACGTATATAAAGGTAATGCCCAACTTCTGGTGCATTTCTTTCAGTTCCATCTGCATGTCTTTGCGCATTTTCAGGTCCAATGCGGCAAGCGGTTCATCCAGCAGAAGCACTTCCGGTTCGTTGACAATGGCACGGGCAATGGCTACACGTTGTTGTTGCCCGCCGGAGAGTGAATCAACGTCGCGATATTCATAGTCCGTCATGCCCACCATACGAAGTGCTTGTTTCACTTTCTTTTCGATAGTGGCGGCAGGCATCTTCTTCAGTTTGAGGCCGAAAGCGATATTATTGAATACATTGAGGTGAGGAAAAAGGGCATATTTTTGGAACACTGTATTTACCGGACGTTTGTGCGGTGGTGTCTGCGTGATGTCTTTTCCGGCAATGGTAATTACTCCTTCCGAAGCGGTTTGGAAGCCTGCGATGAGGCGTAACAATGTTGTTTTCCCGCAACCGGATGGTCCCAGTATCGTTACAAACTCGCCCTTACGGACAGATAGATTTACATCGTTCAGTACGGCCTTATCTCCGAAGAACTTCGATACGTGCTCTACACCGATGATGCAGTCGGATTTTTGCATAAGCGTTTCTTACTTTAGAGTCATAAAAAGCGTGGCAAAGGTACATAAATAATTGTACTTTTTTCTTTCTGTTGACCCAAAAAGAGAAAGATGAATATTTTTTTGTCACAAAACTTTTTATCTTTGTAGCCGTTTATATATGGATGTAACATTTACCAATGAAAGCAACTACCACCGTAATATATCTTTTACTTCTCTGGATTGGTTTGACGTGGGGAACATGTCATGCTTATGCAGAGCGCTATAAGATAGCTCTTGTTCATTCTTATGAGGAGGGGCATGTAGATGCGGAAAGAACATACAAACTATTAAATAAAGAACTTCGTGCCCACGGCCTATATTGCGATTTCAGGGAATATTATCTGAATTGCGATGAACTGATGGCTGCCGAAGAGGAAGAACAAGCTTCCCTTTTTATTGATGATTTTACTGCTTGGGGAGCAGATTTAGTGGCTGTGCTCGACGATCAGGCCACTTATTCGCTGATGGCTTGTCATAATTCCAAGCTTCATGATATACCGGTTGTGTTTAGTGGCGTTAACTATCCTAATCTGGAACTGCTTAAACAATATCCTAATGTTACCGGCTACGCTGATATTCCCGATTATCTCAATACAGTACGTATGATTGAACGTGTTATGGGGAAGTCACGCGTATGTGTGATTAACAGGAACATTGTTCTGGATCGGATTATCTGGAAAAATCTTTTGGAACAATTTCAAGGAACCGGGTACGAGATTTTTGATGATGATGTGATTAAACATATTGCCGTGCATAGAACGGTGAAAGATGGTTTATTCTCTGTGTCTGCCGGTATGAAACAGGAGAATGAAAGGTTTGATTCCACTGTCATTGTGAGGATAAATAGTGACTCCTTATCTTTGACTAAATTGGCTTGGACGGGACGTGGTACGCATACCTTGTTTCTTTTTACTAAACGGGATTTTACAACTGTAAATTCTGCCAATTTCTTTCATAATCCTTGTTTTGAAACGATTAATGAGGGTTTTGGATTGCTTGACCATAAGTTAGGCGGATATTTTGCCCCGCTTGAAACTCAGATTAAAGATATGGCACAGGGAATAAGTGAAAGACTTCGTGGAGAGATGCCTGACCAACAAGTGAAGTACTGCGCCAAGCAGTATGTGCTGAATTGGAATACATTGCAACGATATCAGATTCCTGTCGAAAACATTCCCAAAGAGTATACCATTATGTATATTCCTTTTGTGGAACGTTATCGTTACACCTTATTATATAGCTTTATTCTGGCAAGTGTCCTTGTATTGCTTTTTATTGTTTACTTGACTCGTAGTTTATCAGTGGAGCGTAAACGAAAACGTGAGGCGCAGCGAAATTTGCAATATGAACACGAGACTTTGGCGCTTGCTATAGAAGGTGGGGCGACTTATGCCTGGCGTTTGGAAGAAGATGGGGTTATTGGTGATTCACAATTCTATGAATTTATCCATCATCCTCATACACGTATTAGCTTGGAGGAAATTCTCGCATTTGTCCATCCTGACGACCGTAAAGAATTTCAAAAGAATTCTCAAGCTTCGTCTTCAGTTCCCAGCCATAAGGGACAATATCGTTTTAATTTTACCGGAGAATATCAATGGTGGGAAATACGTTATAGTACAGTATTCAATGCGGGTGGAGTAAAGCCTGCAATAACAGGCTTATTGCAGAATGTACAGGATGTGAAAGATCGTGAGGCTGAATTGATACAGGCTCGTAAGTTGGCGGAACATGCTGAATTGAAGCAATCATTCCTGAATAATATGAGCCATGAGATACGTACGCCGCTTAATGCCATTGCTGGGTTCTCTAATATGTTGGTCTATGAACCCGAGTTATCGGAAGAAGAAAAATTAGAGTATGTGGATATCATTAATAACAATACCAAACTATTGTTGAAGTTGGTAGACGATGTACTGGAACTGTCTCGTATCGAATCAGGGGCTATGTCTTTCAATCTTCATCGGGAAAATATTCGTGAAGTATTGGAGAGTATCTATCAGACACACAGTGTGCTTATTCATTCTCCGCTCGAATTTATCAAGGATTTCCCCGAAGAAGATGCTTATGTCTATATAGATTCCATGCGATTGACACAAGTCATTACGAACTTTTTGAATAATGCTAATAAATTTACCCGTGAAGGTTATATCAAATTAGGATATAACTGCCCACAGAATAAACAGGAGATACATATATATGTAGAAGATACCGGAATGGGTATTTCTTCTGATGAATTAAAAATGATTTTCGAGCGTTTCTACAAGCATAATGAGTTTTCGCAAGGAGTAGGGTTGGGGTTGTCCATTTGTATGCTCATTGTGGAGAAGCTAAACGGACGTATCACTGTCGAATCTCAGGAGGGTAAAGGTAGCTGTTTTACAGTTATTTTACCTCGTATTGCATAACCATGCTAAAAAAATTCCTTTAAGTCTTAAAATTTGTAATGAGTATGTAATATGTATATATATTATTTTACTTATCTTTGCAGGTGTTTTGAGAAATATAACATTTTAAGGAACTAATTAAATGGTATTATGTTAAAAAGACTAAGATTCATGCTTGTAGTAATCTCGCTGCTGGTTACTGTAGGTGTAAATGCGCAAACTACTACTGCTGCGATGAGTGGTAAGGTAATTGATGAACAAAATGAGCCTGTGATTGGTGCTACAATCATGGCTGTTCATGAACCGTCAGGAACTTCGTATGGAGCTATCACTAACGTTGATGGTCGATATACGATTCAAGGTATGCGTACGGGAGGACCGTACAAAGTACAAGTGTCGTATGTAGGTTATCAGACTTCTGTATTCAAAGGTATTATTCTTGAGCTTGGTAATACCTATACGCAGAATGTTACATTACATCCAAGCTCTGAGTTATTGGATGAAGTTCTTGTAGTTGCTGATGCTAAAACAAAAACAGGTGCGGCAAAGAACTTTTCGCTTGAAAACATTGAAAATACTCCAACTGTAAGCCGTGACATTTATGACATTGTGAAGAACAGTCCTTTGGTTACAGCTTCCAAGGTGGGAGGTATTACCTTTGTCGGTTCTAATAACCGTTACAACAGTTTCCAAATAGACGGTACGGTTGCCAACGATGTATTCGGACTATCTGCCGGTGGAACGAATGGTGCCCAAACAGGTGCCAATCCTATTTCTATGGATGCAATTCAAGAAATACAGGTTGTAGTTGCTCCCTATGATGTACGCCAAAGTGGATTTACAGGTGGTGGAATCAATGCTATCACAAAACAGGGTACAAATGAAACTCATGGCTCGGCTTATACTTATTTCAATAACCAGAATATGTATGGAAAATACAGTGCTATTCGCGATTATGTTAAATCTCCGATGTCTCAACAGTTCGATCGTACGTATGGTGGTACGCTTGGTGGAGCTATCGTTAAGAACAAATTGTTCTACTTTGTAAGTGCGGAAGGACAGAAAAATAGTTATCCTTCCAGTATTTATCCTGGATACACTACTAACTACATAACGAGTGCTACTGCTAAGCAGATTGTTGATCAGTACTCTAAAATCACAGGTAAGTCTGATGCTTATAATCAGCGTGACATTGAACAGAAGTCATTTGGTTTGCTGGCTCGTTTGGACTGGAATATCAATGACAATCATAAGTTGGCTGTACGTTTCCAACACAATAACTCTTACAAGGATGTATATGGTGCTAATTCCACTACTTATTATTTTGAGAATAGCGGTTACCGCATGAATAATAAGACTAATTCCATTGTAGCTGAATTGAACTCTCGTTTGGGTGACAAGATGTATAATGAATTCCGTGCATCAGGTACTTTTGTACGCGATTTTCGTGATACAGATTATTTAGGTCCGAACCTTCAGATTAAAAATGTATTGGCCGCTGATGGTAAAACTAAAATAACTGTGAATATAGGGACGGAATTCTCCTCTGGTGCTAATAAATTAGACCAAGATGTATATAGCTTTGAAGATAACCTTTCATGGTATTTGGGTGATCATACGTTGACTTTCGGTACGCACAATGAAATTTATCGTATCAGTAATTTGTTTATCCAGGCATCCGAAGGAGCATGGTATTATAATTCATTGGATTTGTTTATGCAAGACAAACCCTATCAGTTTACTTATAAATACAGTGACCCCGAACTTACAGGTGGTGATTTGAAGTATGCTCCTGTGATGAAAGCCGGTCAGTTCGGATTTTATGCTCAGGATAAGTGGATTGTGTCTCGTAATTTCAACTTTACTTATGGTATTCGTTTTGATATACCTTTGCTGTTTAATAAACCCACCGTTAATCCGGCTTTCAATACTTTTGCCGCAGAACGTAACATGGGTGTGGAAGTGGGTGAAACTCCGAGTACCAAACTAATGGTTTCGCCTCGTGTTGGTTTCAGCTGGTATACTGATGACAGTCATCGCACTTTGTTCCGTGGTGGTGTAGGTATCTTTACGGGACGTGTACCTTTTGTATGGCTTAGCAACTCTTTCAACAACACGGCTATGGAGCAGAAAGGAACTACTATCGCTCCTAAGGATGCTGATAAGAACTATACTAACGGTGCTCCAACTTTGACTGAATATCATGAAAACCCGAAGGCGGCTGCAACGACAAATGCCAAGCAAGATATCGTAACTACTTCAAAGAATTTCAAGTATCCTCAAGTATTGCGTGCTAATCTGGCTTATGAGCAATTTTTACCTGGTAATGTGAGAATGACCCTTGAGGGAGTTTACTCAAAGACTATGAATAATGTATTTTTTGAAAACCTAGCATTGGTTGAGAATGGACAAGTTTATGCTGTTCCTGGTGTAGAAGCTTCTACTTCTCCTTATTATAAGGCTCAAGCGGGTGATTATTTTTCTATCATTAATTTAAAGAATACGAATAAAGGATATAGTTACGCTCTATCTGCATTATTGGAAAAACACTTTGGATTCGGTCTTGATATGTCGGCGTCGTACACCTTCGGACATTCCAAGTCTGTGAATGACGGAACTTCTTCCGTGGCGTATTCCAACTGGAAGTACAATTATTCACATGACACTAATAGTGGTAATGAACTCAGCTTCTCTAAGTTTGATATACCTCATCGTGTAATGGTTCAGGCTGCTTATACAACTCCGAAGTATTGGAATAACTGGATGAGTACCTCTATTTCTGTTATCTACAATGCTTTCTCGGGAAGCCGCTATAGTTTGACAATGAATGAGAAGTCTGATTTCAACGGTGATGGATTTAGCGGTAACTCTTTATTATATATTCCAACAGAAAGTGAACTCGCCAAGATGAACTTTGTAGATGAATATAATAAGACGGAACTTGTAAGAACTGCAGAAGAAGGCCGTCAGGCTTTTGCACAGTGGATTGAGAATGATGATTATGCTAAGAACCATCGTGGACAATATGCCGTAAGGAACTCTAATCTCAGCAACTGGGAACATGAAATTAATCTCCATTTGGCTCAGACTATTTATAATCCTAAAGGATTGGGTAAACTGGAATTCACGTTTGATATTATCAACTTTGCCAATATGCTTAATAAAAAGTGGGGTGTAAATTATAGTTCTGCATATAATCTTTCACCGCTTACAGTAGCATCCTTGACTACTGATAATAATGGTCAGAAGACTCCTACTTATTATTTCAATAATGCGAAGATTACTAAGAATGATACAGCTTCACGTTGGCATGCGCAGGTGGGTATCCGCTTGACTTTCTAATGTGGAACTAAGATTTATTTAATGTGCTTAAAAATGAGGGCTGCTTCAAAATACCGGAGTAGCCCTCAGTCTTTTATATTCCTTTATTCATGCTAGCCAGAAGCAAAAGAAATATAAATAGGTTTTAGTATTTCACCGTAAACACTACCGGATTGTGATCACTACATAAATCCAAATCAGGAGAGTAATAGTTTATACAGTCAAGTTCAGGGGAATGGAAAGCATAATCAATTCGGAATAACTTCTTTCCGTAACGGTAAGTGTACATATAGCCACAACCTCCGGTTTTGAAACCATCTTGTAGGATTTCCGATAATTGATAGTAAGTATAAGAAGACGGTAAAGAGTTGAAGTCACCGCATACTAATACGGGATAGGGACTGCCTATGGCACGATGGCAGATACTATCGGTTTGGGAAGCACGTTTCACAAAGTTATCATGTAAAGTTTCGGCAGCATCTTGCATGGCTTGGGCTTCACGACGAGTATCATCAGTGGCAAGTTCGCGTTGCCATTTCTTACGATTTTGACTGACACTGGTCGTTTGCAGATGATTGTTAAGGAGACGGATAGTATCCATTCCTAAAACAATGTCGCATGTCATACTACAATTGGCACTATGCGGATAGGTGATAAAACGCTCGTTCATCAAAGGAAAACGGCTGAATACAGCGATTGGGAGAACGCCACGAATAGAATCTCCAGTGGGTATGGAGGCATACTTCCAGTGGGAGAGTACACGGCGCAAACTGTCTACGGAAAAATATTTATTATCACCGAACTCTTGGAAGCAAAGTACATCAACATGCTTCTCCTGCATGTATTTAGCCATTTCTTTACAGGAATAACCGGTTATTTCGTTGCCGAAACTATGTACGTTGTAGGTAGCGACTGTCAGATAACCGTTAGGCTGATTGCTTTTAGCCAAAGCTTCTGCGGGTATTTCATGGGTTGAGTTAAA
>ULTJ01041071.1_pt1 | contig 17748 bp, 19 predicted proteins | sample 1957491 | NCBI WGS metagenome assembly ULTJ01 (sample SAMEA4835731, study PRJEB28245) | human gut metagenome | biome: gut microbiome; material: fecal sample | place: Denmark | collected 2008 | reverse complement strand
CCCGATAGCGAGGTGGCCAACCTCAATGCCGCCATGGCCTCCATGGCAAGCGGCGACTTCCCGAAGGCCGGTACTTATCTAAATCGTGCCGGCTCAACTCCCGAGGCTGAATACGCCCGGGGAATTCTCCTCGCCTTGCAAGGAGATTATCCCGGTGCTTTGGAAAATCTACGTCGGGCCGACGACAGTGGATATCCTCAAGCCAGTGAGGCAATAGTCCAAATCCGCTCTATTGAAAATGATAAAGGCACCGTAACTTTCCTGAACTACATGCCGAAGGATTAACATGTATTACGTGAAGAACCCCAAAATATACTAATTAAATTTTTTTATCATGAGTAAATTATCAAAGATTGCGACCATTGTCGCATTTTTGGGTCTGTTCGCATCCTGTTCTGCTGACAACCCGATCATAGAAAGTAAAAATAATGACAACGATGTCGTGCAGGAAAACCGGACAGTTTACGTGAAAGTCGCTGTTCACGGCAAAAACGCTACCGGTACCCGTTCTGCCGATAAAGATGGAAATCCTGTTGCAGAAGATGATTTTCAGAATGGACAAGGAAAAGAATCAGAAGTCTCCACTATCTACTTTGTGTTTTATGATGATGAGGGCAACATTGTGGGTAATATCGTGAATGTGGATCTCAGTGGCAATAAAGGCAGTGGAACCCCCACATCAAGCGTGGAAACATTCTTCGAGAACACGGTAACCGTATCCCTATTGAAAGGCCAGAACAAACCTACAAAAGTGATGTGTTACGTCAATCCGATTTCATTGAATGACATTCAGAAGCCACTGAATATCATTCAGACCGTCACGAGGAACAGAGTGAAGAGTGACGAAGGATTGTTCCCTATGAGTAACTCAGTATATTATCCGGACACAAAATCCACTACAATGCCTGAGGTAGCCGTTAGTGTAAGCGGTAAGGTTTATGAAACCCAAAAAGAGGCAGACGAAGCTACAGCCGGAGTGGATATTTATGTCGAACGTCGTGCAGTACGTATGACCTTCAAACTAAAAGATAATATTTATACCGGTACCACAATCAATCAGAAATATACTTCAGCGACTGGTACCATCAGAGATAACTCCAGTTATGATTTGACTTTTAACATTGACGGTTGGGATGTAAATGCCCAGACAAAAGAGACCTATATGGTTAAATCGTTCAGGCAACCTGATGTCACACCAGGAACAATTCGCGCTAATGATTTCAATTATAAAGATGCGGACGATATTATCAATAAACAGAATGGTGACTGGCAATGGAACAATAGCGAATATCACCGCTCATATTGGGCTGTTTCACCGGCATATTTTGTTAAATATTATCCCGAAGTGTCATCTGATGTAACTGGAAATGAGAACCTTGATTATATCAGGCCTGACGGATATCAATGGAAAACCGTTCTTAACGGATCGGCTCCCCAGTATTACAGGGAGGCGACTGTCGGTAGCAATGCCCTGAATTCGGGAAATCCTGCGGCAGCCGTTGCTTCCATTGTCCTCAAAGGACATTATACGATAAATAATAAAACGATAGACTTCTATACCTTTCAGAAGGATGCTGACGGCAAGTTTTTCGTCTTCCCCAAACTATCGGCTGATGCTGATAATGGTATGACGATGATGGATCGATTTATGGAGCTCCAGAGTGTACTGTACAAAAAAGAAGATGATAAATTTATAAGGCTTACTAAAGACGATCTTAACGGCACCAAATATCCTGAAATCATCATTGAGCATCCTAAAAAAACAGTTTTGGCAGCTGATCCCACAGTTGAGGGGGCAACAGATATGAAAGTGGCTTCCAGACATCAGACTCTTCAACTCACGGGAGTTCCCACAGATGAACTTTATTATGCCAGCGGTAGCGGATATAGCCTGATTAATGATGATGCTAGCTTGAAAAAAGTCAATCTTGCTCTAATCCAGCAGTTGGGTTTTGCTAGTTTCTACAATAAGGGACAAGCCTATTTCAACATACCGATAAAGCATTTGGGATGGTATAGAAGTGAAAACAAACAAAAAACGCTACCAAAAATCGACTGGAGTATAGTTCGTGTGGGTGATTTCGGAATGGTACGTAACCATGCCTATAATATCGAAGTGGAATCCATAGAGGGTCTGGGTACTGGTATTGGAAATCCCGGCGATCCTATTATTCCACCCTCAGAGACGAAGGATTACTATGTAAAATACAGGGTGAATATTTTGAAATGGGCCATGGTTCCCAAGCAAACGGTTAATTTGTAATATTCCCACCCTATTTTCCGGCCATAGCCGAAAGATGATTTTATAGAGTCGAGGGGAAGAAATATCCCCTCGGTTCACTATTAAGATTCGAGACACAATGAAACATATCCTTATAAAAATGAGATTTAGGGTGTTAGCTCTCGTGCTATCTATCCTTGCGGCTTCGTGTAGCGTGATTTATGACGATGACCTGAGACCTTGCCGCAATAACGTGAAAGTTCGTTTCGTGTATGATCTCAACATGGACTTCCGTGATATATTCAGCGAGAATGTTCGTTCGGTGGATGTCTGGGCCTTTGATTGTGACGGTTCTCTGGCATGGCACGATTCACGTGAGGGAGAATCTCTGTCCGGAACCGACTTCTTCCTTCCGGCAGATGTGGCACCGGGAAAGTATGATTTTGTGTCATGGTGTGGGTTGGGTGACAATAACGGATACGAGCTGAACAATTACCTGCCTGCCACGAAAGAGGAACTATACATGATGTTGACAACCACCCTTGAGGGAAATAGGCACGTCAGTTCATCTCCTCTTCCTTTGATTTTCAATGGCAATCTAAGTTCTGTCATGGTCGAGAGCGCTTCGACTACCGATATTGAACAAGAGATTACCATATCGCTCGTGGAAGACACCAAAAACATCAGCGTATCACTTTCGGGACCGACAGTCGGGAGTCCGGAAGAATTTTCGATTTTCATCACCGACAATAACCGACGTCTCGGTTACGACAATATACCTTCGGAAGCGGTTACTTACCGGCATTGGACGTATGGTACGAACACACACGGTTCAGGCGTATATTATAAGATTGCCACTTCCAGGCTTATGGCTGATTCCAATGCACGTCTGGTGGTTGTCGATAATAGCGATAACCGGCAGATAATAGATATCCGACTTGTAGACTACCTGTTGAAAATAAAAGACAATTATTCCATGAAGATGGACGACCAGGAGTTTCTTGACAGGGAAAACAACTACTCATTGCAATTAACTCTTGACAATAACGGTTCTTTCGACTTTAACAGTATCATCTATATCAACGGTTGGGTAGTGGTTCCGACACAAGTGGAAAACCCTCAATAATAAATATAACAATGAAAGTTACTTCTGAAAAACGACATAAGACAGTTGCGAAAATCTGTATAGCATTGTTTCTGTTTACCACCGCATTTACAGGTTGTAGCCATGACTGCAACGAGTTCGAACCTTCTGCCGGAGACAATGATTACATTACTCTCCGCCTGACTATACCCTTTTCGACAGTCACCACTCGTACCGGCAACCAGAAATACGAGGAGGTCGATAGTACTTTTCCCAGTTTCGAGGATTTTATCAACCCGAACGATATCGGGATATTCTTTTTTCTCGGTGAGGAAAACGATGCTCCACTTGTTGGTAAATGGGCACTCCTAGCGAAAGAGTCGAAAGATCCGAATACCAGTATGACCGGATATGGTTCACACTATGTGATTACACTCAAAATGACCCGTGAAGACCTCTATAAAGCCAAACCAGACATAAACATAGGTCCAAACTCACTTGATGTGGTCAAATTCAGGGTCGTGACTTTAGCTAACGAAAAAATCAAGAAAACAGAAGAAAATGATTATTCGAACTATGACAAATACAAAACATACAAAGCGTTAATCGATGCGGCCTATACACAAACCCTGTCACTCGGTACTTCATTTTACAGTATTCAAAATGGACAGTTCGTTAGTTCTATACCTATGTTTGGAACGTGTCTATTCGAAATTAAAGCCAACGAACTATACTATACACGTCCCGATGAAGTCATTGATTTGGGAGATATCTACATGCTCAGATGTTTGGTTAAAGTCCGCCTGGTGGACAATACCGTAAAGAATGCCCAAGGATATCCCAAAATTTCCTGCGAAAAAAAAATAACAGGCAAGGATGGGGGGCTGAATTATATATATAGACGGGCCTACAATCTTCCCTTAGATGCCATCAATTATCAAAATGGGTTCCAGGTGGATAACATCCATCTATGTAATATGCCTAACTTCATCTATGCAAGCTATGTAGGTAATATCACAAATACGGGTAAGGAAATATACTCCAGCTACTGCCCCGAACAGTTGGTCGAGACTTACCAGGGGTCGCAGTTCCCGCATTTTAGCTTCTCTTATCAAATGTCGGAAGGTGGGACCTGGGAGACAAAAAACATCGACCTGACGGGCACTGCACTTCCTAACGGTGGTTTCGGATTAATCAGGAATCATATATATACGGTGGAGGTGACGAATGAAACTACCACACGTTCGGGAAAGAGCGACAGTATCCATGTAACGCTCTCGGACCAAGTCCTGTGAAATATCAAAGTAGTTCTACCTTTAAGTAGCTAAAAGTTGATTATTGCACAAATAATAGGGGGTACGGAAGTTACTTTAGAAGATTGGAATGAACTTACTTTATTAAAATTATCCTTTGTCAGGTCATTTTAGGTATAGATTACGTAGTTTTTCGTCATAGAACGTAATTACCTATATAACAAATAGATAAGGTGTTTTTTAAACGTTCGAATAAAAAACACCTTTTTTTTCCTTTAATATAATAGGAGAAAAACCGATGAAAAGAATAAATATTAATTTGAAATAAAGGAGTATATTAACATTTAATAATCAACATGTTAGTATCATTATTTTCTATTCATCAAAATATTTTTTATCAAACATTTTGCCAGTATAAAAATCACCCTTATCTTTGCGCATATCAAACGAACGTTTAAAAAACACCTTTTTGTTTTCAATCCGTTCGTTTTCAGATAGATACAATCTTAAAATTACATTTCGGTTTGAAAGAGAAAAAATGTCTCGTTCAAACCGCGAAGCGTACTCAGACCTCAGGTTCCCATTCTAAAAGGAATTTCATAAGTGATTGAAAATCAAAAATATTGGTTTGCTGCCCGCACACGTGACAAGCAAGAATTCGCTATCCGCAAAATTCTGGAAAGACTTAAAACGGAAGAAGATGTAGACCTGGAATTCTATCTTCCTACAAGAACGGTAGTCACCCAACTGAAATATCGCAGAAAGAAAAGTGAAGTCCCCGTTGTCCGGAACTTGATATTTATCCGTGCCACCAAAAAGACCGCATGTGATATTCCCAACATCTACGGAGTCTCCATTTTCTACATGCGCGACCTTTCTACCCGCACCATGCTGGTTGTCCCGGACAAGCAGATGGAAGACTTCATGTTCGTCATGGACCTGCGTCCCGATGGTGTCAGTTTCGACAACGAAACACTTGTAGTGGGGCATAAAGTCAGGGTTGTCAAAGGCGATTTCTGTGGTATCGAGGGGGAAATCACCACCCAGGCCAATAAAACATACGTGGTCATCCGTATCAAGGATATCCTGACCGCCACCATCAAAGTCCCCAAATCCTACTTGAAGATAATAAAGTAACATAAGCAACATTTTAATCATCTCATATTCACATTCAATGAATAATCTACTTTCCCGTACTCATGAGCTCCAGCGATTGGCTCATGAGTTGATGTATCTTGGCATGGATGGTGAACCCATCTACTCGGATGACTTTTGCCGGTTGAACAAGGAAGTCCTCGTCAAATCCGACTCCCTGTTTCCGGAAAAAGGCTCTGACAGCGTTGAAGAAGCCAATTTATGTCTTGCCCTTTTGATGGGCTACAACGCGACAATTTACGACTATGGTGACAAGGAGCGGAAAAAGCAGGCGGTTCTGGATCGTATCTGTGACATTTTGGAACAACTTCCCCCTTCCTTGCTGAAAGTCCGCCTGTTGTCTTATTGCTACGGTGAAGTCTATGAAGAGACAATGCTCCAAGAAGCCCGTTCAATCATAGAGGACTGGAAGAAGAATCCCCTTACCCCGGAACAGACGGAAATCATCGAAGAATTGCAGAATATCGAAGATAACCAGTATCCATTTGAAATTCTCGAAGACTGAACTATCCATCCTTTAAAATCAAGTATCGTTGTTCATCCTGTATCTTATACTTGCCTTTATAATATCAGTATTTATCGCCCGCATGCTTATTCCCCGCATCCTGCTCATCTCGATGCGTAAAAAGCTTTTCGATATCCCTGATTCGCGCAAGGTGCATAAGAAAGCCATTCCCCGGCTGGGTGGTGTTTCTTTCTTCCCCACGGTACTGTTCACCTTTTGCTTTATCTATGCGATAAGACTGTTGAGAGGTGATGGGGTGGCTTCCGTATATGCCGGTTACCTGCTCCCCGAACTATTACTTTTTGCTTGCGGAATGACTTTGCTCTATCTTACCGGTATTGCCGATGACCTGGTGGGAGTGCGTTATCGCCAGAAATTTATCATACAGATAATCTGCGCCTCCTTCTTCCCGCTTTCCGGCCTGTGGATTAACGATTTGTACGGCTTGTTCGGCATCCATGCGTTGAGCCCATACACCGGTATGCCGTTCACCGTTCTCGCCGTGGTTTTCATAACAAACGCCATCAACCTGATAGATGGCATTGACGGGCTTGCTTCGGGACTGAGCAGTGTTGCCCTGCTCATCTTTACCTTCCTCTTCATAGACAAGGGTTTGTGGAGTTATGCCATGCTTTCCGTCGCCACTTTCGGTGTCCTCGTCCCGTTCTTCTATTACAACGTGTTCGGCAGTGCCGAGCGTTCACGGAAGATTTTTATGGGAGATACCGGTAGCCTGACCTTAGGTTATACGTTGAGTTTCCTTGCCATCAAATATAGCCAAGTCAATCCGGATGTCATCTCTTATACCGAAGGCGCTTTCGTCATAGCCTTCAGCACTTTGATTATTCCGGCCTTCGATGTTATCCGTGTGGTCCTGGTCCGTATCCGTGAAGGCAAGAGCCCTTTTGAACCGGACAAGAACCACATTCATCATAAACTGCTTTCTATCGGACTCTCTCCCCGGAAAGCCATGCTCAGCCTATTGTGCATGTCATGCGCATTCAGTGCGGTCAACATCTTGTTGATGCCATATATTAATAACACGGTGATGCTGGTTGCAGACATTGTGATATGGGTGGGACTGAATTTATGGTGGGATTATTTACGGGACAATCGCCTGAAAAAAAGCAGCATTCAATGAACATCCGCATATTCAGCCACCGCATTGAAACAAGGGCAGGGCTTCTGCGGATTTAAATCATGATGCCCCACGACCAGGGCTGCGGGAAACAGGAGTTTCAGTTCGCGGATAAGCGCCAACAGACTGCCCCGTTGCAACAAGGTACGGGTATCTTTGGGATATCCGCAAGCGTCGAGTCCTCCTTCATAACAGATGCCTACGCTATGTGAGTTGTGATTGCGGCAATGCGCTCCCGGTTTCTCCAGCGGACGTCCCCGGTGGATGTCACCATCCCGGGTAATGTAGAAATGATAACCTATATCTTGAAATCTACGGTGGTTGATATGGTCGCGACGGCACTGTTCAAAATCAAAGCTCTGCCCCTCACGGGTAGCAGAGCAATGAAGAATGATAAGGGTAATGGTTCTCATCGGCCCATGCAAGAGCTGATGCCGAATACTCCGGCCAGGCTGGTAGCCACGGCCACGATAACTTTGAGCACAATGCTCCATACTGATTTTGATTTTGTTCCCATAATGTTATTTACTATTTGACAATTTACTATTTACTATTTACTATTTGATAGACTTATTTATTTACAATTTTACAATTTACGATTTATTATTTGATGGTCTGTGAAGTGCGGAAAGGAATGCACGTTTATATAGCGCAGCCAAATCGTAAATCGTAAATTGTCAAATCGTAAATGATTTTATCCCAGCGGGTTTTCGTTCTGGTCTTCACCGCCGCCCGAGGAGCTGCCACCACCGTTTGCGTCACCCTCTACCGTGTATTGGGACGCTTCTTTCAGTGTGGCTTCCAAGTTGATTTGGGCATTACTCAACTCACCTGTGGCACGGGCGCGCAGTTTGACGCCTTTCACATTATCCGCCACGGTGAGCATCTTGGCAGATGTGGCGCCTTTCTTGCTCACAATGCCCACTGAGAAGATAGCGAGATCATCCAACTTTACGTTCTTGCCGTCCAGTATCAACTCCTTGATGCAGGAAATCATATCGGCAAGTACCCCTTTGATGACACCGGGTGAGAAAGGGGTGTTATGCTTCGACATGTGTTTCGACAGCATTTCCGTGTCAAATGTTTCGTTAATCACCGGGCGGGCATACCAAAGACCGTTGCATTGGTTTTTCTCGCCTACAATCTGAACTTTTTTGTAAGTAATCATACTTCTAAAGTTTTAAATTAATAATTGGCTCAAGTTTCGCAAACTCAACTTTTACAGTTGACAAGGGGACAAGGAACAAGTTGGCAAAGAAAGAATGTCAGTTGAACAATGGGAATAGGATGCGTGAAAATCGTTTTCGAGACTTTCTCCCTTGTCAACTCGTCTACTGATACCTTGTTAACTTATTAGTTGAGCTTGCGAAACTTAAATAATTAGTTTTACTCGGTCGGGAAGTTTTATGTTCCCTTGACCGAAACAAAGATACGATGCGCCAAAATGGAAAAATAGGTAAAGATGGATAAGGCTAGATTCCGGTAGGTTATAGTTGATTAAAACCAATGTTTTGTATGGATGTTTCACTCATTTTCAGTAACTTTACATCAGATAAAGAAATAAGATAAGTGAAGTTATGGAAAATTTCGTCATTCGTGCTTATGGGCGTACGGAGCTTGCCCAGTGTTACTTTCCTGCGCTTAATTCGCAGGTAGCTTATAGGAAATTGCAGAGTTGGATTGATTATTGCCCCCATCTGCGAGAACGGCTCAACGCATTGTGTTGCAACTCGCAGAGCCGTATGTTCTTGCCAGTTCAGGTGAGGATGATAGTAGAAGCGTTGGGAGAGCCTTGAAGCGCCGATAACCGGAAGATGATGATTGACGGATGCCATGATGATGTTTAGACAACCCATCATCATCTTTAGATGGCCAATCATCATCTTTTCGCAGTCAACCCCCTTATGCTCCGGTCACCGGCGGTTTCGCCGTAAATCGTGCCGTAGCGCATTGGTTACGATAAATTTCATCGCCTTTCAACTCCACGACCCGATATCCCCGCTGACTGGCGGTTCTCACCAACTCGAACCCCGCCTGCTTCATGGCGATACCAATTTTGGTGGGACTGAGCATTTGTTTGATGCCTCCACTGATTTGGTTCAGGATGTAGGCCGTGGTGACAAAGATACATTCTTCGCCCGGCATGGGACGGCGGAAACGCGTGAGGATAAGTTCCTGCTCCAGGTTGGGGACTTCAAAGTCTACGTTATGAGCATTGACGGCATTCACCTCCCCGGCATCGAACCAATAGTGAAAGCCCTCTTGCCAAAGAGCGTAAGCCTGTGCGTAGACCTCGTCGTAATCAACGGGATGCGTATAGGGGTCGTCGATGCTTTCCACCTCAAAAGGCAACCATCGACGGTTTCCGGTGGGGTCTGAGAGAAAATGGATATTATTGCTGGTACCGCAGAAACTCGCGATATGGGGACGGTGCTCTTTGTAGTGCCCGTAAGCTTCCCGTTCGTTCACGTTTTTCATGGTTACCATGGCTTTGAGTTGGTTCAACTCCGCCGGACGCATCTCATCTATCTCCTCCAGGCAGATGATGGCAAACTCGGTAAGAGTGAACATATCATCTTTGGTGATACGGTTATTATTGGATTTTATATAAAAATATTGTTGCAGTTCTGCCGGCAGCAGGTTATTGAACCAAGTGGTTTTATAACTTCCTTGCGGCCCGATGAGAACCAGGATTTCATGATTTACCACTTGCGTGTCAAACAAGGATGCGGTGATACCTACAAACCATTTTTTGAAGTATTCCGCAAACATGGTCGAATCCCCCTTGACATGCACCGTGGACGCCAATCGTTTGATGTAGTCTATAGTATGGTCCCAAGGTTTCAGCTTATTGAAATGTTCGATGAAAGGATTGAAGAGTGTGACATATTCGGAACTCAGCACATTTCGGATATCACCGATGCGTGCCGCTTTCGCATTCTTGCTCATCCTGCACCACAGGGAATTGACGAAACGATCGTCTATTTCCACATATTGGCAGCCATGCCTTTCGTCACCGGATTTCAGCACCTCACACTTCCCGGTGATGATGTTATGTCTGAATTTCGCTTGGGTGGCAAGAAACGCTTCTATCTCCTCCACGGTGGCAAAATTATCGTTCCCGGCAGCGTCCTTATCCTTCTTCCGGTAAGACAGTTTCCGGGTGCCATGCTCATCCGTATTGAGGTAACACGAACGGAAAATGGAAACAATATCCCCGTCATAATCAGTGAACTGATTGGTGGCCCATTCCGTCGCCGCATTCCGGGGTACTCCGTACGCGTTGAGCAAATAGCCCATCCGCATGATATATTCGTTGCGGGAATGTTCGGTATAAACGATATTCTCCCGGTCCAGCTCTTCAGTAGCCTTATCCACGGCTCTTTGCAGCCGTTTATGAGAGTATTCCTTCGGAGATATTTTGCGAGGTACGGTGGTGATCCGGGGTTGCATCCGGAAAGGAACAGCTTCAGGATTGAAGAACACGTCAGGGTCATGAGCAAGTCCACACAAGCGGGTAACATTCTTGCATTTCAAGTCGCATTCGTAATCGAGCAGGCGGGAATAGTACAGATTGGTTTCTTCAAAAACACGGGCATAAAGTTTCAAGTTTCCTTTGGAATTATCACTGATAGAATCCGTAAGGAAAATCACCCGGATACCGCTACCGCTGATAGTGCGGTAGGAGAGGAGTGTATGAGGATCCTCCTGGATACTTTGCAGCATCGCTTCTATCCGGTCGGTGGGCACATGATCCAAGTCAGCCATGGAAAGTCCGGTCCATCCGGCAATATTCTCCCGCCGTTTTCCGCCCTCAAAGCGTACGGCTATGGCGAAACAGGGACATGCCGCCTTTTCCTTGGTAGCAGCGTCAGTGAGTCCTTGCTGTGCATAGTAGCGGTGTTTTTCGGTATGTTCGCATACCAGTGTGTCGTTTTTAATGAGTTCAACCACTTGCCGGATAGTAGTTTCTGTGGGTTGCATGTCTGAATAGCCTTTGAAAAGGCTGATTAAAATTTCTTTCATCGAATTGTTTTTATTGCTGTTAAAAAATGATGCCGCGAAGTTTATGAATATCAGGCATACCGCCAAAAAGAGATAACTGACATGTGAGTTACGGAAATATGAACTATTAACACTATTTATATTCCTTAACGCTCCACATGCTGTTTTTATTAATTTCAATAATTTTTTTATTATGAATCAAACAGTAAAAATTGCCCTTCATACAAAGTTGGGTGATTTCCTGGAATCGCTGCGTTGCAGTATTCCTGTGGACGGTAAACGTCTTCCCATCCAGGAAGTCTGCCGCCGTGCGTCAATGAGTGTGTCCACCTACGAACGTGTAAAAAGGGCACTAGTTTAAACCTGAATCAGTATTACGCTGTTTTCCGCATCTACACAGGAGTGTACATTGTACATCCCGATGAATACAACAGCTTGATATGCAGGTTTATATCTTGCATGGAACAAGATTGGGAAACGCATTGATGATGTACCGATGACACCTTTGGCACGCGTTTTTCCAACTTTCTATACTATATACATGTATTCAACGAATCAACACTTGATATACTGTTTTTTTCGTATACGTATAAAAAGTTATAAAAGAGGGTGACAAAGGTGTCATCTTCGCCTAATAAAACTATAGAAACAAAAATCATACTTATGAATAGAAAAGACGAACTTAAACAACAAATTCTGGCCTTGACCAAGGAATATTATATGGAAGCCCATGAGCAAAAGTCCCCCTTTGAACCCGGCAAGACTTTTGTAAATTATGGTGGCCGTTATTTTAATGAGAATGAACTTGTTAACTTGGTAGATTCTTCCTTGGATTTCTGGCTGACAGCCGGACCATGGGCGCATAAATTCGAGAAGAGTTTTGCGGCATGGCTGGGAGTGAAATATTGCTCATTGACAAATTCCGGTTCTTCTGCCAACCTACTGGCCTTTTCAGCATTGACTTCCCCCTTGTTGGGTGAACGGCGCATCAAGCGTGGCGATGAAGTAATCACGGTAGCCTGCGGTTTTCCCACAACCGTAACCCCTTGTATTCAGTACGGAGCTGTTCCGGTGTTCGTTGATGTCACTGTTCCCGAATATAATATTGATGTGACACAACTGGAAGCCGCTTATTCTTCCAAGACAAAGGCGGTGATGATTGCACACTCCTTGGGCAATCCTTTCAACCTGGAAGCGGTAAAGGCTTTTTGCGATCAACATAATCTTTGGTTGGTAGAAGACAACTGCGATGCTTTAGGCTCTACCTATACCATCAATGGGGAAGAAAGGAAGGCTGGTACAATAGGCGACATTGGCACGAGCAGTTTTTATCCTCCACACCATATCACTATGGGTGAAGGCGGTGCCGTATATACAAATAACCCCCAACTGCATAAGATTGTAAATTCATTCCGCGACTGGGGACGTGACTGCTGGTGTGTAGGCGGTGTAGACAATACTTGTGGTTGCCGCTTCACCAAGCAATTTGGCGAACTTCCTTTAGGTTATGACCATAAATACGTTTATTCCCATTTCGGCTACAACCTGAAGGTGACAGATATGCAGGCTGCCATCGGCTGTGCCCAATTGGAAAAGCTGGATGATATTGTGGAGGCACGCCGTAAGAATTTCGCATATTTGAAGCAAGGGCTTGAAGGGACAAAAGGATTGATACTTCCCGAAGCTCAGAAAAATTCCAATCCCAGTTGGTTCGGGTTTCTTATTTCCGTAAGACCTGATGCTGGGTTTACCCGTAATGACCTGGCGCAGTATCTTGAGAGTAAGAAGATACAGACCCGTAATCTCTTTGCCGGTAACCTGCTGAAGCATCCCGCCTTTGATGAGATGCGCCGTTCGGGCGAAGGATTCCGTGTGGTCGGCAAGTTAGAAGGTACAGATTTCATTATGAATAACACACTTTGGATTGGTGTCTATCCGGGCATGACGCGGGAGATGCTTGACCACATGATAAGCACAATCAAAGAATTTATTTCCAGCCATTAACATCATGAAAGCAGTGATTTTAGCCGGCGGTTTTGGTACTCGTCTGAGCGAAGCCACCAACCTTATCCCCAAACCTATGGTAGAGATAGGCGGCAAGCCTATCCTTTGGCACATCATGAAGACATACAGCCATTACGGCATCAAGGAGTTCATTATCTGTTGCGGTTATAAACAGTATGTCATCAAGGAGTATTTTGCCAACTATTTCCGTCACAACAGTGACATGACCGTTGACTTGTCCAACAATACGACCACGATACTCGACAATCATTCGGAGGACTGGCGTGTGACTATGGTCGATACGGGATTGAACACCCAGACAGGCGGACGCATCAAACGGGTTCAGAAATACATTGGCAACGAACGTTTCCTGCTGACATACGGTGACGGCGTGGCGGACTTGAACATTGCTGATACGATTGCCGTACATGAAACTTCCGGTGCTCTCCTTTCGCTTACCGCTTACAAACCCGGCGGTAAGTTCGGCGCTCTCCAGATAGACCTGAATACGGACCAGGTGCTTTCCTTCCAGGAGAAACCCGATGGTGACCGTAATTGGATTAATGCCGGCTATTTCGTCTGCGAACCGGAAGTGTTCGATTATATTCCGGGAAATGACGATACGGTCATCTTTGAGCGTATTCCCTTGGAGCGGATAGCCAAAGACGGCAAGATGCATGCCTATCGCCATACCGGCTTCTGGAAACCGATGGATACACTTCGTGACAATACGGAGTTGAACGAAATGTGGGAGAAGGGACAGGCCCCTTGGAAAGTCTGGTAATGAACTGCTGAAAATCCTTAAAACATTTGTCGGTTACAGATAAAATGTATTCCTTTGCTACATAAAAATAAGGAGGATAGCCATGAAAGTTTCAGAACCTGCAGTTGCATACAATACTCCCTATCTTCAAGGTTTGAAGAATAGGCTGATTGCTTCCATCGACAGCACTACCGATGAAGGGAAGTTGCAGGAATGTCTTGAACTCCTGCACGAGGACACTATGCCTTGTTGCTTTACAGAAGAAGAATTGGACGAAGAAATCAGATTGTCTGAAGCAAGCGGCTTTGCTACTGACGAAGAAGTAGCAGCCATGTTTGCAAAATGGAAAATTTGAAGGTAAAGTGGTATAAGCGTTCTCAGAACCAGCTTGATAAGATTGCTACATGGTATTCTTGTAATATGGGTGCTAAGGCTGCAATGCATTTCACCGAGGATGTCAGTAAAACTGTAAAAACCTTATCCCATTCTCCGCAAATAGGAATTTTAGAAGAAAGACGTAGTACTGATAAGATGAAGTATTACAGTATTTTGGTACATCCTAAATATCGTATTATCTACCGTTATACAAAAACGACTCTTTATATAGTAGCCTTTCATGCTACTATGATGAAACATAATTAATCATCCTATTGTAATTTATTCCATTCATTCATGATAGACATTTTCAATGCCTTCTATCATGGAAAGCGTGTACTTGTCACCGGACATACCGGTTTCAAGGGCAGTTGGCTTTCCATCTGGCTACACGAGCTTGGCGCCGAGGTCATCGGTGTCGCACAAGACCCATTTACGGAACGTGATAACTTTGTCCTTTCCGGCATCGGAAAGAAAATCAAAGCGGATATCCGTGCTGATATCCGTGATGGCGAACGGATGAAAGAAATCTTCCGCCAATACCAGCCCGAAATAGTTTTCCATCTGGCAGCCCAGCCATTAGTACGCCTTAGTTATGACATTCCCGTCGAAACCTATCAGACTAATGTCATGGGGACTATTAATATTCTCGAAGCTATCCGTGCTACAGACAGCGTAAAGGTGGGCGTGATGATAACCACTGATAAGTGCTACGAGAATAAGGAACAAATCTGGGGCTATCGTGAGAATGAACCTATGGGTGGTTACGACCCTTATTCTTCTTCAAAAGGAGCGGCGGAAATTGCCATCGCTTCGTGGCGCAGAAGTTTCTTCAACCCTGAAGAGTACGGGAAGCACGGCAAGAGCATTGCCAGTGTAAGAGCCGGAAATGTAATAGGCGGTGGCGACTGGGCACTGGATCGTATTATTCCGGATTGTATCAAGTCTTTGGAAGCAGGCAAGCCGATAGAAATTCGCAGCCCACAAGCAATTCGTCCCTGGCAGCATGTTCTGGAACCTCTCAGTGGTTATATGCTTCTTGCGCAGAAGATGTGGGACGAACCTACGAAATATTGTGAAGGTTGGAACTTCGGCCCGAGAGTGGAAAGCATCTCTACGGTTTGGGATGTGGCGGGCAAAGTGGTCGAAAATTATGGCAGTGGTGAGCTTAAAGATATTTCAGCCCCTGATGCGTTGCATGAGGCGAAGTTGCTAATGCTGGATATTAGTAAGGCCAAGTTCCGGTTGGGATGGGAGCCGAGGATGGATATTGAACAATGCATGAAGTTGGTGGTAGATTGGTACAGAAAATATCAGTTCGAAGAAGTGTATCGGCTGTGTGTGGATGAAATAAATCAATATTTGGAAAAATGAAAATCTTTGCTACGGGTGCTACCGGTTACTTGGGGTTTCATTTTGTCAATGAAGCAATAGGCTTGGGACATCAAGTACTTTGTTTACGACGGAAGTCATCCAAGTCAATGTTCGATTCTGTTGTAGAAAATAAAATAGAATGGATAGACATAGAAGATTCGAAATTGAAAGAGAAAGTCTGTTTGTTTCAGCCGGATGTATTATTTCACGCTGCCTGGGGCGGAGTGAGAGGAAGAGGACGGGACGACCAAAATATTCAGAACGAGAATTTGATTATGTCCCGACAAATGTTCGAATTATATCCTTATAAGCAGATAGTTGCTATTGGCAGTCAATCCGAATATGGCTTTTATCATGGTCCTGTGGATGAAGACCATGCGCTGTGTCCCTCTATGGAATATGCTTATGCAAAGAAACAATGTTGTGACGACCTGAAAAAGTATTGCGAGTCCAAAGATATTGAGTGGCAATGGATTAGAATCTTCACTGTGTTTGGCGAGCAACAAACCGGAGGGTTAATAAAGTTGGCTATTGACAGATGCAAGGGAGGTGATAAAGGATTTGATACCACAGAAGGCAATCAACGATATTCTTATCTGTATGCGGTTGATTTTGCCAAAGCCCTGTGCCAAGTGCTCGGAACAAAAGGAAAGTCCGGCATATACAATCTAAGCCAACCCGTGGAAGTGCATAGCAACCGATATATCTTGGAGCGTATAAAAGAAAAAATGCATTCTGATATCCAACTTAATTTTGGTGCAATACCTTATGCGGATGGGCAGATTATGTTAATGGATGGAACGGTAGATAAATTTGTAAGTGCATTTGGCACTATACCTCACACTGATTTTGAATTAGCATTAAATAAAACAATAGAATCTTTTAAATAGATGAGTATTAAAAGTTTGGAAATGGCGAAGAAGATTCGGAAGACTTCTGTAACTATGGTATATAAAGCTCATGCCTCTCATATTGGCGGAGCGTTGTCTATGGCCGATATTTTGGCTGTGCTTTATAGTGATGTCCTTAATTACGACACTAATCATCCTGAATGGGAGAAGCGTGACCGTTGTCTGTTATCAAAAGGACATGCTTGCGTTTCATTTTATGCAGTACTTGCTCATGCGGGATTTTTCCCAATAAACAAACTTGATTCTTATGCACAGAATGGTTCTTCTTTCTTATGCCACACGACCCATCATGTACCGGGTGTTGAAATTTCGGCAGGCAGTCTGGGACATGGGTTTCCCATTGCTTGCGGCATAGCTTTAGGAGCAAAAATAAAGAAAGAGAGTTTCAAAACCTATGTCATTTTAGGCGATGGAGAAATGGATGAAGGTTCCAATTGGGAAGCATTACTTTTTGGAGCACATCATAAATTGTCAAATTTGTGTGTCATTATAGATTACAATAAGATTCAAAGTTTTGGCAACACCAATGATGTTCTGCGTCTTGAACCGTTGGTTGATAAATTGGAATCTTTTAATTGGAACGTAATTAGCGTCGATGGACATAACCATGATGAATTATTTCGTGCTTTTGATGATTTCAAGTATGAGGAAAACAAACCGACTGTTATCATAGCAAATACAATAAAAGGGAAAGGCGTGTCATTTATGGAGAATGAACTTGCGTGGCATTATAAGTCACCCAATGAAGAACAGTATAAACAAGCAATGAAGGAGATTGAAGGATGAGGACGGCATTTATAAAACAGCTTGTTGAAGAGGCTGCTGTAAACGATAAAATATTCTTGATTGTAGGCGATTTGGGATATAGTGTGGTAGAAGTTTTTGCAGAGAAATATCCTGAACGTTTTCTTAATGCGGGTATAGCGGAACAGAATATGATTGGGGTTGCTGCAGGATTGG